>Ga0247841_10009444_pt1 | contig 13651 bp, 25 predicted proteins | sample LaCruzMarch2015__2_FD_192410 | JGI IMG/M metagenome (GOLD analysis project Ga0247841, IMG submission 192410) | Freshwater microbial communities from meromictic Lake La Cruz, Castile-La Mancha, Spain - LaCruzMarch2015_18m | ecosystem: Environmental > Aquatic > Freshwater > Lake | place: Spain...
AATCATTTTTATTCCCTTTAAAAACTTTTTCAAGTTAAGGTAATGCCCATAAACCTCCAGTCGTAATCTGGCTGTATCTGCGGCTTCGGAATTCATAAACGAATCGAACATCATATTTAAGCTTTCTGCGAAATGTTCGGGAGTATCAACATCAGTTATGTTGGTAAAAACAGCGGAGTTTATTTGCTCAGTAGTATTCATCATTTTCCCCTCCGCATTAATTTATTAACTAACGATCTTCTTAGTTTTTCATCTGAGATCATAGCAACATCAGCCAATATTGGAACAAGTTCCGATTCGGTATAGTTAATAGTATCTTTATCATTATTCATTTTTATAATATTGAATAAATCACGATAAAGAATAGCAATTGATTCGTAAGGAATATCACGTTTACTTCGTTTAAGTAATATTTCTATGGCATCCATATTTATAAACCATCCTCTTACCTTTTCATTGATATTAAGTTTCAATGCATTTTCAGGAGAATAATTTATAATATATAAAGCGCCTGAAGATGCCTCATATCCTAAATGCTTCATAATCTTACTCGCCTGGTAATATAACTTCCCATTAATGTATGAACCGGTAATTGAAAGTTTTCCGAGACGGGTAAGAAATACTTCACCTTCTTTATATCCTGTTTGCTCTACAATTGCTTTTTGCTTTTCAGGACGGTTAAGCAAAATACCTATTAAAGTTTCATCCACTTTAATTGCAAAAGCAGGACTTAACCATTGTGCAAAGCGAATAGCTATTCGTGGATCAGTTACCCAGGTTCCCTGCTCATCAGGCGTACCACCTTGTATAACTTTCACTAAATCAGCCGCGTTGCTTTTATGCAACACGGCAAAAATGTTTAGATATTCTTTTGCTGGATTGGTTCTTAACCAATGCATTGGCTTTTTACCAAATGGCAAAGCCATTTTTGATAGGTTAACACTCATGTTGCCATCTTTCATTTCAACGGCAAACTTGCTTTGGTCAATTTCGACCAGTTGCAGTTCTGTGAACTGATTTTCATTCTTTGCGTAAGACATGATTAAAGAATTTAAATTTATAAATGGGCAAAGCTACCTTAGATTTGTCTTACAATTCAATCGCGGGGCGATGAACCAGTACTTTCGTTTCCTAAGTACAACCTTAGCAGCTTTGCTTTATCTTTATGTTTTGTTCAGAGATTTGCCCCTGAATGATTAAATTGTAAGACAGGACAAATATACAAATAATTTATAAATCAAATTTATTTTTTTTAGGCATATCTTTCGTTGACCATATAAGTGCAATTAACCAACCTAAAATAGTCCATCCAAGAAAAAGATTAAGCAAGAAAATACTTATAAAATTATTATCTCTTCTATATGCTATTATTGTAGGTAAAAAGTATAGTGCTATTAATAAAATTATCAGTATGATATCCATAATTTCTCCTTTTTTAAGATTAATTACCTGCTTTTTCGTTTTAATATATAATTGATTTTTTTAGCTTCTAATATAAATCCATTAAGTGTATCTTTTACACTACAAACAGTAATTCCTTTAGGTTTTGTAATTCTAATAGTGTCATCTTTTAAATTCCAATAAAATGTATATGTACTTTTAATACTTCTAATACTACTCGTACTTATAAGGCTATCACGTTTAAATTGATATACAAAACTACAAAGCATAAAACCCAACATTTCAGAACTCGTATAACCTGAAGTATCTTTAATGTCAAGTGTTACGTCATAAATTCCAAGTATATCATCCACTTTATATTTTGGTTGATATTTTTTTGAATTACATCCTGTAACTACAGCAGCGATAATTATAATAAATATTATAATTTTTTTCATAATTTCAATTTTTAAGTTTTTGTAAAAATAGTAATTAATTTTATTAACAAACAACTGCTAACGGTCAATTGCTTTCATAGAAGTAACGAAAGCAATTTTTGCGTTAGGCAGTTATTTTCCGTTTCTCCACGTCTCCCATTCTCCGTTTCAATTTCCTTTCTATATACTTAAATTTACTAGTCCTCTTCATATTCCTGTTAATACTTTGTATATAATACTTCAATCCCTTCAGGTCGTATTTGTAATAAATTTCCCTGAGCGCCCTGGTATGATCAACAGGTTTATCATTATGCAGCATAGGAGGCATAAGTTTAGCTACAATGCGTATATAGTCCATTATAAGTATATCCCTGCCTTCGTATTCCGTATATTGATGACGAAGTTCTGTGCGGTTCTTATTGGTAATTTCTAAATGTCGGGTGCGCCAGCGCAGAGTAAGTACTCTAAAGATGTTTGCTATTTTATGCAATTTAACAGGCATTATATTATAATTTAATGGCGTTTAAAATCAATTTATTTAGCGATCATGCCAAATGGATGTAAAAACTCATCCTGCTTGATTATTTCTTTTTTTTCTTTTCTATATCCCTTAACATAAGTTTTTACCGGATTAATGTGAAGCGATTTTACCAGAGTCTGCGCAGAATCTATGTCAGGTTTAATTATTGTCTTTTTTTTTTAATTATTTTTATTTCATCGAGCATACTCGTTATTTCCGAATCAATAATATTAGTAAGTTTTCCAGCTTTCTTTAACATCCAGCGTTTATTAAAAAGTGCCTTTTCCCTTTTCACAATATCTTCAATAGCTAAATAATGCTCAGTATTAAATTCACCGGTATTACTTTTAAAATTATTGACTGTTTTTGGTTTTATTGAATTTTCCTTTGTAATAAAGGAAAATTCTTTTAAAGGAGTTGCGACTTTTTTCAACTGTCTCTTTACTGTTAAAGTAACAGGAGTAATTTGTCTTTCGGCAGTTTCCGTGATGTACACATTTTCGATGTGAATGTTAATTTCCATGTTGTTTATGTTTTTAGTTTATAATTAAAATCAGTTTTAATCAGCGTAAATCAGCGTCTATTACTCAAAACTATTCTCCCATCTCCTCTGTTTTAACCACGTTTCAGGATAAGCCTTTTCCATGTTAGGTTTATTGGCAAGAAAATTCGCATACCTTTTTATGGCTGCAAAAACGAGTACCCGGGCATGATCATCCAGCAGCTCGTATAATTTCTTTGCACGTTCTTTATTACCTATCTTGTAATTATAAGCATTCCAGAAAGCGATAAATGATAGATCGGGAGGAACTTCAATTTTCTGAAAGTTTGCAAAACATTTATTCTGCAACATTTCTAAACGTGTCGGGAAAAATTCAAATATGAAATTCCACAATTCATCAGAGACATCGCAATTAAATGCAAACGCCACACAACACCCCTGTGTATCATATTGGAACATGATGCTTCCGCTAAACTTTTTATGCTTCAGTAAAATCTTTTTCATAATATCTTAATATCTAATATCTCAATATCATTTAAAACAATGTTATTTGTCCGCTTGCTTTTCGTTCCTTCCTGGCTTCCTTAAATAATTTATTAGCAAAAGCGTCAATAGTTACAAGATCAAGGTCGGAATGCACGAGTTGAGTGCCTGCGAAATCATTTTCGTTATATGCTTTTATAATGTGAATAATCCAACTTTCGGAAATATGAAATTGATACGACATAAACTTCAAACATTCGTCCATATCAATTTTATGTCTTGTGAGCTCTTTATAGTAAAAGAGTATTCGTAAATGTTTTTGTTTTTTTAATTCTTCAATTTGCATATTAACAAGTCAATTGATGAATATTATTAATTATTTTAATGATTAATATGTTTTCATAAGTTGTAATTTTCCCGAATATTTCTTTAAGCGTTTTGTAAAGAAAAAAGCTTTCGACCATGCTAAATGTTACTGTGTATTGTTTTTTTCTAATCATTAGTCTTTGTGCGAGTTTTAAAGCTATTTTAAAAAACATTTCATCACGTGCTGCATTAAACATATTGCATTCATGCTTTGGTAAATGACTGATGAGAGCCACGAATACTTCAAGCTCACTGAATGTAAATATGAATTTAATTTTCTTCATCCTTATGCCTTATGCCTTTTGCCTTTTAACTTATAACTCATTTCTCTTAACTTTAAACATTTTTCTTTCATATTCTCCGACATTTCTTCATATAACGGCTTCATTGCTTTAATTCTGCGATAATGTTCAGCTTCCTTAATCCACTCCAGCACTCGTTTATATTCGTTATATAATTCATCAGTCATTTCCAACCCAATTCCTTGCTTATTTCCGAAGTAAAGCCCCCAAAATGCTGAAATAATCTATTTTTAAAAGCTTTGCCGGTTGGCAGATCACTCCTAAAATAAATTTCACTACCAGCAGGAGCAAATCTCCATAATCTACACATTGTATAATGATCCATAGTTTCTATGCGAGCTAATGCTTCTTGAATTTCTTGTTCTGTATAGTCTGTCATATAGTTTCAATTAATATCCTATATATCAATTAATATCTTTTTTTCTTTTGCTCCCCAAGCAGGACTCGAACCTGCAACCACTTACTTTTTTTACTTATCACCGCTCGCAACATCGTAAAAAAACTGTAAGGGCTCTACCAATTGAGCTATCAGGGAAACGGCTTCGACCCCTGCGATTATATTGATGAAAAATTCAAATCTATAATATTATATTCTCCGTCTTCAGCACGTTCCCATATACGGAAATATGTTTTACTATCAGGACGGCAGATGCTATCAGCTAAAAGCTTCATAGCTTCCTGAAATAAATGATGTGTTATCTTACTTTGATATTTCATTAACCCAAGAACTTTTTTCGCATCGAGTTTACCTTTACTCGTGCTAAATGCATCCATCACCAACTCTTTTAGAAATTCTTCCTTAGAGTCCAATTTGCTATTCAGGAACTCATCAAGTTTGCTTTTACAACCTTCAATGAGCAACCCGTCAAAGTCTATTCTGTCGCTGATGCTTACTTCAATCTTAATACTCCGATCAAAATTAAAGAATGTGAAGTTTCCTTTTTGTTTTTCCACACCCATTTCCTTCATGGCTTTTTCGTAAATTTCCTCACAAAGTTTTTTCATTTGCTTTTTATAAGCCACCAATTCCTCATTGATTTTTTTGGCATTATTAAGTAAAGTGCCTGCACTTTTTTCTTTAAGCCTGGATAAACCTTTAACATGCTTTATTGGGCATCTTATTCCGGTTTCATCTATCCAACTTTCCTGGTTTGTTTTCTGTATCATTGGTTTAAGATTTTATGGTTTTTAAATTTTTTAATTCTGTGTAATATTTAATATTTGCTTCATGAAAATTAATCATATTTTGTAAATTTCTTTTATTATTAGGGCTTTTAGTCCGTTGCAGTTTGTATTTCGCATCCTCTATATTAAAATTATAATATTCTAACATTTCGTCAATTGTCCAAGTTTTCATAAGTTTTATTTAGGATTTATAATTATGTTAATTTTATTCACTAATTCAGTTTGCTCAGTCAGGTATTCTTTTCTTTCGTAATACATCTCTTCCCATTTCTTGTCCATTTCAATTCTTCTGTTCATTTGTACAGAAAATTCATTAATACAAATAGTTAGTATTTTTAATTCTTTTAATAACTCCGTTAACTCTTTATTTTCAGCCATTCGCATTGTCTCCCAATCTCCGTTTCAATTCCTCAATTTCTTTCTCAATTTCTCTTTTATCATATCTAATCTTACATGCCAATTCCTGATCATCAATACCTCTAAGTAAAATGAGTTTTTTTTCCTGCAGCTGATCGTCAAGCTGCTTTACACGTTCCTCAAGTTTTATTTTTTCTTTTAATTCCTTCATACGTTCAAGTTGTAACTTTTCTCTATCGTTTAACATAATTTTGTTTTATTACAATTAATGACTATCAATGACAACTAATGACTTTTAGAAATTACACTTCTCAATCTCAGCGCACATTCTTTAAGTTCTTTTTCCGTTAATTCATAAAGCATTTTCCCTGCAATGCGAGGCTGTAACAGGTATTCATTAACACGTTTCCAGCCGTCCTCTTTGCTTCCGGTGATGTCGAGTTTTGTAAGTAAATTCAAAACAAGTGAACGGGCATCACGCAGCTCCTGGCTTACCTGAACCGTTTGAAGCCGGTTAATGAGTTCGTCAAGTTGCATTTCTTTTAAATCTTTAGTGCTTTCTACGCCATATCCTGCAAGAATATCCGCTTTTAAGTCCATTAGACCTTTCTTAGCTAATATCGCGTGAAACTGCCTTATTTTAGCTTGTGTGTTCATTTTTTTAGCTGTTAATTGAATAGCGTAACCACGATCGAGAGCTTCATAAAATTTCTGATCAGCCATTTTGCCGACGAATCCATATACCGGTTTGCCATCAACCAAGTACATCAATGATGGTTTTTCCTCATTATAGAGTACCGTTACTCTTGCCGGTTCCATATTTTCTACTGCTTTCATATCCGTGTTTTTAATTACTACTAATGACGTTGCGAAGCAACAAATGACTATTAATTACTTTTTATTTCTTCACCATGATATAATGCTGCTTTTTCTTTATCAATTATAAATGTGCCCCCGGGACACCTGCCACTTATAAAACATTTCATGCCCTGGACATAAATTATTATAGTAGCTAATCTTTGGGCTAATTTAGCTGTTGATGTGTAAGGTTGTTTCCTGTCCTCGTGCGCAAGGAATACAAATAATTTTTTACTGTGTTTATTTGTAAAATCTCTAAAAACACCATTTTTTAACTCGTTTTGATAAATTGTCATGTTATCAATAATTACAATCCTTGCACTCTTACGTTGGCTCAATTTTTCGTCCAGTTCTTGTATTGGTAAATATTTTTCAAATTGCAAGGATCTGTTTTTAATTGATAAATTTGCTCGCTTACAACAATCAATTAAAGATTTATTAATTCCTTCTTCAGCGCTCACGTACAAAACTTTTTCAAATTTTGATAAATGATCACCCAACATAAGCGCAAACCATGTTTTCCCGTTTTTTTCATTTCCCCAAATAAGCCAAATACCTTTTTTTTCAGGTTCACCAAATGCATCAAGCCATTTGTTTTCAAATGAAAATGTTTTGAATTTGGTACTTAATAAATTACCAAGTGTTAGTGATCTCCCCATGTTTTTATGAATTTAAGATTAATAAACTTTCTGCACGGCGTAAACCGCCTATATAACCGCTATCGTCGGTAGTAAGACATCTTTTTACAATAGCGCTCAAAGAGTTTTTATCAGCCATGTTAACCGTTAGAACATCGGTAATAAGTTTCCTGTAAAATCCTATCTTTTCCTGCCTGTCCCTGGGAACCACAGAAGTATATTTTTCAGAATACCGGCTAAACATTTCTTTGTAACCAACTTTTTTACTGTTAATACCTCTCTCTATTTTGCTGCGTAAGCCGTCAGCCCCCATCATGTACCAGCCACAACATCCTTCAGTCGCGTTCCACAATTCCTTTAGTTCCAGAAATGCCATATATTCAAGATCGCCGGCTTCATCAATTATAACAATAGGCATAGGGAGCATTTTTAAGTAATACTTTATGTTCGCCTTTACTTCTGCATATTTGCCCTTATCATCAACGCCAATAGTTTTTGCAATTAACCTGATGAAAAGCTGTTTGGTTTTAGCCTGGCTTGCATCCACGTAAAAACAATTTTTAAGTGTACGTGATAAGTATTTTGCAGAAAAAGTTTTTCCTATCCCGCAATCATCAACACATATTTTACCTTTTGCATATTGCTGACAAAAATTAACATCTTCCTCAATCACGTTGAAAACATCGGTGCGAGCCATGTTCCATTTACGTTCGTTTAGAGTTATTCCAAATTCACGACCAAGGTTAAGCCATTGCGAATCCTTTAACAAGCCTTCGCGCTCACCGCTTTTAAGCCTGCTGTACACACCGGCGTTAATACTCCACTGTTTGGCAAATGCGTTATCGCTGCCGTCGTAGTTATTGCGAACATTCAAGAGCGCTTCAACCACTTTGTTTTTAAAATCATTGCTCAGTTGTAACATAGTTTTGGTTTTTAGTTATTTAATAATTTTGCGATTCTGTTTTTGCACGAAATGCGTGTTCTGTATATTTTTACAATTTCATAATTCACAATACACTGGTATTCTTTTTTTTTAATACGCTCAATGCGTGTAAATATGCCTTGTCTGTCCAGTACATCCTGTATTTTACGAAATTCTTTATGGCTCATTGTTAGATATTTTTAGTTTTTAAAAATTAAAAATCTCCACCGCACAACGAATTGCAGCTTTCGTTTTGGTAGCTTTACGGTTTTACCGATGGAGATTATATGCTGCACTCAAAATCTATCTTTTAAAGAACTTTTATACGTGTTTTCAGAATGTATAAATTCAAATTCCTCTTCTTGTAATTCCGGTAATATTTCAACTTCGCCTTCAGTTATTTTTTCTACCTTATTATTAAATATTGAGAAATTATTATTCAATGTTTTCGGGCGTTCATCAATAATAGTTACTTTATCGAGTTTCTTTTTTTGCGTGTTCATGTAACCGTCAACTGTAGTAGCATATTTGCTCATTATCTCACGTTTTTCCAAATCATTTTCTGTACGTTCGATAATTGCCCTGCTATATACCGGTTTTGGCAATGCTTCACAGATGTATTGGGTTCCTATATAAACTAATGCCTTAAATACATTACCGTCATTATCATCAAGCCAGTATATGTCAATATACTGCCCTTCCACAGTTTTCATAAGCGTGATAAGTTTTTCGCCTGCATAAATAGAACCATTATCGCCAAGTAAAAACTCTTTACCCTGTAGTTTCATGATCCCGGCGTGACAACTTGTTTCAGTTTTATAACCCAGATAGGGTAATATTGCACGATAATTAGTAGGTTTTAAATCCGGATGTTGCTTTTCAGTAAATATTTCCCAACGTGTTTTATCTTTATAAATGCTATGAGGCATATTATTCCAAGTCTCAATATCTTTCAAACAATCTGTTATTAAATCATTATAGGGAACTAACGGTATATTTTCATTACTTACCTGGTTAGCTTCAGATAAGGCAAATGGACGAGCCAACCATCCTTCTCTTTTTTTCTCTAATTCGTATCGCAAAGGCCTGTAATAAGCTTCTATCCGCTTACCACGTGCATTGCATGGCTCTATTCTTACATTCTCAAACATATATCCTTCTTGCAGGAAGGTATTAGCAAACGAACTGTTTAAACTGCTTTCGCATTCCAGTTCTGCAGGAATATTAAATCCCCATTCGTGATAATTACGAACCAACTGCCTGTAAAAGTCAGTAATGATGCCTTCTTTGGTTTTTCCATATACCCAACAGGTAAAGGCTTCACTACCAAGGTCAATACCATTATAAAACCATATACGTTTTCCTTTCTGATATTCAAAAGGTGGGTTTCTGTCATCTATAGAAATTATGCTTCCGGCATATTCAGGATGTAAAAGGCTGTGATATGGTTTATATTTAGCAATTAGTTTTTGCCTGTTACCACTGCGTTTGGCTTCATTACCTATTCTATTTTCCCACTGGCGCAAATACAACTCAATAGTGCCTTCGCTTATCTGTTTGTAATTTTTAGGATCATATTGTTCCGCAGTTTCGTTATTTATAATCGTAACATATCCATTAAGAAAACCTTCGTACTGCCCTGCAACTTCGGTATAAGTAGGTTTATGCTTTTGCCCGGAGAACATGTTGTTTAAAAGCTCTATGGTTTTGTCATCAACTTTTTTAGCATTTACATTTTTATGCTTACGGCTTATAACGCTGATGTATTCTTGCTTAGTAAACTTATCAAGCGCCTCGCGAAATCTCCTTTCACATTCGGGGAGTGTATGCTGCACTTTCCATTTAGTTTTTAGTATCGGGTTAAAACTTACGGCATCATTGAGTAATTCGCCGTAAATATTTCTTACAACGCCTGATTTAGATAATGTTTCGCGTATGCGATCTTCTTTTAAAGCAAGCAAAGCCTTAATCATGCTTGCATTGGTTATATATCTTTCCTGTAAATCATCATCAATATATGAACCATCCTGAAATGTATAATCTGTATAAAAATCAATAGTTTCCTTATCTGTTTTATAATATCTTTCAAGTATATGTTTGTTTTTGCGTGGATCACCAAGAGCTTCTTTAATATGGTTAGGCAAACTATCAAAATCAATTAATCTTAATTTATTATAACCACCACCACGCTGCACTCGTTTCATACCATAACCACGCTTTTCGCTTCTACATACAGTTGTAGTTAAAGAATGAGTATTCCTGAAAAAAACAGGCACTAATTCAGCTTCAGTAACTACTAATAAGTTATTCCAGTAATGCGGCATAATTTATTTATTAATTGTTCCCGCCGGTGGCTCGAACACCGGGGCTTGCCTATCGGGATAATTGCTTATATTCGCTGCGACTAAACTTTAAATTATAAGCAATATGGAAAAAGAACTAAAAGAACTCTTAAAAAATGTTATCTTAAATCAGGTAGCTATTAATGCACGTATTATTCATAAACAAATAGGTATTCAGGGAACTAATATTAGCTTTAGTAGTGTTGAAAAAGCAATTGAAGATTTTAACTTTGTTCGTAATTATGATTCTCCATCTCTTCGGAAAGTTTTACAAAGTCTGGATCTTTAGTATTAATTTTTGAAGCAGAAGGAAGATATTTTAATGCTTCTTTTAATATCGCTCTTGCATCCCAACCATTAAGCCCTTCTAATTGCTTGATAATTTTGAATGCTTCTTTTTGGTAATAGTTTGTATCTGTTATCATAACTATTTTATTATGTTAATAAAAAACAGTGCCTCCCCCCGAAGGGTTCGGCACTGAGCATCTTAATTATATTCGTTTGAATTTTTGTAATTGGCGTATGTAACCTAATTTTAATCCGTTACATTCTGCATACGCGCTGTTTAATCGCACCTCTAATGTGTCGCTGGCGCCGTGTATTTGCGATTCCAGTATTTGTTTTAAATTAACCGTGTTTCCAAGGGAGGAATCCGATTCTTTTTTTAACTTAGCTGCCTTTACTATGTCTTCCAGGTCGCTAATTTTAATTGTTATTTCCATTTTGCCCAGATTTTAAATTAATTAATCGGTTATTTTTGCTGCTTCTTTTAAAAGGAGTTGTTTTGCCTCATGTCGTATTGCTTTAGCTTGTTTACTGTTAATTATGTATTTTAATGCATTGCGAACGCTCTGTGAAGTTGTGCCAAGCTTTTCAGCTATCTTTATTTTATGCTCTCCAGAAAGTATAATATAGAAATCTTCTATGTTTTTACTATTTGCCATTTTTTTATACTTTTGTTTTGTTTTTAAAAAATTATTCGACAAAGATAATGGTATAAATTGTACCAAAATAAATTATATGGTATAAATTTTCGCAAAAGTTATTAACAATGGAATTGTTGATTGGTAATAAAATAAAAGGAATCCGTATGATTCTAAGCATTTCACAACAAGAATTTGCTGAATCCATTGGTATGACAAGAACTACTTTAAGTCATATTGAAATTGGAACGCAAAATCCAACATTAGAGCATTTGTTAAATATTGCGAAAAAATATGCCATACCTTATGATTATTATTTTACTGATAACAAAACAATAATAGGATTCGTTAATAATCAGCTTATAAATCATAAGAAAGTAATAGATCCTTATAATAATATTACAAATTCAGCGCTAACAGAAGAAAAATCCATAAATAATACCAGTCCCTGCGCTTTTTGCAAAAAAAATGAAGAGATTATTGAATCACAAAAGGACCTTATCAACCAATTAAAGGAAAATAACGCTTTATTAAAAGAAAAATTAAAAGATTGCCTTGATAATCAGCCCCCAAAAAGGAAAGTATCATAACAACAATGCATATCATTTATAGTAAATAGGTTTACACACAAAGCTTTTTTTTTACAAAATCATACATTTTTTATATAATGCTTTGTTATTTAATACTTTATATTAAGGATGTATTAATAATATCAATGTTCTTAAAGGTTACGAATCTAAAATATTAGCATTAGGCACATATTTTTATTACCATATAGGTTTTTTATCTCTTTTTTTTTACGTTCAAGTGTTGTACCACTTGTTGTACCACTCTGTTGTACCACTCTGTTTTTTACTCATTTTGGGCAAAATGTCAAGATTATAAAAGAGGTATGCTGCACACGTTATTTATAGCATGTAATAGTATTGGTAATATTGCTATTTTTCTTTAATTTTACAGCGTTTTAAGGGTATTATTAAGGTGAGTATTAACCGTAAGGTAATCCGGTTATAAAATTAGGCTGTTATAATTAACCCTAAATTAACTTAAATGGTATTTCGGGACGGTTCGTTTTATTTCATGTTTCGGGCAAAAAATACTATAACTCTTTAATATTTAATAATTTTCGGGCAAAAAATAAATAATACTTATTAGACTATTGGTTTTATGCCCCATATAAAGCAAAAAAACTAAATTTAAAAACTAAATTGATAGAGGATGAATCAGAGATAGTAAATTTTGCATCAATTTTTGATAAATTATATAACCGGCGTAAAATAAAACCTCAATGGAACTCAACCTCAGAAACCTTTATCTACTGGTATAAAATATTATATTTTTATAAAAAAGCTATCTGGACAGGGGTTTATAATGATGAAGAAAAAATGATCGGAGCCATATTATTTATTAATGAAGGAGAAAGATTAATATGTCAGTTTGGAGCCTCTGATCCTGATTACAGAAAATTTCCAATTTCTCATCTTTGTATTCACGAAGTTATTAAATATGCAAAAAATAATAATTTTAAATATCTTGACTTAGGAGGTTACGACATGGATGCAACACCCTCCGACCAAACTTATAACATTAACATTTTTAAAAAACACTTTGGGGGTAAACTGGTTTCTTCATATCCAAACATGAATATTGCTTTAAATAAACCATTGAAATTATTTATGGATTTCCTTTTGAAAATAAAAGGTAATGTGGCAAAAAATAATTGGCAAAAAAACGATGCATCACGCAACAGCATTGATTAATAAATCCATGAAGTTTTTATAATTTTTTTCTTTATTGTAAAAAAAAATTACACTTTTTTTGAATAATCCCAATTAACAATACTTCAATAATGTTTTTAAATGCTGCGATTATCAGGAGATTGCTTCATTCTGCACATACGGTATTAAACAATTTAAAAGAATTACCGAAGTATTAATCAATAAATATTTATATAATATGGCATTCTTGCCTGAATATCTTTCATATTCTTCAACTCCTGAATATATTGATAATATTCGTAAGCATCGCCAAATTCTTTCTTCAGTAAAACATCATTCTCCTCGCCCAATAATTCTTTAAGGATTTGTGTAAACGGATCTTTTTGTTCCGGTAAAGACAGTATTTTATATTCTTTAATTTTTGCAAGTTTAGCTGCCAAATTTATTGCACTATCCAAACCTCCGAATCCATCTATCAGTCCTATTTTTTTCGCATCTGTACCACTCCAAACCCTACCCTGCCCAATCGAATCAACCTGATCGGTAGTCATTCCCCTGCCTTCGGCAACATGCGAAATAAATGTATAATAAATATTTTCGACATCGTCCTGATAAATTCTTTTTTCTGCTCCTGTCAATGCACGGGAAGCAGTTCCAAAGTCAGCATAATTATTTGTTTTTACATTGTCGAAGGTAATGCCAAGCTTGTTATTAAATA
>Ga0247841_10009445_pt1 | contig 13651 bp, 15 predicted proteins | sample LaCruzMarch2015__2_FD_192410 | JGI IMG/M metagenome (GOLD analysis project Ga0247841, IMG submission 192410) | Freshwater microbial communities from meromictic Lake La Cruz, Castile-La Mancha, Spain - LaCruzMarch2015_18m | ecosystem: Environmental > Aquatic > Freshwater > Lake | place: Spain...
AATATAATGAATAATTATGGTGAGTGTAGCTCAACAGTAGAGCGCCGCTCTGTGGCAGCGGAGGTCGCGGGGGCAGCACCCGTCTCTCACCCTGAATTTTTAAGTGTTTGAGTCTCATTGGCCACCCAGCTTTATTTTAACCCTAATTTTTTTAAAAAAGTTAGGGAGTAAAAGCCTCTTTAGCATCCTATAGATTTGACTTTAATCATATAAAATGATATAAATTTCTCGATGCCCGAAAGGGCTTTTTTCGAAAAGGGAAAATGTCTATAAAAGAAAGAATTAGTAAAATTGAGTTTGAACTAGAGTCACGAAAGGCTATGGAACTTAAATGGGAAAAAAACAGTAAAGAAGCTGAAGATTTAAAAAATAAGAATTTGGTAAAAGACTGTTTTAAGTTGCTAGAAATATTTGATATAAATAAATCCTTATCTGAAGTCAATAAAGAAATCATGAATAGTGGAGCTAAAATAGAACAGTTTTCAGATATTTATTATTATAATGACGATAAATCTAAGAGTAGTGTAGAAGCTAAAACTGTAATGACATGGCGTAAAGGGGGGAAATTGTGCGCATTAGGGGCTAAAGTAGGTACAAATAATTTAGGATTTGATGATAATCTGTTTGAAATTACATTCTATTATCCAGATGTTATCAACTGTTTTGGTAAACAAAATTCCCTAAGAGTTAATATGGAGAATATAAACGATAAGAAACATTATGTTGATAAATGTAGTTTTCTTGAACATAAATCATATTCCATTATTGAAATAAAAGAAGCATGTCAAGACAAGATTGCAACCATCTGTATTGATTTAAAAGAGCAGGATTTATTGCCTTAAATTTATTAAACGAGATTAAAAACTTCTAAGTAAACAAGACAACCACACTTTTTCATTTGTTTTTGATTTTTTAATCTTATTACCCGACATAGCAATAAACAGGAAATGTGTTCTTAAGAACCTCCATCTGCTGAACAATTGATTCTAAGAACTCATCAGGAAGAACCCAGCTCAATTATATCTCCCGTTTGTTTCTCAAATTTTAATTTTTTTGATATACTAAATAAATGGAAAATAAATTACTTCACGAAGTTGTTGTAACTGCAATTATTGTTAAAGATGGGAAATACCTTATTACTCGACGCTCAAAAACTAAAAAAAGATTCCCAGGAATGTGGACTGTTCCTGGTGGTAAATTAGAAACTAATGATTATATAAATCTTCCTAAAGACACGGAAGATTATTGGTATAACATTTTAGAACAAGTTTTAAGACGAGAAGTGAGAGAAGAAGTTGGGGTTGAGATAACCAACATTGAATATGTGACCAGCCTTGCAACAGTTCACGGGGATGGTAATCCTTCTTTGGTTATATCCTGTAAAGCTGATTACTCTTCAGGTGAAATTAAGCTTCAGAAAGAAGAAACTGACAAATTCGCTTGGGTAAACTTAGAAGAGGCAAAAGCTTGTGAGTTATTAGATGGAATATACGACGAACTTGTGATGGCCGACAATCTTATTAAAGGCAAAAAAACTGAGTGGAAAAGGAATTCAGTTTAAAAGTTTTAACTAGCATAGCAATAAATCGGAAACGTACTCCTTAAAACCTCCATCTGTTGAACAATTGGTTCCAAGAACTCATCAAGAAGAACTCAGATATCCCATAAGATTGATTTTTGATTTTATCTGTGCTATTCTTCAATTGCTTAAAGCCTTATAGCTATCTCTAGTATTTTTTTAAAAAAGACTACAAGCTAAAATACCAGAAATATGAGTATTGAAAACAAAGAAAGAATTTTAACTGGCATGAGACCAACCGGATCATTACATCTCGGTCATTATGTTGGTGCTTTAGAAAATTGGGTCAACTTACAAAAAAAATATGATTGTCATTTTTTAATTGCCGACTATCAAGCTTTTGGTGATTATGCCAATGATATTTCAAGAATTAAAGACTCGGTCATACAAGTAGCAATGGATTGGCTTTCAGTCGGACTTGATCCTGAAAATACAACTTTTGTGGTTCAAAGTTATGTTCCAGAACATGCTGAATTAGCAATGCTCTTAAGTATGATTACTCCAAAAGGCATGATCGATCGTAACCCGACATTAAAAGGCGAAATGGAAAGACAAAAAGATGTGTCTTTGGGCTTTTACAATTATCCTGGCAGCCAAGCAGCAGATATTCTTTTACCAAAGGCCAATTTAGTACCAGTAGGAGAAGATCAGCTACCGCACATTGAATTAACTAGAGAAATTGCAAGAAAGTTTAACCGAATGTATGGTCACGTTTTCCCAATTCCAGATGCCTTAGTCGGTAGAGTCCCACGATTAGTTGGAATTGACGGCAAAGCAAAAATGAGTAAAAGTTTGGGAAATTGTATTTATCTATCTGATAGTCATGAAGTTGTTGAAAAGAAAGTAAAAAAAATGTTTACTGACCCAACAAGGTTAAAAGCTACTGATCCCGGTCATATTGAAGGCAATGCTGTGTTTACCTATTTGGAAGCTTTTCATCCCAATGCCGATGAATTAGAAAGTTTAAAAAATAAATATATTAAAGGCCAAGTCAGTGATTCAGAAATTAAGGGGTTGTTAGCAGAGTTATTAAATAAATTTTTAGATCCAATTAGGGAAAGAAGATCATATTATGTCGCTCACCCTGAAGCTGTTCGAGAAGCTTTAATTGAAGGAACAATAAAAGCAAAAAAAGTGGCTGCAAATACAATGTTGGAAGTTCGGGAAGCAATGAAAATTACTGGCTATGAAGACATAGAAAATATAAAGAAAATAAATCTTAAAAATGAAAGATAAAATAATTTTAATTGACGGTAAAGACTTTAAAAATTAGCATAATAGGCCTAAATATCATCCATAAGAAGAAAAGGATGAATTAAAATATTTACCTCAAAAATCCTTTATTAATCACTTTCATCTTCTGAGTAATTTATTGTAAAAATCATAAATAAAAATTCTTTAGCCATAATTAACATCCTATAATTTGACTTATAGCTTCATTCTTGATATATTTGCCCTTATGAACTTGGAACGCTTATTATCAACGGAAAAACTTATACAACAAGCTCCGGAAGGAAAGTTAATAAAAGAGCGTGCTGAACAAATAGCTCCTCAACCAATAAAGATTTTCTACGGTGAAACGTACGATGAAAAAGGAAATCCGATAGATAGTATGAAATATTATCTTTTTATCTCCTATTTGGCAGATGCATTAAAAAAAGAAGGTATTAATTTTGATTCATCTATTTTAATTGCTGACGTTGCAGTATGTAGGAATGTTGATAAAGGAAAAGAAGAACATTATATGGCTCTTGGAGAAGAAAGACTTCTTTTTGCAAAACGCGTCAATGAGATTTATGGAACTAATTTACGATTAGTCAAAATGAGTGATTATATTAATTCTCAAAGCTTTATAGAAAAACGTAAAACAGTAATGGAAATTTGCAAGAATAGTTCAGAGCTTATGGAAGCTGTAGAAAAAACTGTTCCTGAATCAAAAGTCAAAACCGAAAAAGAAAAAGATTTTCTTTATTCTTTTGATGAAATTGCATCAATTATTGATCTTGATATAAAAGTTGGTCCTCCAAGAGAAGGTCTTTATGACAATATTGCTCGAAATATAGCTAAACAAAAAGGTCAAAAAGAATTAATGTCATTGTTTTTTTCTCCAACTTTTCCCCTAGGATTAGGATGGGCATATTTTTTTATCAACGATGGAATTGAAAATCATGGTATTACTCCTTATAGGGCTGGAAGTAAAGGTCTGCATAGAAATAGAATTATTATTGGAAGCTCGAACTCAGTTGATGTTAAAGGCCTTATAAAGAACTCTTTTATTTCTACTAACCCTTCACTCCCAAACCCTGTTTTGGATATTGGGATTATTTGCGAAATGGCTAAAAAAAAGCTCGAAGGAAATGAATCGCCGATAACTATTGCTGAAGAATTCTATAAAGGAGAAATATCTTGTGAAGAATTAAAAGAAAAAGTAGCAAATGATGTAGAAAAATATATAATCTCAAAATTCAATCCTGAGAAAATTTATTCAATAAAATAATACTATGGAATTTGAACAAAAATTTAATTTAGAAAAATTTGCCCAAGATGATTTTAAGGCAAAAAAAGCTTTATGGGAAAAAGAAGCTGACTATTATCCTCAAAAAATAAAAGAGCTTGATCTTAAATCAATTGATCGTTTTATCGATTATCATCCTAAACCTAGTAAACTTATGAAATTTAAAGTAAATTTTGCTCATAAAGGTTTAGAAAGTATAGCGGAAGCTATGGAAAAACAAAAACCTTGGGCTGTAATTTCAAGACTAAACCCCTCAAATCCACTACATTTCGGACATAAATTGATACTTGATGAACTTTTATGGTTACAAAAACAAGGAGCTGATATTTATATTCCTATTTCAAATGATGAAAGTCATATTATCGGAAAGTCAAAAAATTTAGATGAATCAAAAAATATTGCCTATGAAAAAATTATTCCTAGTATTATATCTATGGGATTTAATTCAAAAAAAACACATATATTTGTAGATTCTGATTATCCAGATATTTATAATGTTGCTATGGGTTTGTCAAAGCATCTTATGATTGATCACATTTTTGAATTTTTTAATTTTGGAAAAGATGAAAAAAAAGAAAGTTTAGGAGCTTTATATTATAAAGGAGCTGTGCAACAAGCAGAGATCCTCTTCCCTCAATGTAAAGAATTTGGTGGACCAAAGCCCACTTTAATTCCAACCAGTATCGACGAATATCCATATATATTACTCGCAAGAGATACTGCTAAAAAAGTAAATCTTATTCCTCCAGCTGCTTTATTTTTAAAATTTCAACAGGGATTGGATAATAAAGGCGAAATGTCAGCAGATAGACCTAAGTCTTCAATATTTTTAACTGATGAGCCAAAAATTGCTGAAAATAAAATTAAAAATGCCCATACAGGAGGAAGCCCTCTTCCTAATTTTCAGAAAGAACATGGCGGTGTACCTGGTATTTGCCCTATTTATTATTTAAGGACATATCATTTTGAAGAAGACAAAAAAGTTGAAAAAGAATGTAACAGTGGAGAAATACTTTGTGGCGATTGTAAAAACATAGCAGCCAAACAAGTTTCTAATTTTTTGGCTAGTCATCAAGAAAGGCTTCATGATGCGAGTAAAAGGATTGAAGAATTTACTTTAAAAACACCAATTCGTTCAATATTAAAATAATTAATAATTAAATATCTTTGTTTGACAGTAAATTTTACTGTGCTAAACTTAAGAAAGTTTAGAAAAAAAGTTAAGAGCATAAAAATTTAATTTCAGATATTTTAATATCTGGTAAATTTTTTTTTGATTTTGGGTCGATAGTTTAACTGGTTAAAATTCTCGTCTCCAAAACGAGTAATACTGGTTCGAGTCCAGTTCGACCCACTGAAAAAGGATGGACTAATCTTGACCAAAAATAAAAACCTAACAATTAATAATTTACTGCTTAATAAACACCTAATTTATGGAGCTTTACCTTCTATTGAAGACATATTAAATAATATCATTAAAGACAAATTCATAAAATTAGTTTATGGAGAAACTTATGATCAATACGGCCCAACTATAGATTCATTAAAATACTATTTTTTTATAACTATCTTAAATAATTTACTTAAAGGAAAAGGGATAAAAGCAACATCATCAGTTATTATAGGAGATCTTCATTCTGTAAAGAATAGAATTGTTAAAAACAAAAGTAATTTACTCGCAAGCGCAAATTCTAGACTTCATTTTGTAGAAAAGATTAGACAAACATATAATCTTAATATTAACCCAATATTGATGAGCGAACTGTTCAATGATTTTGATTTCAAGCAAAGACTTAGAAAGATTACACCCATTTTCCAAAAATCCGAACACCTTAAGAATATCGCTAGAAAAACTGTTTTAAAAAATAAAATAACTCAGGAAGAAAAAATAGGTTTCCAATATACATTAGAAGAAGTAGCTTTAATTACTGGCTTTAATATCAAAATCGGCCCACCTAGAGAAATCTACTATGATCAATTGGCCAGAATTTTTAGTAAAGAATTAGGGAATAAAGATTTTTTTGGATTATATCTTAAACCGACTTATCCTATTGGCCTCGGTTTTGATTTTTTCGTAACACATCCAGAAATTGAAAAATACGGTATAACTCCTTATAAAGCTGGTAGTAACCAATTACAGAATAATAGAATTATTTTAGGAATTACAGGGCTTATGGAATGTAAAAAACTTATTGATTCATCGTTTGTCGCAAAAAATTCTTCGCTTCCAAATCCTGTTCTAGACATCTATCTAATATCTAAAATGGCAGGATACTTTTTACAAAATAAAGAATTATTTTTTGATAACACGGTTATAGAAAATCCTGAATTACTCAGGAAAATGGCCTTTAAAGAATTAGAGCAAAATATTTATATTCCACTAAATCTTAAATAACAATGGAAAATCAATATATTAAACTTGCACAAAAAGAGTATAAAGATAAATTAAAACTGAGCAAAAGTATCGGCAAATATTACCAAGATAAACTAGAGACTCTTAGCCTTAAGGACTTTTCTAGAATTAAAACTTACCTTGAAGAATTTTTACCAGAAACAAACCATCTTATTAGCAGAAATATCATCTTTGCCCATCTTGATTTTGAACCATTTACAAAATTTATAGCTGAAGGAAAACAATTTACTGTAGTTTCTGGCTTAAATCCATCTTCTCCATTACATCTTGGCCATAAAGTTCTTTTTGATTTGCTTTTATATCTTCAAAAACTTGGAGCTGATATCTATATTCCTATCACCAACGATGAATCATATTTAGATGGAAAGGTAAAATCTTTAACAGAAAGTAGGCGTATCGCATATGAAGAGATTATCCCCAGTATTATAGCTTTCGGATTCGATCCGAAAAAAACAAAGATCTTTGTTATGTCAGATTACCCGGATATATATAACTTAGCGATATATATAAGTAAAAATGTTACCAATAAATATGTTTCAACTGTTTTCGGGGAAGATGCCATAGATAACGCTGGAAAATCATTTTATAGGAGCGCTATACAACTTGCTCAAATCCTAATGCCCCAGCTTAAAGAATTTGGCGGTCCTAAAAACACCTTAATTCCCGTTGGGATAGATCAACATCCTTATATTCTTCTTGCCAGAGATATAGCTAAAAAAATGAATTTAATTCCACCTTCAGAATTAGTATTTAAATTCCAAGGTAGTTTGAAAAATCCTTTTGAAAAAATGTCAGGGTCAAAAAACAATACTGCAATTTATTTAAATGATAGTCCTGATATTATTGTTGAAAAAATCAGAAAAGCATTTACTGGTTCCGTCTCAATACTAGATGTGCATCGAAAGCTAGGAGGTCTTCCTGATGCTTGTTCTGTTTTTTCATTGCTTAAATTTCACCATCCCAATGATAAGTTCGTTTTAAAAATATATAATCAATATAAGAACGGGAAACTAACAATGAAAGAACTGAAAGAGATTACAACTGATTTTATAGTTAAAATGATCACTCAACATCAAAAAGAGAAGGCAAAAGTAAAATCGATCGACAAATTTTTGTTAAAAAAGCCTTTGGATTCTTTTTATAAAAAAATATAATTTAATCTTGAATTTATGGATTTATAATAAAGACTTGTAATTAGTCCATTTATTATGTAGTATTGTCACTATATAATTTGAGAATTTTAATAGAACAAATAATGTTTTTATGAAAAAAATTATAACTTTCTTATTTATAGTAATTGCCTCCGTTAGCGTCTTCATCTTTATTACACGCTATAAAAGTTCAAACAATAAACAAATTCTTAGAGTAGGAATTAGCCAGATAATATCACATGTGGGCATCGATGCCGTCAGAGATGGGATTGTTGCTGGCTTTGAGGCTAAAGGCTATAAAAACGGAGAAAATATTTTATTTGATTTTCAAAATGCTCAAGGAGAGACAAGTATTAATCAGGCAATAGCTGGAAAATTTGCAAATAGTAATTATGATATTTTTATACCTATAGGAACTCAAGCTAGCCAAGCGTTAGTAAATTTGATCAAAAATAAACCTATTGTTTTTGCGTCCGTTACTGACCCTGTAACTGCAGGCTTAGTAGCGTCTAAAGAAAAACCAGGAGGAAATGTAACCGGAACCAGCGATATGACTCTTTTTAAAGAACAGTTGGAATTGCTGAAAAAATTTCAGCCTGAAGATAAAAAAATTGGCCTTGTTTATAATCCTAGTGAAAGTAACTCTCAGTTTAGCTTACAGGAAACAAAAAAGTATGGAGCTGAACTCGGGTATGAATTTATCACTGTCCCAGCTAATAATACTGGTGAAGTAATGAGTGCCGCAAGATCAATTGTTAATAAGGTGGATGCTTTTTATATATTGGCCGATAACACAGTTATAGCTGGTCAGGAAGCTCTTATAAAAGTTGCTCTTGAAGCTAAAAAACCGGTAATCGCTGTTGAACAATCTGGCGTGGAAAAAGGAGCGTTGGCAACTATAGGAATAAACTATATAAAACTTGGAGAGAGAACAGCAGAAATGGCGCTTAACGTATTAAATGGAGAAAAACCTGGAGATATACCTATACTTGGAGTTAAAGACGGTGATATATTTATTAATTCTAAAACAGCGAAATTATTAGACATCACTATACCGACAGATCTATTGGAACAAGCAAAGCAAATCTATGAGTAGAATTTACTCTCCCTGTAAAATTCTACAGAAAATATATGGGCAGCCTTTTTTTTACTTCTGTTGAGCTCGGGCTACTATACGCAATAGTCGTCCTTGGTGTTTTCCTTACGTTTCGAATACTCAATTTCCCCGATTTAACGGTCGACAGTAGTTTCGTTTTAGGAGCAGCAGTTACTACAATCCTAATAAGAAATGGTATGCCCGGTATATTATCAATTTTTGTAGGATTTATGGCAGGATTTTTAGGCGGTAGTCTGACAGCCATCTTGCACACAAGATTAGGCATCGGAAAAATTCTTTCTGGAATTTTATCAATGAGTATTCTCTACACTATTAATCTTCGTTTGATGAACGGTCCTAATGTTTCTTTATTAAATCAACCTAGAATTATAGAAATTTTTAAAATACCAACTAACCATTTTTATCTTACTCTTTTTTTAATTATAGTTGTTTTAACAATAAAATTTTTTATTGACTGGTTTTTACAAACAGAGTTTGGACTTTGGCTTAGAGCCACTGGAAATAATGAAATAACATCGCAGTCTTTTTCAATAAATACAAAACTAACAAAATTTGTCGGGATAGGAATAAGCAACGGTCTTGTCGGATTAGCGGGCGGTTTAATTACACAATATCAAGGATTTTCTGATATAAATATGGGAGTAGGAACAGTAATATTAAGTCTTGCTGCTCTAATGCTTGGCGAAGCATTAACTTCAAAAAATAAAATACCAATTTTAACTTTTGTGATTGTGGTTGGTTCAATTTTATATCAATTGATTGTTAATATTGCCCTACAGCTGGGTCTAGCGGGAAGTGATTTGAAACTTATTACAGCATTAATTGTCATTATTTCGCTGTTAATTGGTGGTAAAAATAAATATCAATTTTATGAAAAAAAACTTTTTAATAATTAATGATTTAACCAAAATATATGATGTCGGCACCTCTAATGAGATTGTTGCCCTTAAAAACTTTTCTCTTTCAATAAAAAAAGGGGAATTTATAACAATCGTTGGAAGTAATGCTGCTGGCAAAACAACCCTTTTTAGCCTAATTAACGGATCAGAACTCCCTACATCTGGAAGTATATTATTAGAAAGGAAAAATCTTTTAGCACTTCCGGAATTTAGAAGGGCTAAATTGATTTCTTGTGTTAGACAAAATCCTAATGATAGCGTTATTACATCTATGACGTTGGCTGAAAACTTAGCTTTAGCAAAAATAAACGGAAGAAATGCCAATTTAAACAAAGGCGTAAAAAAAGAGTGGAAAAAGGAATTTAAAATAATATTAGAATCATTTCATTTAGGCTTAGAAAAAAGATTAGATGATAAAGTTTCCTCACTATCAGGTGGACAAAAACAGATAATAGCACTTATAATGGCGACCATTTCTAAACCAAAACTTCTTTTACTTGATGAACATACTGCCGCATTAGATCCAAATGTTAGTAAAACAGTTTTAAGAATTACCGATCAGATAGTCAAAGCAGGTGAAATTACCACACTTATGATTACTCATAATATTCGTCAGGCAATTGAACATGGGAATCTATTAATTTTACTTGAAAAAGGAAGAATCGGATTTAAAGTTAGCGGTATTAAAAAACAATCTCTTAATATTATTGAAATTGAAAATCGTCTCGAGAATAGATTAGCTAAGCCTAAAAATTATTAAAATATCTAATTATTTTTGATATGATATAATGATGAAAATATGTTTATGAGTCCAGAAAATAATAAACAAACATCAGTTTCTCCTTTTGATAAAATCATTCTTTTTTTAGACAAAAGTGAGGCTGAATATAGATTAATTGAGCATGATTTAGCACACTCTTCACAAGAAGAATCTGAAATAACTGGAAAAAAACTTTCTCAATGTGCAAAAGCTTTAGTTTTGTTCGGAGATAGACAACCGCTGATGGTAGTTTTAAGTGCAGAAAATAAAATTGACTTTAAGAAATTTAAACAAAAGATGAAAATCAAAGATTTAAGAATGGCTACACCGGAACAGGTTAAAGAAATTACTGGTGCTGAAATAGGAACGGTATCACCATTAGGAAATTTATTCAATTTACCGCTATATGTTGACGAGCAGCTTGCCAAAGAAGAAGAAATTGTGTTTGGTACTGGCTTAAGTACAAAATCTATTATTATGAAATGCTCTGATTATTGCCAAATAGCAAATCCCGTAATAGGAGATTATGTTGGATAACTTTGCATTGAAAAGATTAAAAAACGCTTCTAATATTTTCTAAAATAAAACTAAATTATATTTCTCGGTTCTTAAATAAATTCACTAGGAAACTCTGAATAAATCTTCTAAGCACAAAATAATCATTCAAACATGTGCTAAAATCAGATTATGTTTACAAAAGAAGAGAATGATTATTTAAGTAAAATTCCTAAAAATAAAATAGTTAAAATATTTCCCTTCAATAGGAATATTACCAAAATAGCAGAAGAGATAATAACTTCGGTAAATAATATTTATCCAGATTTAGAAATTAAACATATGGGGGCATCAGCTCTTAAAATTTCAGGTCAAAATGATATTGATATCTATGCCTTTTCCGATCCAAAAGATTTCAGTAAATTTCTTCCTGAATTAATTAAACTTTTTGGAAAACCCATAAATAAGCATGAAACATTTTATGAATGGAAATTTAATAAGAATGATTTTGATATTGAATTTTATTTGACTGCAAAGAATTCAGAAACAATGAAAGAACAAATTGAAGTTTTTGAAATACTTAAAAACAACAAAGATTTGCTTAAAAAATACGAGTTTCTAAAAGAATCTCTGGATGGACATTCTTTTAGAGAATATCAGGAGGAAAAGTATAAATTTTATAAAAAAATTAAGGTTCTTTTTCCTAATGACAATATTTAAAAATTAGTTTAAAAAAATATTATGATTATCGATTCACATGTTCATATTTCTCTTGATGAGAACAACGCCAAATCTCTTGAAGAAAGTAGAGATTTACTACTGGAAGAAATGAATAAAAATAATGTAGATTATGCCATTGTTATTCCAGATAATATTGAAAATGATCCTCATATAGCTGATCTTGAAAAAGCAATTGAGCTTATCAAGGGTTTAAGTAAATTTTTCCTTTTAGGAAGCCCTCAGATTATCCAGGAAAGGAAAGGCGAGATAGAAAAATATGAAGAACTATTAAAAAAGGAAATAATAAAAGGTATCAAGTTTTTTCCAGGACATGATCCTTATTATCCAACAGATGAAAGATGTTCGCCATATTACTCTCTTTGTGAAGGTTTAAACCTCCCTATAGTTTTTCATACAGGAGAAAATTCCAATAATCCCAAAGCATCAGAATATAACGATCCTAAATATATCGTTGAAGTTGCCAAAAAATATCCAAAGCTAAAAGTTATTATCACTCACTATTTTTGGCCTAAGATTGAATACTGTTATGAGATTACCAAAGACGTACCAAATATTTATTTTGAATTTGCAGGAACTGCCGACCCAGAAGTTTTAGAAAAAAGCGGGGGAGTAGAAAAAATGAAAGAAATAATTGAAAAGACTGTAGAAGATAGACCAAATCAAGTTATATTTGGTACTGATTGGCCAATGTGTAACATAAGAAGACAAATTGATTTAATAAAGTCTTTAAAAATAGATAAAGAAAAACAGGAAAGAATTTTTAGTAAAAACACTATAGAAGTTTATAGACTTTCAATATGAAAAATTCAAAAAAAATAATTAAAGCAATTTTGTTTGATATGGTTGGAGTTTTAATTTTTAAGAAACTTAATTATTCCGCTTCAAGTAAAGATGAGATTAATGCCGACAAAATAGAAAAACTTTATAACCATATTGATGACCAAAAACTTCTTGCAGATGTAAAAGAAAATTTAGATTTAAAAGAAGAAGATCTTCAAAAAGCTTTACGTTGTATTCCTGGAAAATACGAAAAGTTTCCGAAGATTTGGGAATTATTACCAAGTTTAAAGAATGATTTTAAGTTAGCTGTTATAAATAATGGCAATGCTTTAGCAAAAAAATATTGGGACGAAAAATTTGATTTTTCCATTTTTGATATTTTTATCCGCTCGGCAGAAGAGAAAATAAAAAAACCTGATCCTAAAATCTTTTTAATTACTTGCGCAAGACTTGGAGTAAAACCAGAAGAGTGTTTATTTATGGATGATTCTTTAGATAATATTCAAGCAGCTGAAAAATTGGGAATGGAAACAATCTGGTGGGATAAAGAAGAAAAAAGAGAGAAAGTGATTGATAAATTTAAAGATTTAATAAAAATAATTTCAAATTTATAATCTTTTTGGAAAAAAATTTGGATACAAATTCGGTTACAAAGAAATCAGATCTAAGGTGAAAAAGGTAATTAAATCTTCAGGCTATAAATTCGAATATTAAATTTTGCCATTAAGATAAACAGGCAGTTAATTTTCTTCTGTTTATTATCTTGATCATCCCTTTAAATTTTTTTAATTTTGATCCACAAAAAAATTCTCTACACGCTTGTGGTCTTTTTTGATGAATGGAACATAAATTATTTTTAAGGTAAACACAGCTTCCATCTTTCTTTTGTCTTAATAAATTTCCACCATACCTCTGTACAATATTAAAATCATTATTTAAACCAAATTCTTTAAACTGGGTTTTATATTTACCAGATAGCCATTCTTTTTGAGTTAAATTAATCAAAAAAAGTTGGCAACATATTCCACATTGAGAACATGATTTAGCTGAAGGTTTATCCATAAGGATTATTCCTTGGTTTTTATACTTTCTAAGGCTTACTGACTCTTTTAGAGGTTTTTTTCTTTTTTTCAAAGATAATAGCCACATCTTTAGCAGATATTGGCAAATCTTGAGCCACTTTAACTTCTTTTTCTACTTG
>Ga0247841_10009446_pt1 | contig 13650 bp, 12 predicted proteins | sample LaCruzMarch2015__2_FD_192410 | JGI IMG/M metagenome (GOLD analysis project Ga0247841, IMG submission 192410) | Freshwater microbial communities from meromictic Lake La Cruz, Castile-La Mancha, Spain - LaCruzMarch2015_18m | ecosystem: Environmental > Aquatic > Freshwater > Lake | place: Spain...
CATTTAACTTTTGGTCATGATTTTGATCAACCTTTAACCAATTCTTTAAATAATTTGGTATCATTAACACATTTAACTTTTGGTTTTAATTTTAATCGACCATTAGATAATTCTTTAGATAATCTAGTATCATTAACACATTTAACTTTTGGTCATGATTTTGATCAACCTTTAACAAATTCTTTAAATAATTTGGTATTATTAACACATTTAACTTTTGGTGGCAATTTTGTTCAACCTTTAACCAATTCTTTAAATAATTTGGTATCATTAACACATTTAACTTTTTGTTTTGATTTTAATCAACAATTAGATAATTCTTTAAATAATTTGGTATTATTAACAAATTTAACTTTTGGTGACGGTTTTAATCAACCATTAGATAATTCTTTAAATAATTTGGTATCATTAACACATTTAACTTTTGGTGGAAATTTTAATCGACCATTAGATAATTCTTTAGATAATCTAGTATCATTAACACATTTAACTTTTGGTTGGTTTTTTAATAAACCTTTAACAAATTCTTTACATAATCTAGTATCATTGATACATTTAACGTTTGGTTCTAAATTTAATCAACTACTCGCAAATTCATTAGATAATCTGGTATTATTAACAAATTTAACTTTTGGTGACCGTTTTAATCAACCATTAGATAATTCTTTAAATAATTTGGTATCATTAACACATTTAACTTTTGGTGAGAGTTTTAATCAACAATTATATAATTCTTTAAGTAATTTGGTTTTATTAACACATATAACTTTTGGTTGGAATTTTAATCAACCATTAGATAATTCTTTAAATAATTTAGTATCATTAACACATTTGACTTTTGGTTACTATTTTAATCAACCATTAGATAATTCTTTAAATAATTTAGTATCATTAACACATTTGACTTTTGATTACCATTTTAATCAACCATTAGATAATACTTTAAATAATTTACCATCATTAACACATCTTCAACTAGGGAATAAATTTAATCAAAAAGATGATTTACCATTTAATATTAAATCAATTTGTATTAATTGTAATAATAATTATTATACGGATTATTTACCTGAAAGTATAGAAGAATTAAAATTAGGAATACATTTTAAATTAGAATTGAATAATCTTCCGTCTTCTATAAAAAAAATATTATTTAATATGGGCAGTGCATATAATAAAGAATTAAATTGTTTACCAAATGGATTAGAAGAACTTAAATTACCAAAAGCATATTGTCATGAAATAAAAAATATACCAAAGAAATTAAAAAAAATAATTTGTTAAAAATATTATAAATCTATAAATAATTTTACAAATATTAAAGTGGAAACAATTTGATAAGATTTATTTTACATAAAGACTTGAATATATTAGTGATATACTTTTTTATGTTTAACATGCAAATATTTTATATATGTATTTTTTATAGTTGAATGAATTCAAAATTAATAGAATTATGTTTAATGGAAATTAATAAATTAAATTAAAGTATAGATAGAAAAAGATATAAAGTTAAATATACTGATGAATATTATTTAAATTTTATTTTTTAAATATTAAATGACATCAATAGAGATGGTGTTTTATTACTTATAATATTTACCTTAATCTTATATACTTTATATATTGTTATAAAGTATGTTCACAAATTAAACATAAAAATTATTAGATTACTTCATAAAAAAAATAATTAAAGTATTAAATTATTTAAAAACAACATAAAAACTTAAGAATATAAATATATAATCATACACAAAAAATTTTTTTTATAAATTGATTAAAGATACCCTTTTTTAAAGTATATATAGTTATTTAGATTACATATTTTATTAATGATAAGTAAATTAAACTTAAAAAATTTAAAAATTTTTTTTCATAAACTATTTTAAATCTTATGTACTTTTTTATTTTTAAAAAAGTATTTTCAATTGTTATTCTTGATTTATATAATTTTTTTTATTCATTCGTTAAAGTTTTAATTTTATTTTTATCTTTACTATTTCTTTTATTGAAAGGTATGATTGATTCATAAAATAGATCATTTAATTCACTTCTTAACTTAATAGAATCATAACATGTGTCAGCCATAAAAATAGTAGATTTTTTATCAATTGATCCAATATTTAAATTATCAAGTTGTTTATTAAAAATATTTATATCATTTAAATTACCTTTAAATAAATCAATATTTAAAGGTATTCCTTTTTTATTAGTTATTAATGACAACTTCATTATTTTTTTATTTTTATATAATATTTACCTTTGTGTGTAATATTTTTTATAATTATAAAAAGTATTATTAATATTATTTTTCATTTAATTTATAATAATACTTTTTAATAAAAAAAGTATTATATACAAAGGTAAATATTATATATAAAAAATATAAATTAAAGTAAAAAATACTTATAATTAAGCATATGATAAAAATTTTATATGTGACAAGTTTATAAATTAAAATTAAATTCAACAGAATCCAGAGCAGAATTCACCCATCCATGTGAATCAGATATACATTCACCTACTACAATTATGTTTTCTTTCTTTAATTTTTTTATCAAGCCATTTTTTATTTCTTTATTATAACCAGGATTATTATAATGAACACCTGTATTCCAATATTTTATTATTATATCATCTGGTTTTGTAATTTGAATATTACTTTTTAATAATAAATTATATATTATTTCTAATTGAACTGCTTTTGTTTTATTTTCTAATAATTTATTTATTTTACAAGCATCCAATTCTTCTGTATATACACTCATTAAAATTTTCTCATTTATATAAATAACTTTTCCAACCAATCCACTTGTTTTATATGAATATTTTAATCCATGACCATTTGAATGATATGAATATATTCGAATATAATTTGAACCTGATGACATTGAATATAAACTAAATATACTCTCAACCAAATTTTGTTCAAATATGTATTTAATATTATTTTTTGTTTCAGTTGCTAAAATTATTTTTTTTGTTCTAAATATTTGTTCTGAACTGGTTTTTATCTCAAAAATTGAATTATTTTTACGTATTTCAATTACATCATGATTTAACTTTATATTTTCTAATCCCACTATTTGAATTAATTTTTCTAATAATTTGGTATATCCTCCGTCTAATATATATTTTATTTTAAATTTTTCAGTTCTCAATAATTCATCCATTTCATCATATAAAACAGATTCCACATCAGCATTGAAATATGTATGATATAATATGTTTGATTTAATTAAATTAACCAATTCTAAATCTACATATAAATCTAAAAATTCTTCAAAATTATATTTATTTAATGTAATTATGGATTTGTTTTGATTATAAACTTTTTTTAAATATTTAATTATGTTTTCATTTATTTTATAAAATTCTTTTTCATTAGGTTCAGTAATATTTTTATTATCTGTTTTAACCCAATCAATCATCTCATATTCACTTACACTTTGACCTAACTCCAATCCTAATTCTTCACATAATTTTATTGTGTATTTGTTATTATGTTTAATTATTCCACCTCCTAGACTTATTTGATTATTATTCCAATTGATATTATAAATCCTTCCACCAATTCTATCGGATTTTTCTAAAACCAAATAATTTGATGGTCTTGATTTAAAAATCCAATACATTCCTGATATTCCTGCTCCAATTACTATTTGTTCAAATAACATTATTATATAATTATAGTTTTTATATAAAAAATTTAATTTTATTTTTAAATATTAATTTTTTGTATAAAATACTATTATGGTGACTGACGAACATTCATATTTTATTGATGATGAATTATATTTGGAAAATTTTGGGGATAAATATATAAAAATTTTTAATTTAGATACAAATTGTGATATTATGATAGATGATACTATGTATGCTATTAATGGTATAATTTCAATAGATTGTTATATAGAAATACTAGATTTAAGTGGTTTGTTATTAAAGGCACATTTAATATAAAAAAATATAGCAAATGCTTATCAAAAAAAAATTATAAAAAAACTTGATTGTTCTAATAATTATTTTGACATAATGATTTGTTATAATCAAAATATTGTAATTCATGATTTGGTATTTGATGAAAATCCTATAAAAAAAATTTATTTTCCAGATTCATTTAACAAAAATATTGATTTTTTATCTTGTACATTAAAAATATTAATTTTTCAAACTAATTTAGTTTTTTATCAACCAATTAATGATTTACCTATATCACTAGAAGTTTTAAGTACTTGTAATTCTTTTAATCAAACTGTAAATAATTTACCAAAAAATTTAATTCATCTAATGTTAGGTTCAAAATTTAATCAACCTATAAATAAATTATCACCTTATCTGCAAACTATAATTTTTAACGAATTAAATACATATGAATGTTAATTAAATTTCTACCTGATAGTGTAGAAATTTTATATTTACCAATAAATTATAACAGTGTAATTACATTACTTGACAAATGAAAATGTATTTATTTTACTTCAACAATCAACACATCAAATAATAATTGCCAAGAATTAAAAAAATTAGAAGCCAAAGCTTATAGTTTTATTACTATTCAAAATAAAATAATGTTATCAAATTATAAATTTAAACAAATAATATATTATAAATAAATATTAGTTTCTATGTTTTATTTATATTTTGAGTTCCAACTTTAGTTAAATCATTGTATTTTTTCACATAAATATTATATACATCAACGGTTTTTTTATAACAATTTTTGATATCTAATATTTTATTTTTAATTTTATTTCTCATTTCTTGACTTATCATATCAGAATTAAAAGAATTTTTTTTATATTCTAGTTCTTTTTTATAATAACTCAATTTTCCTTTCAATCCCATTATTTGTTGATTTATTATTGGCAATTCTTCAGTGTCAATATAAATTGTTCCAGTTATCTCAAATAAACTATGTAATTCACGATTAACACGTTTTTTACCAAATAATGATACTTTTTTATTTACAATTGCTTCCTCTTCTGTTGCTTCTCGATATCCTTCTGGAATTTTACCAATCCAATAATATGGTTTTAATTTAGTGGCTTTTTTTCTTAATTTTGTTGATTTCGATTTAATTTCTACTTCTAGTAATGTTTTATCATCCTCATTGTTACTATCATTATTATCATTCACACTATTATCATTCACATTGTTATTTTTTGTATTTTTGGACTCATATTCTAATTCATTAATTAATTCAGTCAAACTATCTTGTAAATCTAATAAATTATCATATTCATCTGTTATATCAGTCAATTGATTAATTTTATTTTCTATTTGTTCATATTCTTTGTTCAACCAATCCAAATCCACTATATTATATTTATGTGATGGGATGTATTGTAAATCTGTTGTTTTTATCAAATCTTCTTGCTTATTATTATTAGACAATTGTTCACTTGCATCAGTTTTTTCACTTGCATCAGTTTTTTCACTTGCATCAGTTTTTTCACTTGCATCAGTTTTAACAGATTTTGATTTAGATTTGATATAATTTTTTTCGTAAGGAGTTAATAAAATACTATCCACTTTGTTTGTACCCCATAATAATACTTCATTTGATTTAATTGCTTCATCCATTGATTTTTTTTTTTGTATAAGAGTTGATTTTATTTTTATTGTTTTATCTTTTTTAAAAATAGATATATTTTTTTTAACTCCTGATATTTTTTTTTTTGAATCTTGTGTTTGTTCATTCATATTTAGTAAAATAATTTATTTAATGTGATTATATGTTATTAAAATCAAATTTTTTAAATGATAATTAATCTGCATAATAATTTCAAAATGACATATAATATTTCAAATGGTGAAACAATAATATTAAAGTATATCATATGATAAAACATCACATGATAAACTATAAAATCTAAATATATTATTTTATCATAAATAATGATTATGAATTAAATAAAGATTTATATGATATTTATGAAAATTATAAAAAATTAAATATATTAATTTAAATTTTATGCAAATACATAAAATTTTAAATAGGATATTAATTAAAATTTAGTTCCTATCAACACAATTATAAAATTAATACATAAAAATTATAAATTATTAAATAATATTATGCATTATCAATCCTAAGCACAATTACAATTTAACTATTCTTTGTGTTATTTAGTTATTTTGTTAATTAATTAAAAACGTTACCACAATCAAATATAATTTAAATGTTAACTATGTATTTATAATAAAATAATCATATTATGTAGTAGGATTTTTCTTAATATAGTATTACACCTTTTTCACTGAAAATCGGGACACTTAATTATTTAGTTTTTTCTTCATATTTATTTATAAAATCATTGGCTTGTATAAATAAATAATTAAAATAATTTTCTAAATATTATTTAGATACTTTGTTTTTAATTATATAATCCAAATCACTTTTTAATTGTTCATAATTATCTGGACTTACATTTTTAATATGATTTTTTAATTGACTAAACAAATTTTCTATGGGATTAAGATTAGGGTTATAAGGAAGAGAATATATTATTTTATTATTTGAATTTATTATATTGTCTTTTACAAATTGTGATTTATGAAATCTTGCATTGTCTAATATTATTAAATGTTTTGTATATTTATTTTTAATATAATCATTATAAAAAGTATTGAATTTTTCTGCATCTATACCACCTCTATCTTTATATAATTTATGTCCGATGATTTTACCATTTTTAATAGCACAAATAAAATTAAAGGAACAAAAGGATAAACAAAAAGAAGCATTTAAAAAATTACCTAAAGAAGAACAAACCAAAATATTAGAGAAAAGAAAATAAGAAATCAAAGAAGCCAAAATATTAAATGGTACTGACTTTTTATATTTAGAAGATTTGAATGATAAACAATTAGAAGAACTAAAAAATAGTGATTGGGAAGTAGTCGATCCAGGAAAAAACTGTTTGATGATGATAAAAGATAAAAATGGTAAAAAATATAGATATACAAATAGAAAACATGCAAAATTAACTAAAAGATTAAAATATCAAAGACTTATTCAAAATTATAAAGATAAAAATTATATATCAAAAACAGAAAATGAATTAACCAAATATAATTCAAAAACTTGTGATTTTGAAAAATTTAAAGAATTTATTAAAAATAAGAACAAAGTTAATTGTATGTTATTTGATAAATATAATAAAGAAATATTTAGAAAGTATAAATGGTATGGATATTTAAATAGAAAGCATACTGAAACGAAAATGATTAGAGAAATTAAAAATACATTTGGTAAAGATTCAATTATATTATTTGGTGATTTTGGATTTAAAACAAATTGTCATAAGAGTAATTTATCCACACCAAATAATAGATTGAAAAGATTAATAGGTAAGCAAATGAAAGTATATAATTTAGATGAGTTTAGGACATCAAAATTAAACTATAAAACTGAAGAAGTATGTGAAAATTTGTATTTACTTGATGCAAATGAAATAATCAGAAAATTACATTCTGTCTTAACATATAAAATGGAAAACGGACAGATAGGATGTATAAATCTTGATGAAAATGCAGTAAATAATATGATAAAAATAGTAAATCATTATCTTGATAAAAAAGAAAGATTATTAAAATATAGAAGAGATTATGATTTAGAAAAAGGTGAAATAAAAAAAGAATTAAAACAAAAGGTGATAACCTCTATCAAAAAGGACACTACAAATCGGGAGGTCAAGTATCAACCAAGCCCGTGATGGGTGCAATTACACTAAATTAACTGAAAAAGTGTCCCGATTTTCAGTGAAAAAGGTGTAATAATCATCATACAAAAAATAATTATCTTTTATAAAAATAATATTTTAAATTAAATAAAATTTATAAGATATATAATTAATTTTATTTTAACAATAATTTTTTATAATACATTTCTATACAATGTCTATAACTAATAAAAATGATATTTATTACAAAAAATATGTAAAATACAAAATGAAATATTTAAATTTATTATTATCATTGAAAAATAATGCTAAAGTAGAAATTGATACTGAAAATTCAAATGTTAATGAACTAGATAAAACAATAAAAAATATTGTTAAAAGTAAATCTGATACGGATAATGAAAATAGTAATAAAACTATTATGTCTATTGATTCAAAAAAATCAATTGATGAAAATAATTATAAAAACTCACAAATTGAAGTTCCTAGTTCAGTTAATATATTAAATAAATTTAAATCTATTAAAAATAAACTTAATGAAGAAGAATACAATAAATTATTATATGAATTGTCCAATAAATTTTCTAAAAAAAATATGTTTAATACACATAATTTTGACATTGATGATATAATTTATATAAAAAAATTAAATCGTACTGAAAAAAATATACTAAAATCAATAAATGAATCTGAATTAAATATGTTAAAAAAATATAGTTGTAGAATAATTAAAGATAAAATTTTTGATTTGATTGAAAATAAAACATGTAAAGATGATAAAATTTTAGATGTTATATGGAAAAATTTAGTTATTATTGATGAAGAATTAAATTGTGAATTAGATAAAAACCAAACAAATAAATTCAATGAATATTTAGAAAAACAACCTTGTTAATTAAATTATTTTAATAAATATTTTTTTTATTAAAATAATATATTTTAATTTATATTAAAAAAATCTAGATGTTTCACAAACATATTTGTATTTAGATTATAAAAAAATATTTTAAAAATAAATATGTTGATAAATTTATTATCATTAATTCATTAATAATATTTATTAAAGACATTATGTGCACTTACATTGATTAAAAATAGAATTATTTATATTTTATAAAATATTTATTATATAAAGTATTATATAAATATGTCAATAAATACAAATTATTTTGTTTCAAATTCTGATTTATCATCTATTTTTGCTAATAAATCAAGTACAACAACAGCAAATCCTGTTAATTATTTGTATTTTGATGGTACTCAATATTTAGATTTAAATAATTTATTTGAACCACAAATAACTGATCCTGGAACATCATGGTTTATAACAAATTATAAAGTACAAAATTATGTTCCATTATGGACTGAGATTTCTGGAACTTATGATTTGGGACAAATATTTTCCACAACAATAAATGAACCTTTTACTATAAGTGGTGGTTCCTATACAGTTAGTTCATCAACATCCGGAACAACAACAACATATAATATTTTAATAAATCCGGGAACAACTACAATAACTTTTAATACATTACCTGTTTCATCATTTATTAATTTGCAATTAATCGGTGGTGGTGGGGGGGGAGGGGGAACTTGGTATGATGTTGAAGATTTTAGTTCCTTTAATATAAATTCGGGTGCAGGTGGTGGTGGTGGTGGTAATTTACTTATAAATAACTTCATTGTTGATACTTCACAATATACTATACAAGTAGGTTCTGGAGGAGCAGGAGGAATCCCTAATGATGGTACGTCTAGTTCAAACGCAACAGCAGGAAAAGATGGTTCCGTAACCAAAATTAATGGTAACGGTATTAATTGTTCAGCAAAAGGAGGTGACGGAGGTTCTAAAGGTACCAGTAGTACACGGGCTTCTGGAGGAAAAGGTGGTAATGTTAGCATAGATTTATTGTCTTACGGCTCTCCATTTAGTGGTAGTGGAGGGAATGGTGGACAAGGTAACAATATTAATGATACTGCATCAGGTACTAATGGGTCTGATAGTTACTTTTACAATAATCAATCTTTGAATTATAGTACATCTATTAATTTTCCTACTTATTATGCTCCAAATATTTCTTATTCTCCTCAATCAGAAACACTTTCTAATTGGTATAGTGTGTCTGGGGGAGGAGGAGGGTCTAATTCAAATAGTTCAAGCATTTTTGCTGCATATCAAGGTGGTAGTGGAAGAGGATTAGGTGGGTTAAATGGTGGATATTTTGCTTCAGATCCAAGTTCAACTACATATCCATCATTTGGTGGTGGTGGTGGTGGTAGTAGTTTAGTAACGTATGGTTTCAACGGAGGTGATGGACTTTGTGTAATGTGGTTTAGTTATACAGTATGATTCAATTAATTGAATATACAAATAGTTATGTAATATATATATTTTTATTACTTTATTTAATAAAATTAATATTTGAGTTTGAATCTATCTAAAGACATATTTTTAATTCAAAATTATTTAAGATTAAGTGTTTCACTATTAATAATAATCTTATTTGTGAATTATTCACTATTGAATAATAAAAATAATATTACTCTGTTTTTTAATTATATTTATAATTTTTAGAATAATAATATTCATTGGGAATTAATGCACAATCATTATTAATTTTTTTTTCATTACTAATGTTTTTATAATTACTAATGTCATTTTTTTTATTATTTATTATATCTGTATCATTTATTAAATCTGTATCATTTATTAAATATGTATCATTTATTAAATATGTATCATTTATTGAATCTGTATCATTTATTGAATCTGTATCATTTATTGAATCTGTATCATTTATTAAATCTGTATCATTTATTAAATCTGTATCATTTATTAAATCTGTATCATTTATTAAATCTGTATCATTTATTAAATCTGTATCATTTATTAAATCTGTATCATTTATTAAATCTGTATCATTTATTGAATTTTTATCATTGTCATATATATTAATAATATTTTTAACTAATTCACTTCTTACAACATCGTTATTAACAAATTTTATAATTTTAATATTTGAATATTTTATTTTATTTTTTTCATATTTATTAATAAAATCATATAATCCATTTGGTATTTTAATGTCACTTTGTTGTAAATCACCAGTAATAATCAACTTGCTATTTATTCCAATTCTAGTAAGTAAAGATTTCATAAGTCGAGGTGTACTATTCTGCATTTCATCTGCAATAATTAATGAATTTTTAAATGTTCTTCCACGCATAAATAATAAAGGACATATTTCTATTCTTTTATTTTTTAACAACAAATTTATTTCATTTGAATTATAAAATTCTTCAAAAACATCAAATATGGGTTTTAACCAAGGTTCCATTTTTTTATCAATGTTTCCAGGTATAAATCCCAATTCTTCTTCATCGTTAAATTTTGTTGGTCTTGTGATAATTATTTTATTTATGTTTTTATTTTTAAGGTCGTTAATAGCTTTTTGACAAGCAAAAACTGTTTTACCAGTTCCTGCAGGACCAACAGCAATTAATAATTTAACATTATTATTATTTAGTTGTTTTATATATTCTTCCTGATTTTTATTTTTACTTTCATAATAATTGTTATTATTTTTAGAAATCATTAAACATTTTTTAAATTTATTTTGTTGAATACTTTTAAATCCAATATTAGAATAAATTAAAAATAAAATAATAAGTAATATTGATAAACACAACATTAAACAATATAATAACACCCTTAAGATATTATAATCTAGGTCTAATCAATTCTTCCTTTTTTCAATTTTTTCAATTTTTTTACTTGATAACTTTATATAAAATAATAATATCTTATAAAAATATTACACTCCTTTTACTGAAAATCAGGGCACATAATTATTTAGTTTTTTATTAATATTTATTTATTATGTCATTGGCTTTTATAAATAAATAATTAAAATAATTTTCTAAATGTTCTAGATACTTTACTTTTAATTATATAATAAAAATCAATATTTAATTGTTCATAATTATATGGGCTTCTATTTTAAATATGATTTTTTAATTGACTAAACAAATTTTCTATTTGATTAAGATTAGGGGTAATTTATCCACACCAAATAATAGATTGAATGATTAATAGATAGGTAAACGAAAGTGTATAATTTAGATAGATGAGTTTAGTACATAAAAATTAAACCATAAAACTGAAAAAATATATCAAAATTAGTATCTACATTGTACAGTATAATGAAATAATCATAAAATTACATTATATCTTAACATATAAAATAAAAAATTGATAGATTAGATGTATAAATTCTGATAAAAATACATTAAATAATACGGTAAAAAGTAGTAAATCATTATCTTGATAAAAAAGAAAGATTATAGAAATAAAGAAGATATTATGGTTTAGAAAAATGTGAAAAAATAATTTAACAAAATGTGAAAACTTCAGCAAAAAAGACATTACAAAACGGTGGTCTTAAGTTTCAATCAAGCATATCATATGTGAATTAAAATAATATAGATAATTACATCAATAATTTTAATATTCATTTACTAAATTAAAATATTTAAAAATAAAAATATTATTATAAATATATATAATAATGACTGAAAGTTATAATAAATATTATGAATATGAAAGTGCGTGTAATCCAATATTGAATAAAAATAAAATATATAAGACAAATATAAATAATTATAATGATGGTATACATTTTATTGAACAACAAGAGATACTTAAAATAAATGATTATAAATGTACTTCAACCGATTTATTAGCAGGTTTTATAATTTTAAAAAATAATACAAATATTTTAATAAATGAAAATAAAGATTTTACAATAACAAGTATGATATTATTTATTTATGATGGTGATGGACAAATTAATATTAATTTAAATGATGATAAAGAACATGTTCATGTATCTAAATATGATCTTGTTGTTGTTTCTAATTTTAATAAATTAGAAATCAAAAAAAAAAATAATAATCATTTAAAAATTTTTTTTGTTAATGACAGTCCATTGTTAAACTACTTAGATGTAAAGTCAAATAAGCAAAAAATAAAATTAATAAATGTTTATAATAAAGAAGAACTATTTAATAATTTAGAAAAATTGTCTAATAAAAAAAATAATAGAAAAGGTATATTGATTGGTAATCAATATACTCAAGAAACTGGAACTAAAACTATAACAAATACACTTTGGGCACTGTTAAATGAAGTACCAACTAAATTTAATCAAAATTTACATAAACATAATTCTATTGCTTTTGATTTTATTTTAGATTGTGAAGAAAATAAAGCTTGGACTTTAGTTAAAAATAATACTGATGGCACAGAAGAAAAAATATTTTGGAAATCTGGAGAATTTTTTATAACTCCTATAAATTTTCTGCATTCTCATCATAATGATTCTGATAATAAACTAGCACATGTTTTACCTATTCAAAATGCTGGATTATTGTCATATTTAAGAATTTTTGATATTAATTTATATTAATTAATAAACAATTATATGTTTATTTTAGCATGTTTATTTTTATAAATTTTATAAAATTAAATAACTGATGAAACAAAAAATAATATTTTTATATAATATTTACCTTGAGTAGTTATACTTTGTTGTTTATTATAAAGTACAATTGTCATTTATATATAAAAATTATTAAATTAATTTATACAAAAAAATAATTTAATATTAAATTATTTATAAATAATATAAAAAAACTTAAAAATATAAGGATACATTTTTATTTTTTTTCAATAAAAGGATTTATAATTACTTTTTTTTTAAAGTTTGTATGTGTTTATTTAAGTTCCAAATTTTATTAAAGATAAATAAATTAAACTTAAAAAATTATTAGATTTTTTTTCATATACTATTTCTAATCTGCTATTCTTTTTAAAAAAGTATTTTCAATAGCTATTCTTGATTTATATAATTTTTTTTCTTCATTTGTTAATGTTTTAATTTTATTTTTATGTTTAGTTTTC
>Ga0247841_10009447_pt1 | contig 13649 bp, 16 predicted proteins | sample LaCruzMarch2015__2_FD_192410 | JGI IMG/M metagenome (GOLD analysis project Ga0247841, IMG submission 192410) | Freshwater microbial communities from meromictic Lake La Cruz, Castile-La Mancha, Spain - LaCruzMarch2015_18m | ecosystem: Environmental > Aquatic > Freshwater > Lake | place: Spain...
TACAACTCTTATGCAGTTTGATTTGAATATGAAGTTCTAATGAGTAGTTAATAATTGGCCTCACTTGGCATAAGTCAGGTGAGGCCAAAATAATCAACATAGTAATAAAAAGAGGAGAGATAAAATGAAGAAATTAGGAATGTTAGCGTTAATGGGGATTCTGGGCTTAGGCATGATTATTCCCTGCTACGCAGAGAAGATCGTGGTTGAAGGTTCTACTACTGTGCTTCCTATTGCTCAGAAGGCAGCAGAAGTTTATATGGATCAAAATTCTGGCGCCAATATCTCGGTACGCGGCGGCGGTTCAGGAGTAGGTATTGCGTCATTGTTAGATAAAAACTGTGATGTTGCTAATTCTTCTCGTCCAATTAAAGATACAGAGTTAGATAAAGCAGTAACTAATGGTGTTGATGCAACAGCGAATATAGTTGCTATGGATGGTTTAGCAGTAATTGTTAATCCGGCAAATAGTATTAGTAAATTAAGTAAAAAACAAGTCAGAGATATTTTTACGGGCAATATATCTAACTGGTCTCAATTAGGCGGATCTGATGAAAAGATCGTTGTCGTCTCGCGTGATACTTCAAGCGGTACATTTGAGGCTTTTCTTACATTAGTATTAGATGGCAATAAAACCCGCTCTGATGCTTTAATGCAGGCATCTAACCAGGCGGTAGCTACTACAGTAGCAGGTACTCCGGGAGCTATAGGTTATGTAGGATTAGGTTTTATTTCATCTTCAGTAAAAGCACTTGAGTTAAATGGCGTTATGCCTTCAAAAGAAACAGTTATGTCTGGTACTTATCCTGTTACCCGTCCGCTTTTTATGTATACCAATGGCAAGCCCAAAGGTTTAGTTAAGGAATACATAGATTTTATTTTAAGTGATGAAGGACAGAAATTAGTTGAGGAAGAAGGTTTTGTGGGGTTAAAGGAGAAAAAATAAAGCGTTTACTTTAGTAACCCTAAGATGGCACGGTGGATTTTTCGCCGTGCCATCACTCCTATTATGAAGATGTTACGTTTTAAAGAAAAACTATATAAATGGATTTTTACTATCCTTGCCTTTGCTTCGCTTTTTTTTCTAATAGGCATTGTGCTGGTGTTGGTTAAAGAAGGCCTGCCAATATTTCAAAAAGTAAGTTTTACTAAATTTATCTTTGGCCGTTTTTGGTATCCTACTTATAATCCCGCGGAATTCGGAATTTTACCTTTAATTTTAGCTTCTATTTGGGTCACTTTGGGCGCAGTGGCAGTTTGTGTGCCATTAGGAGTAGGTAGCGCGCTTTATTTAAATGAATTAGCTGGGCCGTGCCAGAAAGCTATGCTCAAGCCGATCATTGAATTGTTAGCGAGTATTCCTTCAGTAGTTTTTGGATTTTTTGGCATGGTTATACTTACTCCTTTTCTGCAGAAAATATTTCATCTGCCTACAGGGTTAACGGCTTTAAATGCTAGTATTATTCTGGGAGTTATGGCTACTCCTACAGTATGCAGTATTGCGGAAGATGCGTTAAATTATGTTCCGAATGCATTTCGCGAAGCATCTTTTGCCGTAGGCGCAACGCGCTGGCAAACTTTGATCCAGGTAGTCATTCCAGCAGCAGGCTCAGGGATATCTACGGCTATAATTTTAGGAATGAGCCGGGCAATTGGTGAGACGATGACCGTATTAATGGTTGCCGGCGGCGCAGCAGTTATGCCGCATACTTTTTTAGAGCCGGTCAGGCCGATGACGGCGGCAATTGCTGCGGAGATGGGCGAAGCTCCCATGGGCGGCAATCATTATCATGCCTTATTTGCTATCGCACTCGTATTATTTGTAATTACGTTTTTATTTAATATTATTGCTGAGATAGTCAGCCGGCGTTTTAGGATAAAACTGGGGTTAAGCGGATGACCCATTTGACTTCGTTTGAGGGTCATGGTGAGCGACTAAAAGGAGTCGAACCATGAAAAAAGAGTTTTCACAAAACTTGGGATTCTTTAGTTTATTCCTCTGCATGGCTGCAACTCTTTTAGTTTTGGGTTCCATCATATATTTTATTACGGTGCGCGGGTTTGGTGTGTTGAGTTGGAACTTTTTTACCCAGGTGCCATATTCGGCAATGACTAAAGGTGGAATTGCTCCGGTAATTGTAGGTACGTTTTATATTACTTTGGGGGCAATTATATTTGCTTTGCCGTTGGGGCTTGCTTGTGCGATATATCTTTGTGAATATTCGCCCAAGAGTATTATGGCAAATATTATTAGAATTAGTATAAATAATCTGGCTGGCGTTCCTTCGGTAGTTTTTGGTTTATTTGGTTTAGCGGTATTTGTTAAATTTTTCGGTTTTGGAGTATCTATTCTTTCCGGTAGTCTTACTTTAGGAATTTTAGCACTCCCGATGATTATTTCATCAGCACAAGAGGCACTTGTTGCTGTTCCTCAATCAATTAGAGAAGCATCATTATCTCTGGGTGCAACGAAATGGGAAACAATTAAAAATATTGTTTTGCCCACAGCTTTACCTGGTATTCTTACCGGTGTGATTTTAAGTATTGGCAGGGTGGCCGGTGAGACCGCTCCGATTTTGTTTACTGCCGCAGCTTTTTATACACGTGGTTATCCTAAATCCATATTTTCTGAAGTTATGGCGCTGCCATATCATATTTATGCGCTGATGACTGAAGGCGCGCATCCGGACAAGCAAAGAGCAATTGCTTATGGATGCAGCCTGGTGCTTTTATTTCTAGTTTTATTTATTTCAGGATTTGCTATATTCTTGCGACAAAGAAAGAGGAGTTTACATGGATAATAAGATAAAAATGCGGGCAGAAAAAATAGATTTCTTTTACGGAAAAATCCAGGCGCTAAAGAATATTAACCTTGATGTTTATGCGCATAAGGTTACTTCGATGATCGGGCCATCGGGGTGCGGCAAGTCAACTTTTATACGCTTGTTTAACCGGATGAATGAGCTTGTCTTGCATACTACTCTTTGCGGTGAGATATTTATTGATGATTTGGAGATTAATAGTCCGCTAGTGGATGCTGTTGATATCAGAAGAAGGGTGGGGATGGTTTTTCAGAAGCCTAATCCTTTTCCTAAAACTATATTTGAGAATATAAGTTATGGCTTAAAAGTGAATGGCATAAAAGATAAGGTATTTATTGAAGAGAGGGTTGAAGATTCTTTGAAAAAAGCAGTTATTTGGGATGAGGTAAAAGACAGGCTTAATGACAGTGCTTTAAAATTATCCGGTGGGCAACAACAGCGTTTGTGTATTGCCAGGTGTTTGGCGGTGGAAACTGAAGTAATTTTGTTTGATGAGCCCTGCGCTAGCCTTGATCCTATCTCGACTGCAAAAATAGAAGAGTTGATATTGGAGTTGAAGAAAGATTATTCTATTGTGATTGTTACACATAATATGCAGCAGGCCGCGCGCGTATCTGATTATACGGGGTTCTTTCTTTTGGGTGAGTTGATTGAGTTTGGAAGGACGCAGGACATATTCACTGCTCCTCAAGATAAGAGGACCGAGGCTTATATTACTGGGAGGTTTGGCTAAATGAAGAGAGTACTTTTTGTTTGTGTTGAGAATTCTTGCCGTAGCCAGATGGCAGATGGTTTTGCAAAAGTTTTGGGTAAAGGGAAGATTGAATCCTATAGTGCTGGGTCTATGCCTAGTGGTAAGGTTGATCCTGATGCAATTGAAGCTATGCAGAAAATAGGTATAGATATTTCAGCTGCAAAATCAAAAGGGTTCAATGATTTAACAGTAAAAGATTTCGATTATGTTATTGCCATGGGGTGCAAGGATACATGTCCATTTGTCTCGGCTAAAGAGCATATTGATTGGCAGATCGAAGACCCTAAAGGTAAAGGAGAGTATTTTTTTTACAAAACGCGAGATCTGATTAAGGAAAAAGTGGAGCAGCTAATTAAAGAGGTTTAATTATGGAAAGACATTTTGATTCAGAGTTAGTAGATTTGAAAGGCGATATACTTAAGATGGGCGATTTGGTTGAGGAGGCGATTATTGATTCGGTAGAAGCGCTTAAACAGTTAAACAGAACTAGAGCTCAGGAGGTAATTGATAATGACAGGTTTATTGACGAACAGGAGCTTAAGATTGATGAGGAGTGCTTGGATCTTTTGGCTTTAAGGCAGCCGATGGCCGTAGATCTGCGTTTTATTACTATGGCGATGAAGATATCTACTGATTTGGAAAGAATGGCAGATCTGGCTGTGGATATATCCCAGCGGGTGTTGGAATTAATAGATAAGCCATTGCTAAAGCCCTTAGTGGATATACCTAAATTAACCTTGCTTGCGCAAAAAATGACTCGTGATGGCATAGGATCATTTGTTAATAAAGATGTTGAATTAGCCAGAAGTGTAATATTAAGTGATAGAGAAGCCGATAACTTACGAGACCTAGTCCAGCAGGAGCTGCTCAACGAATATATATCAAAAGATAAACTAACTATCCCGCGTGCCATCCCCTTACTTTTGGTTGCCCGCCATCTGGAGCGAATCTGTGACCACGCCACTAATATTGCCGAAGATGTAATCTACATGGTTGAGGCAAAAGTGGTAAAGCATCATCCAGAAAGATTTGATGAAAATCGTTGATTAATTATCTGTTTGTCAGTTAAGAGTAATATAATAATTAAAACTATATTGCCCATCATAATACTCTTCATATACTGCTCAATTCAAAAAGCGCAGATATCTGGAAAGATTATAACGTTTTAAGCACTAAGATCAAGAATGCTTTTTAATATTTTACACGGATTTAACATTCAAATGCCGTAATTATAGTATAATATAACAATTGTAACTAAGTAGGTAACCGGAGGATTAATATGTTAAAAAAAGGATTGTTTTTTTTGGTTGTATTTATGTTTACGGTTTCGGCTTTTGCGGCAAAAAATGATAATTCAATTCAAATCAAAGGTTCAGATACCATGGTTAATCTTGGACAGGCCTGGGCAGAGAAGTATATGGAAGAAAATGTCGGGGATTTTGTAGCGGTTACTGGGGGTGGTTCCGGAACTGGATTATCCAGCTTAATCAGTGGTACTTGTGATATTGCGATGAGCTCAAGAAATATCAAGGATAAAGAAATTGCTTTAGCTAAACAAAAAGGAATTAATCCTTATGAGATAAAAGTAGCTTTAGATGGCTTAGCGGTAGTAGTTAATCCAGCGAATCCGGTAAGTAAGCTTACTCTTGATCAGTTATCAGGTATTTTTACTGGAAAGATCTCTAACTGGAAAGAAGTGGGAGGCAGCGACCAGAAAATTGTTGTTCTCTCACGCGAAGTTAATTCCGGAACCCATGTTTATTTTAAAGAGCATGTATTAAGAAAGTTAGATCCAAATAGCAAAGAGGAGTTTGCTCCGGGAGCTTTGTTATTATCTTCTTCACAAGCTATTGCTGATGAGGTGGCGGGTAATTCATCTGCTATCGGTTATTATGGTATGGGGTATATTAGCAGCAAGCAGAAACATATTGATGTTGCGCAAGATGAAAAATCCGCATATATCAATCCCAATATTGAGAATGTTATCAGTGGAAAGTACCCGATATCCAGGCCACTCTTCTTGTATACCAATGGCCAGCCGCAGGGGTTAATTAAGAAATTTGTGGATTATAGCTTATCTAAGGAAGGGCAGGAGATTGTAGTTAAAACAGATTTTGTTCCGATAATAAAATGAACTTAAGAAAGTTTAAAGAATTTTCTATTGAGAGGCTGGTTCTGATTTGCGGGTTAGCTTCTATCTTTTTTGTAATTCTTATTTTTTTGTTTTTGACTAAAGAAGGATTAGCGGTATTTAAATCCGTCACTCCGGCTAATTTTATATTTGGTAAGAGTTGGTATCCTATCTCTGAACCTGCGCGGTTAGGAATATTGCCCTTAATATTTGGTTCGCTTATCGTAACTTTGGGCGCGGCAATAATCTCTATTCCCATAGGCGTAGCTTGTGCGATCTATATTGCTGAAATTGCTCCGCTGAAAATTAAAGAGATTCTTAAAGCCGGGATCGAATTGTTAGCGGCTATTCCCAGCGTGGTTTTAGGTTTTATCGGTATGGTGACCCTGGTTCCCTGGGTTAAGAGCACATTTAATTTGCCCACAGGTTTAACTGCTTTATCCGGGGCAATTATTTTAGCTTTTATGGCTATGCCAACAATAGTCTCGGTTGCTGAGGATGCGCTTTATTCTGTGCCTAAAAGTTATAAAGAAGGGGCGTTTGCTTTAGGTGCTACGCATTGGCAGACTATTTACCGGGTTCTACTTCCGGCTGCCTCTTCGGGAATTGTCGCGGCAGTAATGTTGGGTATTGGCAGGGTAATTGGTGAGACCATGGCGGTAATGATGATTACCGGTAATGCCGCAGTTATTCCGCAAAGTATTTTAGTCCCGGTGCGTACTTTAACCGCAACCATTGCTGCAGAAATGGGTGAGGCGGTTGTAGGCAGTGAACATTATTTTGCCTTATTTGCCATTGGCATTGTTTTATTTATTATGAGTTTTATTATTAATGTTACCGCGGATCTATTTTTACATAAGAGGCGTAACTGAGTCTCCAATAAATGCGTAATACACAACGCTCGCAAAAAATCGCATTCTTTCTTCTGTTTTTAGCCACGCTTTTAATTGTTTTGCCGGTGGGGTTAATCGTGGTAATTATTGTGCAAAAAGGTTTACCGGCGATTAATTGGCAATTTTTATCTGATATTCCGCGTCAGGGTATGCGTACCGGAGGGATATTTCCGGCGATTGTGGGGACTCTTTATTTAGTTTTGGGAGCGATAATTTTTGCTTTACCCATCGGATTGCTGGCTGCTGTTTATTTAAGCGAATATGCCAAAGATAATCTGCTTAACCGGATAATTAAACTGGCAATAATCAATCTTTCCGGAGTGCCTTCAGTAGTTTATGGTTTGTTTGGTTTGGCGCTGTTTGTGGTTTTTTTGAAATTCGGCGCCTCGATTCTATCCGGCTCGCTTACTTTAGGGATAATGATCTTACCGATAATTATTACTACTTCTCGTGAGGCGCTAGAAAGCGTCCCGCAGTCATTTCGCGAAGTCAGCCTTTCGCTGGGGGCAAGTAAGTGGCAGACCATAAGGCACATAGTTTTACCCAACGCCATACCGGGAATTTTAACCGGTACGATCTTGGGCTTGGGCCGGGCAGCCGGAGAAACGGCCCCGATACTTTTTACGGTAGCAGCTTTTTATCTGCCACGATTGCCTAAATCTATTTTTGACCAGGCTATGGCGTTGCCGTATCACTTGTATGTAATTTCAACCCAGGTGCCTAATGTTGATGAAAAAGTGCGTTATGGCACAGCACTAGTTTTATTATTTTTAGTTTTAGTTATGAATCTGGTGGCAATAATTATTCGGTATAATTTTAGAAAAAAGAAAAAATGGTAGGGGCAATAAATCTGTCAAATTTCAAATTATTAAATTTTGCGGGTCCTGTCATGGAGCGCTTCTCGGTAAATTTGCCTCGAAGCATCCCCATGTCACCCGCAAAACCGATTATCTTGATAATTGTCAGATTTATTTAAAGGGGAGTTACGGTGATAAAGTTTAATGCTAAAAATTTAAATATCTGGTTTGGTCAGATTCACGCTTTAAAAGGTGTGAATATTGAAGTAGAAGCTAATGAGATTTTGAGTGTAATCGGGCCTTCAAATAGCGGAAAGACCTCTTTTTTGCGCATGCTTAATCGTTTAAATGATTTGCATACCGGTTTTAAAATGAGCGGTTGGTTGGAATACGATAAAACAGATATAAGAAAATTAGATATTGAGGTTTTACGTAAAAAAGTGGGTATGGTTTTTGCGTTACCTTTGCCGTTACCTTTGTCCATTTTTGAAAATATAGCTTATGGTGTTAAGATGCATGGAGAGAAAAATCGCCAGAAAATTTCGGCAATTGTTGAACGCTCACTTAAGCAGGCCTATATTTGGGATGAGGTTAAAGACAGATTGGATCTGTCGGCTTTTAAATTATCCGGCGGTCAACAACAGCGCCTTTGTATTGCCAGGACTTTGGCCGTTGAACCGGATGTTATTTTATTTGATGAGCCTTGTTCCGGGCTTGATCCGATCTCTACCGCTAAAATAGAAGAAGCAATGCTTAAACTAAAGAAAGATTACACGTTAGTTTTAGTGACGAATAATGTAAAGCAGGCAGCCAGAGTGGGGGATCGGACGGCTTTCTTTTTATCTGGTGAACTTGTAGAGTTGGACAAAACGGAAAAAATATTTACGGCACCCAGTGATCAGCGTACAGACGATTATATTCGGGGGAAATTCGGATAATGGCGGATATTAAAGTAAATAATTTAAATTTATGGTATACGGATTTTCAGGCGTTGATCAACGTAAATGCGCATTTTGCGCAAAAGCAGATTACGGCCATGATTGGTCCTTCGGGTTGCGGTAAGTCTACGCTGCTACGGGTCTTTAATCGCATGAACGATCTCATTGAAGGTGTACGTGTAAGTGGAGAGGTGTTAATTGACACAGAGAATATTATTGCCGAAAAAACGGACTTAGTTAGTTTGCGTAAAAAAGTAGGTATGGTTTTTCAGCGGCCCAACCCATTCCCCCTGTCGATTTATGAAAATATTGCTTTTGGGCAGAGGGTGCATGCTGAAGGCCTGACCAAACTTAAGCTTGATGAAATAGTTGAGGAAAGTTTGAAGTCTGTTCTTTTATGGGATGGGTTAAAAGATAAGCTTAATAAATTTGCCTTAACTTTATCGTTGGAACAGAAGCAGAGACTTTGTATTGCCAGGCTTATTGCGGTTAAGCCTGAAATTTTACTTATGGATGAGCCATGCTCTACGCTTGATCCGCAAGCAACCAGTCGCATTGAAGAATTAATGCGTGAGCTAAAAAATAACTATACAATTATAATTGTAACGCATAATATGCAACAGGCGGCGCGTGTTTCTGATGAAACAGGTTTTATGCTTTTAGGGGAATTAGTGGAGTTTGGTAAAACTCAGGATATTTTTACTAGTCCTAAGGACAAAAGAACAGAAGATTATATTACTGGCAGATACGGTTAATCGTGTTATTCCGTTCGTAAACGCGTCAAAATTATAAAAAATAATTTTGACGCACTCACGGGATTTCACCAGATAAAACAGGAGGTACTCAAATGTTAAGACATTTAGATGAAGAGTTAAAAGAATTGCACAAAGATATTCTAAGGATGGCAGTTTTTGCTCAAGAGTCCATTTTTAGGTCAGTCGAGTCTTTGAAAAATCGGGACCAAGACCTGGCTCAAGCAGTAATTGATAATGATAATAATATCGATGATTTAGAATTGGCCATAGATGAGAAATGTATCGATCTCATTGCCCGTTATCAACCGATGGCTGGGGATTTAAGATATATTACTACTGGTATGAAGATAAATGCGGAATTAGAGCGGATTGCCGATATCGCTTTGGATATTTCACAAAAATCCCTGGAATTAATGAAGAAACCACTGCTTAAGCCGTTAGTGGATATTCCTAAGCTTTCTCAGGTTGCTCAGGATATGGTGCGCAACGCTATCGACGCTTTTGTAAAAAGAGATGCTCATCTTGCCCGTCAGGTAGTTTTAGCGGATTCTGAGGCTGACCGGCTGCGGAATTTAGTGCAGGAGGAGCTGATTAATGAGTATTTAGCGCGTGATCCTAAAACTGCAGATCGAGCAGTAGCATTATTACTTATTGCCCGATACTTAGAGCGGATTTGCGACCATACTACCAATATCGCCGAAGATGTGATTTATATGGTTGAGGCAAAAGTGGTAAAACATCACCCTGAAGAATTGAAATAGCCATCCCTGCCTCGTAAACTCGGCAGGATTTCGCGCAGCAAGCGCGCACTTGCGTAACTCAAGTTAGCGCAAGGTGCGCCAGACAAAAACTTAAGGTGCTCAATATCCCCTTGACCCGGTTACTAGTTGTGCTATTATAAATTAATTATTAGTAACGGGGAAGGTCCTTCCAGTAATTTAAATATGAAAGCTAAGATTACTTCATGGATTAAGCAAAAAGTTAAAGATTCTGGGGCCAAGGGGATTGTTTTGGGCCTTTCCGGAGGCATAGATTCTGCTGTAGTTGCTGCACTAGCTAAAGGAGCGGTAGGTAAAAATAACCTACTTGTTCTTTTTATGCCCTGTAATAGCAACCCGCAGGATTTAAAAGATGCAGAATTAGTTGCTCATGAGTTAGGGCTTAAATCTAAGCTCATCGATTTATCCGTAGTTTATAATAATTTCCTGAAAGTTTTGCCTGGGGCAATCAGCCTGGCGCGGGGAAATCTTAAGCCGCGCCTGCGCATGAGCACGCTTTATTATTTTGCCAATAAATTAAACTACCTAGTTTGCGGCACCGGAAATAAATCTGAACTAATGGTCGGGTATTTTACTAAATATGGTGATGGCGGAGTGGATATCTTACCAATTGCAGATTTATTTAAACGCCAGGTACGCCAGTTGGCCAAGGAGTTAAAAATACCCCAAGATATTATTACCAAGCCTCCTACGGCTGGGCTCTGGTATGGACAGACCGATGAAGTGGAGATGGGGATTACTTATAATGAATTGGATGATATTTTAGATAGATTTTGCAACCATAAAAAACAGGTTGCTGGTAGTAAGAGTGTGGATAAAGTAATAAGGATGTATAAAAAATCAGAGCATAAAAGAAAAGGCGCAGAGATCTGCCACATTTACTAAGAGGGGAGAAAAGAAAAATGGATGAGATATTAGAAATATTAGAGAAAGATGGCCGGGCCAGCGTAGAAGATATTGCTAAAATGTTGCGTAAAAAACCGCTGGATGTAAAAAAAGCAATTAAGCAGTACGAAAAAGAGGGAGCAATCCTAAAATATAAAGCAGTAATCAATAAGGATTTGATTAAAGATGCTGAGTCTGAAGTTCGGGCATTAATTGAAGTAAATATTATTCCGCAGAAGGATTTGGGCTTTGAGAAAATTGCTGAACGTATTTATTCATTTCCTGAGGTGACTAGCTGTTATTTAATCAGCGGAACATATGATTTATTGGTAGTGGTAGAGGGTAAGAATCTGCATACAGTTTCAAATTTTGTGGCGGAAAAACTTTCCTGTTTGGAAAATGTGCGTGGAACCGCTACGCACTTTTTGCTGAAGAAATATAAAGAAGATGGGGTAATTTTAAAACAAAAGTCAGAGAATAAAAGGATAGCGATATCTTATTAGAAAGTAGGTAGTAGATAGTAGGTAGAATGTAGGAAAAGATGAAAATATCAAAAGTTGTAGAAAAAATGCAGCCTTCCGGAATCCGGGCATTCTTTGATCTGGTGCTGGGGATGAAGGAGGTTATATCATTAGGAGTAGGAGAGCCGGATTTTGTCACTCCCTGGCAAATTCGTGAGGCAGGGATTTATTCTTTAGAGCAGGGGTTTACCAGCTATACCTCAAATAAAGGGCTCTATAAACTGCGCCTGGGTATTCATCGCTATCTAAAAAATAAATATAACCTTGATTATTGCCCGGACGAAGAAATATTAATTACTGTTGGAGTTAGTGAGGGGCTGGATCTTGTACTACGGACAATCATTAACCCGGGTGATAAAATATTAATTCCTCAGCCTAGCTATGTTTCTTACGGGCCGGTTACGGAGTTGGCCGGAGGCATCCCGGTTTATATTGATACTTCCAAAGATGGTTTTAAAATTACTCCTAAGCTTTTAGAGAAATATATTGATAAAAAAACCAAAGGCATAGTTTTAAATTACCCGACTAATCCTACCGGTGTTTCATATCGGCGTAAGGAGTTAGAAGAAATAAACAAGGTTTTATTAAAACATAAAGTTCTTTGTATTAGCGATGAGGTTTATGGTGATTTAACCTATGATTTCGAGCATGTGGCTTTTCCGACTTTGCCTAGAGCCAGGAATAATACGGTATATTTTAATGGGTTTTCTAAAGCATATGCCATGACCGGTTGGCGGGTAGGTTTTGTTTGTGGGCCCAAAGAGATTATTGCCGGGATGACCAAAATACATCAGTATACAATTATGTGTGTGTCTATTACTAGCCAAATGGCAGCTGCTGAGGCTTTGGTCAGCGGTAAAAGATATGTCCAACAGATGAAGCGTGAGTATAATCGCCGGCGCCAGTTTATTGTCGGTGAGCTAAATTCTTTGGGTTTAAAATGTATGTTACCGCAGGGAGCTTTTTATGTTTTCCCTTGTATAAAAAGTACAGGATTAAGCTCAATGGAATTTTCGCGTAAATTGTTGGATGAACAAAAAGTGGCAGTGGTTCCGGGAACGGCTTTTGGAGCAAGCGCAGAAGGATATATCCGCATCTCTTATGCTTCGAGCATGGACAATTTAAAGGAAGCTTTGCATAGAATGAGGTTGTTTTTGCAAACATCCAGGTAATGTCGACTAAAAAAAAAGATAATATCCAGGTTTACGTAAAACAGATCGAGGCCATCTCTAAGGTCGCTAATCTGATTACATCCGGAATGTATCTGGAGGAGTTGTTGCGCTTGGTGGTTCAGGTTACTGCTGAGATTATGAACTCTAAAATTTCTTCCTTGATGCTGTTCGATCCGAATAAAAACGAATTAGTGATTAAGGCCACTCAATCAGTATCTGAGGCTTACAATAAAAAACCCAATATACCTCTGGGTAAAGGCATTGCCGGGATAGTGGCTAAAGATAATAAAGTTGCGTGTATTCTAGATGTTAAAAAAGACGCCCGTTATCTAAATCAGGATGTGGCCAAAAAAGAAGGTTTATGTTCTTTGGCTTGCGTGCCGTTGGCAGTAAAGGGTAGGGTTATCGGAGTGCTCAACTGTTATACTTCCAAGCAACATAAATTTTCAAAATCTGAATTAGACCTGCTTGGCGCTTTAGCTAATCAGGCAGCGATTGCTATTGAAAATGCGGAATTAGATTTCAGGGCTAATTCTGCGGAAGAGGCATTAACTACGCGTAAACTGGTGGAACGAGCAAAAGAGATTCTTTCTCAGGAACTCTCTATTCTGCCTTCTGAGGCGTATCGTTTGATCCAGAAGCAGAGCATGGATATGCGTAAATCTATGCATGAAGTAGCTGAAGCGATTATCCTGGCAAAAGACATAAAGCTTAAGAAGGGCTAGAACACCTCAAACTTTTATAAATAGGGGAGGTCAAATGAACTTAAGACAAAAGCTTTTATTTAAGGTTAAAAGTATAGAGTTAAAAAAAATTGTTTCGCCTGCAAAAGTGTCTACTTATTTTGGACAGGATACTTTTGGTATAGAGGTTATGCATAAGCATATCTCTAAGACTACCTTTGAGGCCTTTAAAACCTGGATGTCCGCAGGTAAGATTATCAATTTAACCCAGGCCAATGAAATTGCCAATGCTATGAAGAATTGGGCGATGTCCAAAGGGGCAACCTACTATACGCATTGGTTTCAGCCAATGACCGGGCTTACCGCGGAGAAGCACGACAGCTTTATCTCTTTTACCGGCCCGGGTAAAGTGATTGAAAAATTCTCCGGCAATAAACTCATTCAAGGCGAGCCGGATGCCTCCAGCTTTCCTTCCGGTGGAATTCGCGCTACCTTTGAAGCCCGCGGTTACACTGCCTG
>Ga0247841_10009448_pt1 | contig 13649 bp, 10 predicted proteins | sample LaCruzMarch2015__2_FD_192410 | JGI IMG/M metagenome (GOLD analysis project Ga0247841, IMG submission 192410) | Freshwater microbial communities from meromictic Lake La Cruz, Castile-La Mancha, Spain - LaCruzMarch2015_18m | ecosystem: Environmental > Aquatic > Freshwater > Lake | place: Spain...
CTGGAATTGCACAAGCCTTTCGGGTTTTGTGACTATGTTAATCTGCAAATGCACGCCATAGCTACACTATCGGACAGCGGTACTATAACGGAAGAATCATCAATTCTGAATTTTCCCGCTTTGAATATACGCAACGCTCATGAGCGTCCTGAAGGTATGGAAGAAGGGGCGGTCATGATGGTCGGCCTATCTTGGCAGCGGATTCAGGAAGGTCTAGCTATCCTCGAAAACCAATCCAGAGGCGCGGATCGTGCCCTTCGCTTAGTTCAAGATTACAATGTTGCCAATATTTCGGAAAAAGTTGTGCGGATCATTATGAGTTATACTGATTATGTAAATCGAGTAGTCTGGCAGAAACATTAATAGTTTGTGGCTTGAATTACTATCGCAATGCAAATTAGCAAAGTAAAATTTTATGGCTGAAATATTGTTTCTGTCTCTTGTTTTCCCACCAGACAGTGTATCGACAGCACAGATTATGGGTGAACTTGCCGTTGATCTGTGTGGGTGTGGCCATCGGGTTACGGTAATCTCGACATCCCCTCACTACAACCGCGACTTGGAAAATGAGCGATGTCAGCCTTTGCGGTCTAAATGGGGAACAATTCTACGCCAAAGTGACTTCAAGGGAATAACTGTATATCATATTCTCATACCGGCAAAAGGCCAAAGTATCTTGTTCCGGCTTCTATCGTGGTTGTTCTTCCACATCGTTAGTGTCATAGCAGCGCTGACGATCGTGCCTCGCCCGGCCGTTATTATTGCTCCCTCTCCTCCTTTGACAATTGGATTATGTACTTGGTTGCTTGGTATGTTGTACCGAGCGCCGTATATTTACAATGTTCAGGAAATCTATCCGGATATTGCCATTCGACTGGGTGCGGTTCGTAATCGTTTGATTATTGATCTTCTGTATCGCTTAGAAAAATTTGTGTATTCTAAAGCGTCGGCGGTGACTGTGATCGCATCGCGAATGCGCGAGCAACTTTTGAAGAAGGGCGTGTCGGACGACAAAGTGCATGTGATTCCGAATTTTGTTGATGTAAACGATTTGGCGCCTTTATCCAAGGAAAATGATTTCAGTCGCAAACACAACCTAAATAATAAATTCGTCGTTAGTTACGCGGGCAACATGGGACCGGCCCAGGGGCTGGAAGATTTCATTGATGCCGCCAAAATCTTGAGAGGGGAGGCAGGCATTTGTTTCTTGATGATGGGCGATGGAATCCACCGTGAATCGCTCCGACTGAGAATCGAGCGGTACAATCTTGGTAATTTTGTTTTCTTACCGTATCAGCAATATTCGCTGATGGGGCAGGCCTATGCTGCATCTGATCTATGTTTGGTGCCGCAGGCAATTGAGACCGGGTTTGAAGCGGTACCTTCAAAAGTTTATCGAATTATGGCGTGTGCACGGCCTGTATTGGCTGTCACGGATCAGAATTCTGATCTTGCGTGTTTGGTGAGTGAGGCTTCGTGCGGGGCTTTTGTATTGCCGGGATCGGCTGAAGTTTTGGCCGAAATGATCAAGCAAGCATACCAGAAACAGCAAGTATGGAAAGAAATGGGCATAGCCGGGCGAGAACATGTTGTCCGTAATTACGCTCGCGAGACGGTGACCAATCAGTATCACAAGTTAATAGAAACTCTTGTTTCCAAATCAGGAGGAACGAGTAAACTTGCCAGATAAAAATAAACTTGTTCTCATTACCGGTGCCACCGGTGCGGTTGGTCCGCGTGTCGTCCATGCTTTGGATCAGGCAGGGTTCCTGATCCGTTCCTTCTCGGTTGATACTCCTGCATCGGGCATGTTCCCGCAAAACGTAAAAGTTTTGATTGGCGATGTCACTGATCAAGCCGCGGTGCAATTTGCGATGCAAGGTGTGGATTCAGTCGTTCATATGGCGGCGCTCCTGCACATTGTCAATTCGACGCCTGAATTACGTGAAAAATACGAGCGCGTCAATATTGGTGGAACAGCGACGGTAGCTGAAGCTGCAATTAAGGCGGGTGTGAAGCGCGTTGTCTTGTTCAGTACGATTGCGGTGTATGGGCCTTCAGAGGGTCGCGTGCTTAATGAGATGTCGCCAACTCATCCGGACACTTTTTACGCTCAAACCAAATGTGCTGCCGAGCAGATTGTCTTGAATGCGAGAGGCGCCGACGGCCAACCATTGGGTAACGTGTTGCGTCTGGGGGCGGTTTATGGTTCCCGCATCAAGGGAAACTACGAACGGTTGACGAGGGCGTTGGCAGGAAATCGCTTTATCCCTATCGGAAACGGTCTCAATCGACGGACGCTGGTTTATGATAAGGACGTTGGTCGCGCGGCTGCGCTGGCTGTTTCTCATCCCGCTGCGGCGGGTCGGGTATTAAATGTAACGGATGGCCGGCTTCATACATTAAATGAAATTATTAAATCCATCTGCTCTGCCCTTGGCCGTAAAACACCACGCTTGTCATTGCCTGTATGTCCGATGCGGATAGCGGCTGGATTAATTGAAAAAGGAAGCCACGCCATTGGTATAACCCCCCCGGTCACGCGAGAGACGGTTGACAAATATACCGAAGATATTGCCGTTGACGGCAGTCTCATTCAAAAGGAACTCGGTTTTGTGCCTCAGTATGATTTGAAGGCTGGGTGGGAAGAAACGCTTAGAGAGAGAAAAGATAGTTTTGGGTCTTGAGTTTTAGATTTTGGGTTAAAAAACCTTCATAGGTTTTGGGTTATGACAAAGAGTTTGATAAAAGAGAAGAGCTATTGCTTTGCATTGGAAATTATTGGGCTGTATAAAACTTTATTAAAACAAAACGAGTATGTTTTGTCTAAACAGTTGCTTAAATCAGGAACGAGTATTGGTGCAAATGTTGAGGAAGCCTTAGCTGGACAGAGTAGAGCAGATTTTTTATCAAAAATGTCCATAGCTTCAAAAGAGGCACGGGAAACAAACTACTGGCTTAGATTACTTAAGGATAGCGGAATAATCTCAAAAACCTAAATAGAACCGCTTTTGGCTGAATCAGAATCAATTGCAAATATACTTACATCCATCGTAAAAACAACTCAAAATTCAAAGAAATAGCAAAAAGAAAGAAATAGTTTTGAGTTAAAAAGAAAGAAGTTTTACGTGTTACGTGTTAAGTAAAAACAAGATTAATTGGGGACAGCGCCCTATTTTTAAAACAGGCTATGGGTCAGAGGCTATGGGCGATAGTTACAATAGTGGATGGTGAATAGAGGCGGCGAGCAAATAAAATCGTGAAGGGTGTCCCACTACGCTTCGCTTCGGGGATAGTTCGCCTTACGCTTCAAGCTTCACTTCGTTCGTTTTTAGCTTAGCTCACTAAAGACTGAAGAACAAACCGGAGAGATGGAAAAGAACAGGTCTTGATTTATATTTTCTTGACAATTATATTATTATCCTGTAAATTACACGACAATGAGCGATAATAAACAGATTAATCGTGTATTAGGTCAAAGGCTTCCCGCTTCTGATAAGCGACGTCTCGTTCTTCTGACTGGCGCGCGTCAAACCGGGAAGACAACTCTCGCGAAAATGCGATATTCGGATATGCGCTATCTCAATCTAGACGCGCCGGAGAACCGCGAAGCGGTGCGTGCCGTGGCATCAACTCTTTGGTCACGTGATGTAGGGCCGGCTATCATAGATGAGGCGCAAAAGGAACCGGTTGTGTTCGATAAGGTAAAGTTCGCTTACGATGATGGGGCTTTACCTTTTTCCATTTTGCTGGGTTCCAGTCAAATTCTTCTTTTAAAAAAGATAAGGGAGACGCTAGCGGGTCGGATTTCTATTTTCGAACTTTGGCCACTGATGATGTGCGAAATTTTTAATAACTCAGCTAAAACTTCCCGAGGTCTGCCTCTTGTGGATAATCTTTATTCCACGATGAATTGTGATGATATCTTCGGAAATAAGCCTGGTATCCTTCTTGATGATGAAAACGCATTGCGCCGAAGCGCGCAAGATTATCTGCTGCAGTGGGGCGGCATGCCGGCGTTGATAGCCCTTCCCGCTGAAGAACGCCGCCAGTGGCTAAAAGATTATGAATACACTTATCTCGAACGTGATGTAGCCGACCTCGCCCGTTTAAATGATTTGATGCCCTTCAGGAAATTTCAGCGCCTGTCGGCGCTTCGTTCCGGTTATTTGTTGAATTACGCTGAACTGGCCAGAGATGCCGCTGTCAGTGTTGATACCGCACGGCGTTATCTTGAATATCTTCGTCTTTCTTATCAAACGGTTCTTCTGCCGCCATACCATTCCAATCTGACAAGCACTGTCATCAAAACGCCCAAGACTTATTGGCTGGATATAGGTCTGCTCCGTCATTTGACCGGGATGCAGGAAGCGATTACAGGTGAAATATACGAATCTATGGTTGTGGCTGAATTGTTTAAGTGGATGAAGACAATGGGGCATGACGGGGATTTGTATTTTTACCGCACACGCTCGGGATTGGAAGTAGATATTATTCTTGAATCTCCGGCAGGTGTTATCGGCATGGAAATTAAATCACGTAGTTCTCTGGCGGCTAAGGATGCAACAGGGTTGAAAGAAATTGCTTCAGCAATCGGCAAACGGTGGCGCGGTGGATTGGTAATTTATTCGGGTAATGAGATCAAGCGCGTTGCATCGCCTCAGATATGGGCTGTCCCTTCACACCGCCTGTTCACGAATTAAGCAAAAAGTGCGCCGGATATATTCCAGCGAAGCACGACTTTGAGTTTGCCCCGTGCTCGACACGGGGGAATCCAGTATTATCAAGTGTTTCCTGGATACCCCCGGCATTCGCCGGGCTTTGGGCAGGAGTAAGACTCGGCGCATGACGGACGGAATGACAAAATTGGTGATTTTACATAGTTATGCAAAGCTCTCGAAGAGGAAAAGAGATAAAAATCCATTTTAGCAAACCATGAAATATCGCCTTGACATGTCGATATTTCATGGTAAAATCATTCCATGCAAATAAAAAGAACCAGTGAAATAAATCTATTAAACGAGCGCTTGCGGAATAATCCGGTTGTGGCGATTCTGGGTGCCAGGCAATGTGGAAAAACTACGCTCGCCCGACAGTTTTCTGAGCAGTGGCCTAAGGATGTTACTTTTTTCGATCTGGAAAATCCGCTTGATCTCCGGCGGCTTGATGAACCGTTGCTGGCTCTGGAAAATTTGGAGGGGCTTGTTATTCTCGACGAAATTCAACGCTCTCCGGATTTGTTTCCTGTCCTGCGCGTTCTTGCAGACCGGCCAGATAAAAAAACAAAATTTATGATTTTGGGCAGTGCGTCACGCGATTTAATCCGGCAATCATCGGAATCTCTGGCCGGTCGTATAAGTTATTTGGAAATGGGCGGGTTCACGCTTGATCTTGTAGGTTATGAAAAAGCGGAAAAATTATGGATAAGAGGAACTTTCCCCAAATCTTTTCTCGCGGCTAGTGAAGCGGCTTCCTATCAGTGGCGTCTGGATTTTATAGCGACTTTTCTGGAAAGGGATATACCGCAGCTTGGATTCAATCTTCCTTCCAAATCTCTCGGGCGCTTCTGGCAAATGCTCGCGCATTATCACGGCCAGATATTTAATGCTTCGGAAATCGGCAAGAGTCTAGCAGTGTCGGACCATACAGCGCAAAGGTATCTGGATTTGCTTTCCGGAACTTTTATGGTTCGTCAGCTGCGTCCGTGGAATTATAATACAAAAAAAAGAATTATCAAAAGACCGAAGATTTATTTTCGCGATACGGGTATTCTGCATGCGCTGTTTACTCTGCTCAGGAAAAATGATGTTTTTTCGCATCCGAAACTGGGCGCTTCATGGGAAGGTTTCGCCCTAGAGGAGGTAATTAATGCCCTTCGCTTGCAGGAGGATGAGACATTCTTCTGGGGTGTGCATGCGTCAGCAGAAATCGATCTCGTCTTTCAAAAAAATGGAAAGCTTTATGGTGTGGAGGTGAAATACTCGCAAGCGCCTGGATTTACTTCTTCCATGCGGATGGCTCTCAACGAGCTTGATTTAAAACATTTGTGGATTATCTACCCCGGCAAGGTAACCTATGCTTTGGATAAAAACGTGACAGTGGTTCCATTGACGGAGTTGAGCAGTATTAAGATTAAATGATTAGACGGATTAATAACAGAGCGTGAAGCGCATCTCGTCAAACGTGAAGCGGGACCTTTGAAAAATACCACTCCTCTGCCATTTCGACCGAAGGCGCTAAGCCCGGCGCATGCCGGGGAGAAATCTTATTATCCTGAAATCGTTAAGATTTCTCGTCGCTGCCGCTTCTCGAAATGACAAAATTCAAAGGTCTCTGTGCGGTAATGGCAGAGAATCGGTATTTTTCAAAGGTCTCGCCAAGAATTAATAGGGCGCTGTCACTAATTATCCATTCCGAAAAAGTCTTGACTTTTTCGGAATGGAGGATAGAATGGTCGCCATGAAGAGATACCTTGAAGAATACATTCAGAAAGATATTAAAAGAAAAATCATCCTGCTTACCGGGCCGAGACAGGCCGGCAAGACGACCCTTGCAAAGATGCTCAGCCATAATTTCGATTATTTCAATTATGATTATGCCGAGCACCGCATGAGCCTGCTGGATAAGTCGTGGGATCGCTCCAAAGACCTTGTCGTTTTTGACGAGCTCCACAAACTTAAGAACTGGAAATCATGGCTGAAGGGCATTTACGATACCGAAAGCATCCCGCCTTCCATTGTGGTGACCGGAAGTGCAAAACTGGATGTCTGCAAAAAGGCAGGCGATTCCCTGGCTGGAAGGTTTTTTGAGTTCAGGCTCCACCCCCTTGATTTGAAGGAAATTAAAAGTATGGCGGGGCCGGACAAGCTGGAGAAAAAACTTGACAGGCTTTTAAAGATCGGCGGATTTCCTGAACCCTTTCTTGAAAGCGATGAGCTCTATTACAATCGTTGGAAAAGAAGCCATCTGGACATCATTCTGAAGCAGGACTTGACCGATCTGGAAAATGTGCAGCAGATAACTTCTATTGAAACACTCATCCAGCTTCTTAAGAAAAAGATTGGAAGTCCGATATCATACAGCTCTTTAGCCGGGGATCTTCATTGTTCGGACAAGACCGTCAAGAGATGGCTGACTATTCTGGAAACACTCTATGTCGTTTTCAAGGTGCCCCCTTTCCATAGAAACATTGCCAGATCTATTCTCAAGGCGCCCAAATATTATTTTTACGATACAGGTCAGGCACCCGATGAGCCGGGAATAAAGCTGGAAAATCTTGTCGCTTGTGCTTTGCTGAAAGAAATGCATTTCCGCGAGGATTGCCTCGGCGAAAAATGGAACGTTTATTACCTCAAAAACAAGGACGGCAGGGAAATTGATTTCTTGCTAACAAAGGAAGATAAGCCTTCACTGATGATCGAAGTTAAATGGAGCGATGCGGAAAGGAGTTCGAATTTTTCTTTATTTGAGAAATATCTGGCAAGCGCAAAAAAAATTCAGATTGTGAAGGAACTCAAAAGGGAAAAAACCTATCCGGACGGCGTCGAAATCCGCACCGCTCAAAACTGGTTGTCAGAAATGCTTCTTGAATAAATAGGGAAATTAGGGATATCAATAAAGCCGAGGAGACTGTGCGTAATCCTAATTTGTCATTGTAATGACAGAGAATCGTTATTTTTCAAAGGTCTTGATGCAGGAAGTACTGAAAGTTGAATTGCACACTTTGTAAATTGCATTGACAATATGTACCATTCCGTATAAAATGCACCCATGATAACGAGAACAGCACAAAAAACTATTCTCCGTATGGCAAAAGGTTTTCCCATTGTTGCCATTACCGGGCCACGTCAATCCGGTAAGACTACTCTGGCAAAGCTGACATTCCCCCAAAAACCATATCTGTCGCTGGAAGATCTGGATGTTAGGTCCACAGCTGAAAGCGATCCACGTGGTCTCTTGGCCAGTTTTCCCAACGGCGCGATACTGGATGAAGTTCAGCGTGCACCGCAACTTTTCTCTTATCTTCAGACAAAAGTTGATGAGCAAATCATACCCGGTATGTTTGTGTTAACAGGCTCTCAGCAATTTGGGCTTCTGTCCGTTATTACTCAATCGCTGGCAGGTCGCGTCGGGTTGATTCACTTGCTCCCTTTTGATACAAGTGAACTTTCATCTGCCCGTCAGCTTCCGGAGTCTCTTGAAGAGCTACTTGTACGTGGATTGTATCCACCACTTTATGACCGCGACATCCTTCCCGGCGACTGGTTTTCCGGTTACATCGCAACCTATGTCGAACGGGATGCGCGACAATTGATAAACGTCCGCGATCTCTCCGTATTCCAACGCTTTGTCAAGATGTGCGCCGCTCGCACCGGTCAAATTCTTAATTTATCATCACTCGCCTCTGATTGCGGCATTACGCATAATACCGCGGCATCGTGGATATCCGTAATGGAGGCAAGTTATCTTATCTATTTGCTCCGCCCGCATCATAAAAACTTCAATAAAAGATTGATTAAATCGCCCAAATTATATTTCTTAGATGTCGGCTTGGCGGCCTGTCTGTTGGGAATTCACACACCGGAACAGCTTCGATTTCATGCACAGCGTGGCGCGATATTTGAAACTTTTGTATTGACCGAATTTCTCAAAGGCCGCTTCAACCAGGGGTTGCCATTAAACCTTTTTTATTGGAGAGATAGTAAAGGTCTGGAAATTGATCTGATACTGGAAGCCGGAGATAGGCTCAATGCAATTGAAATTAAATCCGGACAGACAATTGCTCCGGACTTCTTTTCCTCACTAAAGCTTTGGGGCAAGCTGACCGGGCAGGCGGACTCGCCGTCATGGCTTATTTATGGCGGAGATAAAGCGCTGACCAACGAAAACATTTCGATTGTGCCGTGGAAGAATATTTCCAAACTCAGAATTTAGTTAGACTATTCGAAAGTTACGTATATGAAGAAGATATTTGATTTGCTGCTTTCCTTTTGCTTGATTATAGTCTTGTCGGTTCCAATTATCATCATAGCAGTTTTAGTCAAGCTGACCTCCAAGGGGCCTGCGTTGTACTGGTCTGATCGGGTAGGTGTGGGTAACGGGATCTTTAAAATGCCGAAATTCAGGACGATGTTTATCGATACGCCTGCGGTTGCGACGCACTTATTGAAAGAGCCCGATGCTTATCTGACGCCGATAGGTCAACTTTTGAGAAAAACAAGCCTGGATGAATTACCTCAATTATGGAGCGTTTTGAAGGGGGATATGAGTTTTGTTGGTCCACGGCCTGCGTTGTTCAATCAGGATGATCTGATTGCCTTGCGGACAAAAAAAGGTGTTCATCAATTAATTCCGGGGATCACAGGATGGGCGCAAATCAATGGCCGGGACGATATTCCAATTCCTGTCAAAGTAGAATATGATGAGTATTATCTGAAAAATCAATCTTTCTTCTTTGACCTGAGAATTTTATGGAATACCTTTTTCAAAGTGATTAAAAAGGAAGGCGTGGTGCATTAGTATGAGTATGTATTTACAAATAAAAAACCCCAAAATACGTTACAGCAAGCAACCTATTTTCAAAATGGATAAAGTAAAAAACTTACCCACTATACTTTAGTATAGTTGTTTATTAAGCAGAAATGTGACAAAAATATTCTCAAATTCAGAGAGCGTTGAAAAACACCACTCCTATGTCATTCCCGTCGCAGGCGGGAAACTAGGAAGTCTTTAATAATACTGGATTTACCCGGCATGCGCTAGGCTGCGCTGCCGGAGTGAAACCCGGCGCACGCCGGGCGGGAATGACAAAATTGTTAGTTTTATGAAGTTTTGCAAAGCTCTCGGTAATTAAAAAGGAAGGTATTGTTCGCTAACATGAGTATATATTTACAAATAAAAAACCCTAAATTATATTTAATGATTTTCAGCGATGCATTAATATTTGCTTTTTCCATTGTTGTGTCGTACTTATTTCGCTTTGAGTTTTTACTTAGCCCGATTGACATTCAGCAAATAAAAACATTTCTTCTATGGATTGTTCCTTTAAAGATTCTAGTTTTTTTATCTGTTGGCGCTTATCGCGGAATGTGGCGCTACACCAGTATTCGAGATTTCTGGCTTTTAGCCATGGCCAGTTTGTTATCCACTTTATTAATCCTCGCCGTAATTTTATATATGACCGGTTTTAGCGGGTATTCCCGCTCCATTTTTATTATAGACGGGTTTTTTACTTTTATATTAGTTGGCGGGAAGCGCATGGTAATACGTTCTTACTTTGCGGGTTTCGGCAATCTAAAAAACAGAGAAGAATTTTTCTCGAAAGGGATTTATAAGAACGTACTGATAATCGGAGCGGGTGCTGCCGGTGAAAAAATATTGCGAGAAATTTTTGAAAACAATCAACTGCGCTATAAAGTAGTCGGTTTCATTGACGATGATCCCAAAAAAAATGGCTATTCAATCCACGGAGTAGTTGTGCTGGGAAATATGGGGAAACTTAGATCTATTCTGCTGAAGGAAGATGTCCACGAAATATTTATTGCTATTCCTTCGGCCCAAGGCAACCAGATCAGGAATATTGTGGAGGCCTGCAAGGAATGCAATGTTTCTTATAAAATATTGCCGGGAATGTGTGAACTTATTAATGGCAGGATAAGCATAAAAGTTCTCAGGGATGTAAGTTATGAAGATCTACTGGGGCGCCCGCCCGTGCATCTGGACTTTGAAGTCATCCACAATTATCTTCACGGTAAGGTCGTTCTCATCACCGGCTGCGGCGGCTCTATCGGCACGGAGTTATGCAGGCAGGTGATAAAATATCAGCCTCGAAAGCTTATATTGCTGGACGCGAGTGAACTCAATCTGTTCAATATCCAAATGGAAATGCAAAACGAGAATTACTGCCGTCAATGTGAAACCATTCTGGGCCAGGTGCAGGATGAAACTTTAATGAATAATATTTTTGAAAAATACAAACCTGAAGTTGTGTTACACGCGGCGGCATATAAGCATGTGCCCATGTTGGAGAAAAATCCCTGGCAAGCCGTTTTTAATAATATTCTCGGCAGTCGTGTGGCGATGGAGATGTCCATTAAGCATCATGTCGAACGCTTTGTTCTGGTATCCACAGACAAGGCCGTTCGCCCAACCAACGTTATGGGGGCAAGCAAGAGGGTGACGGAATTGATTATGCAATGCCAGCAGGGTAACGGCACACGATTAATTGCCGTGCGGTTTGGCAATGTTATCGGTTCATCCGGTTCGGTCATTCCCCTTTTCCGTCGTCAGATCGAGCATGGTGGGCCGGTGACGGTCACGCATCCGGAGGTGAACCGCTTTTTCATGACTATTCCCGAGGCTTCTCAGATGATACTGCAGGCAGGTTCTATGGGTGATGGTGGAGAAGTCTTCATTTTAAGAATGGGAACACCGGTTAAAATAGCTGATATGGCAAGAGACTTAATTTGTCTTTCAGGAAAAGAACCGGATGTGGACATCAAAATTGTTTTTACCGGTTTGCGCAATGGTGAAAAATTGTATGAAGAACTCATTACGACTGGAGAAGATATTCTGCCCACTGATCACGAAAAAGTTATGGTTCTGCGTTCCAACATCTTCTTCAACGGCGCAACAAATTCACAGGAAGCCAGGGAGCATCTCTATCGTGAACTTGATGATCTGCTGAAGATAGCAGAGCGTCATGACGCAAAAGGCATTAAAATAAAACTCAAGGAAATTGTGCCCGAATACACACCGCAGGAAAATGAAGCTGTTCTTTGATCCCGCGATTTTTAATTCTACGGTTCCAGCCGGGGGAGGAATGCGGGAAGACCTTTGAATAATACCGATTCTCTGTCAATGACAAATTCAAAGGTCTCGCGGGGTAAATCGCGGGATGTCGCATTATCCTCTGCTTTGCGGGATAATTCGACCTACAAACTTCAGTACACTTCGTTTCTGAAGTTTGGGTCTCATTATTATAGGGAGCCTCCGGCTCCTGCCGGGGTGTGCTCCAATGATTATTGCCTCTAAACATAAGATAAATATTCCCGTCAGGAAAATATTAATTATCCAATTAGGCGACATTGGCGATGTTGTCTGGGCAATACCTGCGTTTTGGGCTGTAAAAAATGCTTTCCCGCGGGCTGATCTTTCTGTTCTGACCAGAAAACCCAATGGTGATTTGCTGCGCGATGACCCGCATATTGACACGGCATTTCAATTAGGTAAAAAAAATTTTTGGGAAGAACTGCAACTTTTTATATCTTTGCGCCGAAAGAAATTTGACTTGATTTTTGATTTACGCGCGGATGACCGGGGGGCTTACACCTCCTTTTTTGTTGGAGCCAGGATGAGAGCCAGCCTTTATTATCCCGGGTTATCCCGGCGCAACAGAATGTTTACGCATCTTGTAGAGCCGCCGCCGGTAGTAACCAGAACTTATGGCGCCGCCGAACAATCGCTCAGAATTATTCGGGGATTCGGGATAAAAGAAAATACCGTCATTCCCCAAATTTTTGTATCTTCGGTAACAAAAAATAAGATGGAGATATTACTGGCGGAAGAAAATGTTGATGTTCACGATGGTTATGTGACAATCAATCCGTTTTCGCGTTGGTCTTATAAGGAATGGGGCATGAATAAATGGCGCGAGCTCATATCTTTCATCTGGCAAAAATACAAAATGCCCGTAATGATTCTGGGGTCCGAAGAGGAAAGGGGGCGTGCCGACCATTTGTCAGTTGCCAATCCTTCTCCCGTATATAATCTTGCCGGCAAAACAACGTTGCAGGAAATGGCCAGTCTTTTACAAATGAGCAGGTTGCACATTGGCGTAGATAGCGCTGCTCCGCATATTGCGGCAGCGGTCGGTACGCCAACACTTACCATTTATGGCCCGTCCGATTGGCTTGATTGGGCGCCGCCGGGAGAGAAAAATAAAGTTGTATTGCCGGATATGGATTGCTCACCCTGCCACAAAAAAGGTTGTGACGGCAGTGGTAGAAGCGAGTGTCTGGAAACCTTGGCTGTTAGCAAGGTGCAGGATGCGGTGGAAGAAATGCTGAATAATTTGTTGCCCGACAAGGCCTGATAGTCCACGAATGTTTCATACCCGTGATTCCGGTCATGGTATTTACGAATCGAAACCTTTGCACAACTCCATAAAAACAACAGTTTTGTCATTCCCGTCGCAGATGACCTTTAGGGTACGAAGGCGGGAATCCAGTATTATCATGGATTTCCTAGATTCACCCTGAAGGGTACTTCGCCGGGTCAAGCCCGGAATGACGGATAGGGTAGTTGTGCAAAGCTCTCTAGTGGTTGATAAGTCATGACGATCCTTAAACAAAATATTGGCGCAAATTTATTTGGGAGTGGTTGGCATGCCCTCATGGCGTTTGTGTTCGTCCCCCTGTATATAAAATTTTTGGGGGTGGAAGCATACGGGTTGATTGGCATTTATGCTTCATTGCAAATACTTTCCGGCCTCTTAGATATGGGGCTAAGCGGTACAATGAATCGTGAAATGGCGCGGCTTTCTTTACTGCCGGGCAGGCAGCAGGAAATGCGTAATTTAGTGCGATCCCTGGAAATTATTTACTGGGGCCTAGCATTGGTTATCGGAATCGCGGTCATAGCGATATCAC
>Ga0247841_10009449_pt1 | contig 13649 bp, 13 predicted proteins | sample LaCruzMarch2015__2_FD_192410 | JGI IMG/M metagenome (GOLD analysis project Ga0247841, IMG submission 192410) | Freshwater microbial communities from meromictic Lake La Cruz, Castile-La Mancha, Spain - LaCruzMarch2015_18m | ecosystem: Environmental > Aquatic > Freshwater > Lake | place: Spain...
GGCACAGGCAAGAACATCCGGGATTGGATTCATGTCGAGGATCACTGCCGGGCAGTAGAGAGAGTCATGAAGTCCGGCAAGCCGGGAGAGATATACAACATCTCCTCGGGAGCTGAAAAAAATAATCTGGAGATCGTGAGAACCATTCTCAAGAGTCTTGGCAAAGATGACAGTTCCCTAGAGTATGTAGAAGACCGGCCGGGCCATGACCAGAGGTACAGCCTTGATTCCACGCGGCTACGCCGGGAGCTGGGATGGAAGCCTTTGCATAGCTTCGAGCAGGGGATAGAAGAGACAGTCCGTTGGTATGCGAAGAATGAAGGCTGGTGGAAGGCCCTGGCTGACGAAAAGACTTTGAGTGCCACTCCGTGGAAGCTGGCGTGGTAGTAATTAGAATCTATGAAATAAAGGAGGAATATCAAAACGAAGGGGATTATATTGGCTGGTGGCACAGGAACGCGCTTATTTCCACTCACCAAGGCTACAAACAAGCATCTTCTGCCTGTGGGAATGGAGCCAATGATATTCAATCCAATAAGGCAGCTTATCTCGGCAGGACTCACAGATATTCTGATTGTGACAAGTCGAGAACATATGGGTGATGTAGTTCGGCTGCTGGGGAGCGGCTCAGAATTCGGTTGCAGCTTTACTTTCAAGGTCCAGGACAAGCCAGGTGGAATAGCTGATGCTCTTTCTCTTGCAGAAGGCTTTGCCTGCGGCGAAAAAATAATCGTAATTTTGGGGGATAATATCCTCACAAAAAGCATTAAACCTTATGTTGAGACTTTTATAAAACAGGTTTCAGGCGCTAAAGTGCTACTTAAAGAGGTTGGAGATCCTGAGCGTTTTGGAGTGGCTTCCCTTGATGAGAGAAACCAGATGATAATTCAGATAGAGGAAAAATCTCCGTCTCCAAAAAGTGACTATGCTGTGATCGGAGTTTATATGTATGATGATCAGGTCTTCGATTTCATAAGAAGGATCAAGCCATCAGATCGAGGTGAGCTAGAGATCACGTCAGTCAACAATATCTACATAGAGCTAGGCGAGTTGACATATGATATACTTGATGGAGATTGGACTGATGCAGGAACCTTTGAATCACTAAAGTATGCAAATGATTTGCTCTTCAAAATAAAAAATAATATCCAACACAGCATCGTCGATTAAAAGAATTCCGATATTTTGGGGCCAAGAATAGCACATGAAATTCTATTTATATATTTTATAAAGGATAAATAAAAATGTATGTGATTGGTATAGGAAGGACTCGATTTGGAGTACTAAAAGAATCTATCACGCAGTTAGCATACAATGCTATGTATGAGGCGATATTTGATAGCCCAATTTCAATTACAGATATCAATGCGATATATGTATCTAACTTTCTGGGATCATCTTATGAAAAACAATTGCATCTCAATGCGGTTATTTCGAGCCTGCTACCGGAACTCCGAATTCCTATAATTAGGATTGAGACTGGCTGCTCCTCTGGAGCCAGCGCGTTTTATCAGGGACTCATGGCTTTAAGCAGATTCGAGAATGTGCTTGTGGTTGGCGTTGAGAGGATGACCCACGCAACAGGGACAGAAAACATTGAGTATTTAGCAATGGCTGGAGACAGAAAGTTGGATCAAGAAGAAGGCTTGATCTTTCCGGCGAGTTATGCATTGATCGCACAGCAACATATGATGAGAAATGGCATTAAACGCGAGGACTTATCAAATGTATCATTTAAAAATCATAAAAATGCAAATCTCAACCCCATGGCGCATTTTTATAATAAACAAGTAACCATGGAGATGATCGATAAATCGCCAATGATATCTACCCCTTTAAACTTGTTTGATTGCAGTCCTGTATCGGATGGCGCATCGGCTATTGTGGTATCCCGAGAAAAGAAAAGCGATAGAGATGTTGAAGTGATTGGATCGGATTTAGCGACCGACTATATCTCATTAGCACAGAGAAAGGATATAACATCATTTCCTGCCGCTAGAATAGCTGCGGCTAATGCGTTTAGACAAGCAAAGATTACACCAAAGGATCTCAATGTTGTTGAGGTACATGATTGCTTCACGATTGCAGAACTCCTTGCAATGGAAGATATCGGAATATGTCAACCTGGTGAGAGCAAGTATTTTATTAGAGACGAGAGGACTACATTGCATGGAGATATTCCAATCAATACCGATGGAGGGCTTAAGGCTGATGGCCATCCGATAGGTGCATCAGGCATCGCCCAAATATTTGAGATTGTTACACAAATAAGAGGCGAAGCTGGTAAAAGACAGGTTGATGATGTAGAAATCGGACTGTCACATAGCATCGGTGGTATCGGCGGAACTGCTGTGATTCATATATTGAAGAGGACATAATTCATGGTGTGGCAATGCGAAAAGTGCAATAAGACCTGGTATTACGATGTGGAAAGATGCATCTTTTGCGGCGGTGAATTAGATGCAATTCCCACTACTCAACTTAAAATTAAAGGGCTTACAAAGGTATTTATTCATTCATCCGAACATAAAGAAGTACCTTATTATATATTATTACTAGAAGACTGTTTTGGAAACTCGCAGATCCGAAAGACATTTATAGAATATAGAGTAGGAGATTTATTTGATTTAAAGTCAGAGGTGGCATATCTAACGGAAAAGGTCTCGAATAGTATCATTTCTTAAAAAGATGGCTTTGATTATAAAACAGAACGTATATGATTTATTAGCTAAGTAAGAGATAGAAAGCATGAGCAAGAAAGTTGCCATAGTTCAATCGAATTATATCCCTTGGAAGGGCTATTTCGATTTGATAAATTTAGTGGATGAGTTCATACTGCTAGATGATGTACAGTATACACGAAGAGATTGGAGAAATAGGAATATTATTAAAACAAAAAATGGCCTGATGTGGCTCACTATACCCGTAAAGGTCGAAGGTAAAATTCCACAGAGAATATGTGAAACCGTCATCAGCAACTCTGAGTGGAACCGTAACCATTGGAAGTCTATTATTCACCATTATACTAGAGCAAAATATTTTCGAGATTATAAAGAGGTACTTGAAGATTTATACTTGGGTTCAAATGAAAAAATGCTTAGCTACATTAACTATAGGTTTCTAAAAGCGATTTGCGATATACTGGATATAAAGACCAAACTGTCATGGTCCATGGATTATGGTTTATTCGAGGGAAAAACGGAAAGGTTGGTTAATTTGTGCAAAAAAGCCGGTGCCACTGAGTATCTTTCTGGTCCGGCTGCGAAGGCGTATCTTAATGAAGAGCTGTTCAGGCAAGAAGGTATAACCGTACGATACATGGATTATTCCGGGTACTTAGAATATGATCAGCTATATCCTCAATTTGAGCACCAAGTCTCCATTATCGACCTAATCGTTAGTGAAGGGCCAAATGCAAGCAAATATATGAAGAGCTTCAACATGAAGAGTGCCTGAAATGGATCTATCGATCGTTACAACGCTATATTATTCAGCTCCCTACATAGAAGAGTTTTATAACCGCATCATTGCGGAAGTAGAAAGGATCACCAGCAATTATGAGATAATATTTGTCATTGATGGCTCACCGGATAACTCGCTCGATATTGCTGTATCCCTCTATGAGAAAGATAATAGGGTTAAAGTTATCGATTTTTCCAGAAATTTCGGTCATCACAAAGCTATGATGACCGGATTGGCTCACGCTAAAGGAGAGTTGGTATTTCTAATAGATATCGACCTCGAAGAAGAGCCGGAACTACTTGGAAAATTTTATGATGAATTCAAAAGCTCCGACATAGATGTATTATATGGTGTGCAGCAGAGAAGAAAGGGAGGTTTTATTGAAAAAATTTTCGGAGAAATCTTTTACAGAGTCTTTAATTCATTATCAAGTTATCCGATACCATCTAATATCATAACGGCCAGGCTGATGAGCCAAAGATATGTTAAAAATCTAGTTGAGCATAAGGACCGCGAGATTTTCATGGCAGGCCTATGGGCCATAACAGGATTTAAACAGATGCCCGTTTCCGTTAATAAACTCTCTAAAGGCAGTTCTACATATAATTTCAGCAAGAAAATATCACTATTTGCCAATTCTATAACCTCGTTTAGTAATAAGCCGCTTATATTTATCTTTTATATAGGATTTATAATCACATTTTTATCAGGCATTGGTGTTCTTACCTTGGTCATAAGGAGATTGTTCTTTGGTGTTTACCTTGAGGGCTGGTCTTCCATGATTGTATCGCTATGGTTACTGGGTGGCTTGATCATCTTCTTTTTAGGAGTAATTGGCATCTATCTCTCGAAGATCTTCATGGAAGCCAAACAAAGACCTTACACAGTAATTAGACACATCTACGAGCATGCGTAAAAGGTATAGATATGAGTATAAATGATATTCAAAAAAACGTAAGTGAATATTATACTGAAAAACTTAGAGCATATGGTCCTGTTGCAAAAGGCGTTGATTGGAATTCGCCTGAATCTCAAATGCTAAGGTTCAGACAGCTATTGAAAGTTTGTAACGGAACTGACTCTTTCTCGATCAATGATTATGGCTGTGGCTATGGTGCATTAATTGAGTATATGATCACGTGTGGCTATGCATTCAAGTATAGAGGTTACGATTTATCCGAAGAGATGGTTGAAAAAGCCAGAAAACTACATGAAAATATAGATCACTGTGAATTTTTTACCAATAATTCCAGTCTTGAGACATCCGATTTTACGATTGCTAGCGGAATATTTAACGTTAAGCTACAGATAAAAGAGGATGAATGGGAGGACTATATCTTGGTTACGCTGAGAAGAATTGCCGAACTCAGTAAGAGAGGTTTTTCCTTTAATGCCCTAACAAAATACTCAGATAAGGAGCATATGCGTACGGATCTCTATTACGCAGATCCATTGGTTTTATTTGATTATTGTAAGAGCAATTTTTCTAAATATGTGGCATTGTTACATGACTATCCGCTTTATGAGTTCACAATACTAGTAAAATATTAGGTGATATGCATGTCAAAGCTGGTCATCTTCGGGGCAGGCGATATTGCACGATTGGCTCACTATTATTTTACCCGAGATAGTGAACATGAAGTAGTGGCGTTTGTAGTGGATAAACAATATCGTAACAGCGATACATTTCTAGGTTTGCCTTTATTAGATTTCGATGAAGTATCAAAAAAATATCCACCTGAATCGCATCAAATGTTTATTGCCTTAAGCTATGCCCAAATGAATAAAGTACGGGCCGAAAAATATTATAAAGCTAAGGGTTTAGGTTATAAATTAGCAAGCTATGTCAGCAGCAAATGTTCGTGGCTAACGGATAATCCTATTGGCGAAAATTGTTTTATTTTGGAAGACAACACTATTCAGCCATTCGTAAAAATAGGCAATGATGTAACCTTATGGAGTGGAAACCACATTGGACATGACGTCGTGATTGAAGATCACAGCTTCATCACCTCGCATGTGGTCGTATCTGGAAATGTTCACATTTGTCCCTACTGTTTTATTGGAGTAAATGCAACGCTACGTAATTCAATTACTATTGCACCTGAGACTTTAATTGGCGCGGGAGCGATCATCATGAATGATACGGTCGAGAAAGGGGTCTATGTTCCAAAGCTTGCAGAAATACTAAGCAAAGAAAGCAACGAGATTAAATTGTAGTTGACGAAAAATTTAATTTTAATGGTGGAATAATAAAACATGCAATGGATTAAGAAAGGATTGATTTTTGGATCTAAATCTAATTTTAATTGGATGAGTACACATGCTGCACTTCCAATCGCACAAAGAATTAATGATGATATTTATAGAGTCTATTTTTGTAGTAGAGATCGAACAGGAAGAGCCCAAATTGGATATTTTGAGATAGATATTTTTGAACCAACGGATACCCTTTATATTACTCCTAATCCAGTAATTGGTTTAGGTCCATTGGGCACTTTTGATGATAGTGGTATCACTAGTTCTGGAATTGTGAATTACAACAATAAACTATACCAATACTATACAGGCTGGTGTTTAGGAGTTTCGGTTCCTTTTTATTTTAATGTGGGTCTTGCAATAAGTAGCGATAATGGCAGATCATTCCATAAAGATTCTTTAGCGCCTGTTCTGGACAGAAACAAATGCGATCCCTATTTAATAGCATCACCATTTATACTTATCGATAAGGATATTTGGAAGATGTGGTATGTATCCGGGGTAAAATGGGAACTTGAAGGCGGAAATCCAAAGCATTACTATCATATCAAATATGCAGAATCAAGAGATGGATTTAAGTGGAAAAGAATAGGAATAGTATGCATAGATTTTAAATCAAAAGAAGAGTTTGCAATTGCACGTCCTTGCGTAATAAAGGAAAAAGGTTATTATAAGATGTGGTATTCATATCGAGGAAAAAATTATAAAATAGGCTATGCAAAGTCCAAAGACGGGTTAAATTGGGAACGAAAGGATGAAGAAGCAGGGATCGATGTATCAAACTCTGGCTGGGATTCAGAGATGATAGAGTATCCTTTTGTGTTTGATCATAAAGGCGAGCGTTATATGCTATATAATGGAAATGGCTATGGAAAAACTGGTATAGGGTTAGCCGTATTAGCAAAGGAGTAATCAGTGGTACGGGCCTACCTTAATCCTTAATCTATTACAATAATATCTAAACGAACAAGGTTCCAAGATTGTGAGATGGCACCAATCATAAGAATGAAGGTGAATTTTGTTGAATATACCGTTTAACCGCCCATGTATCGTCGGAAACGAATTCGAGTACATCCATGAAGCCATTGATAAATGGCACATTTCTGGCGACGGGGCTTTTACAAAAAAATGCAATGTTCTATTCGAGCAATTACTCGGCATCCCTAAAGTATTGCTCACCACGTCTTGTACTCACGCCTTAGAGATGGCAGCGCTAATGCTTAATATCCAACCTGGCGATGAAGTCATTGTACCTTCATTCACCTTCGTTTCTACCGTCAATGCTTTTGTGCTTCGCGGAGCACGTCCTGTTTTTATCGACATCCGTCCAGATACCCTCAATATGGATGAGACTCAACTGGAGCAACTTATCACGCCCCACACCAAAGCGATAGCGCCAGTTCATTATGCAGGCGTGGGATGTGAGATGGATGCTATCTTAGAGGTAGCCGGAAGATACAATATTCCTGTAGTAGAGGATAATGCCCATGGTCTCTTTGGCAAATACAAGGGAAAATGGCTGGGAACCTTCGGTTGCATGGCCACTCAGAGCTTCCATGAGACAAAGAACATTAGTTGTGGCGAGGGCGGGGCGCTCTTGATTAATGAGCCAAAATACATCGAACGTGCCGAAATCATAAGGGAAAAAGGCACGGATAGGAGCCGCTTCTTCCGGGGCCAGGTGGATAAGTACGGTTGGGTCGATATAGGTTCCAGCTATCTGCCATCGGATATTCTTGCCGCATTTTTATACGCGCAACTGGAGAGATGGGAACAGATTCAAAAGAGTAGGAAGGAGATATGGAAATATTATTATAATAATTTAAAGGATTGGGCAGAGAAGCAAGGAGTAAATCTCCCCGTAGTCCCTGATCACTGCGAGCAGGCTTACCATATGTTCTATATGTTGATGCCGTCGCTGGAACAACGCCAGGCACTAATTGCCTATCTCCGAAAGAGAAATATAGTGGCTGTTTTTCATTACTTGCCTCTTCATCTTTCAAAGATGGGACAGGTATTTGGGGGCAAACCAGGAGACTGTCCAATTACGCGGGATGCTAGCGATCGCCTATTGCGCTTGCCCTTTTACAATGATCTAACAGAAAAGGATCAGGCACGTGTGGTTGAAGCGATAACAAGCTTTGATGTAACATAGTAGCTGGAGTACATAGAAATGGTACAATCCTTTGATCCTCCCTTAACTCCTTTATTTGATTCTCTTTCAGCCATTGAGGACCGACATTTCTGGTTTCGTACACGTAACTCAATCATTTCAGGTTTAGTAAAACAAATCACAAACGACATGGGTCCAGGATATCTGGTATTAGAGGTAGGCTGCGGGACTGGTAACGTTCTAAAAGGTCTCCAAGAGGTCTGCTCAGATGGTGCAGTCATTGGCATGGATCTCTTCTCCGAGGGTTTGAAACATGCACGCAGACGCACGTCGTGTCCCTTGGTTAAGGGAGACGCCAGATCATTACCATTTGCCCAAAAGTTCAATATTATAGGGCTATTCGATGTACTGGAGCATTTACCTGAGGATATGAAAGTATTGGCTGATCTTCATTCCCTTTTGACAGAAGATGGTCTGTTGATACTAACTGTACCTGCCTATCAATCTCTGTGGAGCAATTTCGACATAGCGTCTCATCATTTTAGACGTTATAAGTTAGATGAATTAGAGAATAAGCTAATTGGTAATGGCTATCAAGTGGAGTATCTGTCATACTTCATGGGTTGCATCTTTCCCATCGTCTGGATTGAAAGACGATTAAAAGGATTGATCGATCGGCGTTCGGCAAACGATCAGGCTTCGGATGAACTGCGCATCGTACCGGTAGTGAATGAGTTGCTTGCCTGGTTATTGGCCCAAGAAGCTCGCCTGATCATTGCCCGAAAAAGGATACCATTTGGTACTTCATTAATTGCTATAGCACGTAAGACTCAAAAACCGTCTATTTAACTGTTTCTAATAGCGATCAAGTCAATGCATAATTATGTGCTTTTTTGCAAATAATAATGAAAATGGGGAGGTAAGCTTGTTTCAGAGATTTCTTCATCGGTTTGTAGCGAACCCTTGGATATATGATTTGGTTCAATGCATCGCCGGTTCAGAGAAGACATATCAGAATTTGATGCCTTATTTAGCACAAACTGATAATTTGATAGTTTTAGACATAGGCGCAGGTACGGGCAATTTGGCACAGATCCTACCTCGATCGGCCAAATACCTTTGGATGGACTGCGACACCAAAAAACTCGAAGGTTTTAAAGCCAAAAATCTATCGGGACTAGCTATTCTGGGGGATGCAACAAAGATTCCACTTAAAGATAAGTCAGTTGATTATGCGATCTGCATCGCTGTAACTCATCACTTGTCGGATACCGAATTGGACATTCTCTTTAGCGAAATAGCAAGAGTTATCCGCTTGAAACTGATTTTTTTGGATGCGGTAGAGCATAAAGAGTCTATAATAAGTAATATCATGTGGAGATATGATCGAGGAAGCCACCCACGTCAAGGGCAATATATTTGTTCCGCAATTAAATCCTATTTTGAGGTTGAACATCTAGAGCATTATAAGATATATCACCACTACCTTATGTGTATTGGCATACCCAAAGCGGATCGTACCTTGATCACCGAAAAACAAGATGTATCTAAAATTATTTTATAATGAATACTCAGTAGCTTGCTGCACGGGTGCGCCGCCGCTGTTTCACTAGAGGTCTGCGATTGATTAAATTTAAGGTAAAAAATGAGATCGTCTTTTAATTTCCTATTCATTATTTTCTCAATATTATCTCAAGCATGTGGAGGAATTTGTGGAAAGTACGCATCTATGACTATCAATAATTCACCCATCGCCATAGTATTAAGCCCCTTTTGCATTGCTGCTATTGGATTCATGGTTCTCCAAGCGATGTTTTGGCAACAAGCGCTAAAACACTATCCCTTATCTTTCGCCTATCCCTTCATAAGCCTGGTGAATTTCGTGGTTTTGTTCTCTGCATTCTTTTTGTTTGGAGAGACCATAACGGTTTATAACATCCTGGGATTGATCATTATATCCATTGGCATATTCATACTCGCACAGGAAAGGGATGCTCCAGCATGATATACTATTATCTTGCGCTGGCAGCAATGCTGTTTACGGGCGTAGGGCAAATCCTCCTCAAGATTGGGGCGAGGAAAGGAGGAACAATGCAGATGTACACTAATCCGGCAACTCTAGCAGGATATGGTTTGTTTTTGGTAGTAACGATATGCTCCATATATGCGTTGCAGGTAATAGAGCTTAAGACTCTTTATGCTCTGATGTCGCTAAATCCGTTGGTGGTGATGGTGCTTTCGGTTCTCGTGCTGAAAGAGACCCTAACCAAGAACAAAGTGATTGCTGTTGGTTTGATATTCTGCGGACAGCTGGTGTTTAATTTATGATTGATGTCGAGGAGAAATAGAAATGGGAATCAAAGAGTATATAAATATTTTAAAATATGCCGAAATATTGCATATGACCAGATTTGAGTTGGCATTTTGTATATCCTATTTTATTTTGGCAATAATCATAAGCATCTATTCTATACCAGGGGGATCATTATTCACCACTGATTCATCCGGTTATATTCGTGATGCTGAAAATTTTTTGAGTTTATTTCCTAATTATTATTCAGGGCCTATATATCCAGCTCTGATTGCTGTGGTCATGGGGCTGGGCTTAACATCGGAGCAATCGGGGAGTCTTATTCCTATATTATTCTACGCCTTACTAGGATTCCCATTATTTCTCATTGGTAAAATCATCAGCAGGCCCATGGCGGGCTATATCACATGTATAATTTCCTTACTATGTGGTAAATACTTATTAATTATTTCGACAAATATTATGACAGATATGCCCGGTTTATTTTTTTCAGCTCTTGTAATATTGTTTATATCAATATACAATAAATATGGGATTTTAAGCTCAATTGCATTTGCAGGGTTACTGGCATCATTATCAATTTTTACACGGATTATTAGCTCTGTTTTGATCCCAGCAGGAATAATTTCAATTGTCCTAAATCATAAGAAATTAAAAAAAGACACATTGATTGCCCTTATGCACTATAGTTTTATACCGATAACATTAATAATTTTAAGACTAATAACGCCTGCCGGATACGGAAAGAATTTGGGTGGATTTTCATTATTTCAACCAAGAGAATCGAATCTCCCACTTGATTTGAATGTAAATCTATTCATTAAATATATGAGTCAGATTTTTTATAATGACTATAAAGAGATTGCGGCAATCATATTTGCATTTATTCTATTAATTATAATATATATGTTGTTAACCCGACAAATATTAATGTTTATCAAGAATACTATTCACATTACCAGCTATATTCTCATTTATTCCATCGCGGTGATCGTATCGACAGCAAACACTCCGATTTCTACTTCAGTATATGGATTTCCTGTCCGCATGATCGTTCCAATTTTTCCATTTATTTCCTTATTAATCGTATTACTATTTATCTCTGCGTATGATACTATCTCCAATGGCCTTTATAAGAATATATTTAAATCAATTTCAGTTGTCCTCTTAATCTGTCTTGTTGCCCAAGGATCCAATGCACTATATTCTCAGGCTACCGACATAAGAGCAGAGAGCATCAGTCAGTACTCTGACAGAGAACTTCTTAACATATATATATCACAAAATAATATAACGGATTTAGAAAAGATATATATTGACACGAGCGGGTATATATGGCCAAGATTTGCAATGGCACTACACAGTATGAGAGATCCCAACCATAAGCTTAGGTGGACGACATTAATTTCTAATGATGTGCCCGGCAAAACCATCTTCGATAACCTCACATCAAAGTCTCTTTATGCCGGCACCCTGGCAAAGCTAATAAAAGGAAATTATAATTTACCAATATATATGATAGTCCCATATAAAGTATCAAAAGAATATTCGAAGAACTTCTTAAAAAATATTCGCCTAAGCGCTCCCTATAATTTTTCCACTGCCGTTATTTATAAGGTAGAACTAAGAAATCTTCCAAGTGCGTTTATTATAAGCAACAGCACTTCAAATATATATAAACTCAATCTGGGCGGGGACTATATGGGCCTAAAGCACGATCAATTGCTGCTCTTAAGCTCGAATCCAAATGGTAAGCAAAAAGATGATTACAATTTGCAGATCTTAGATTTCGTCAAAGGATCTCCCGCAAAGGTTGATGTTGAGTATACAGAAAGATCAGGAACAACACAAACCATTGTCGATCGGTCTGATATCCTGCTGACTGGCGATTTCATGGGGCTTGGTTATGACCAGGCACTTTCTATCGAGCGCGATCCCAAAGGAGATAAGTTAGTTATCCAGGATTTCAGCCAGGGAAAGGCACCCGCCATCACCAGATATTCAGAAGCGCCTGCCAAGAATTCCGCCCTCCAGAACCTGACGGATGCTGATGATGCACTGCTCGCCGGGGATTTCCTGGGGCGAGGGTATAGCCAGGTGCTGCTCATAGATCGCAATCCCAAGGGGGGGAAGCTGGTGATCGCAGACTTCAGCAATGGGAAAGCGCCTGAGATGACGGAATTCTCGGAGATCGGGGGCAATTCCACACTGCTTAGCCTATTGTTGGATGATAAGGATAAACAATTCTCCGGGGATTTCATGGGCCTGGGCCACAGCCAGCTTATGATGATAAACTGCAATCATACCGGGGCTAAAGAGCCCAAGATAATAATCGCAGACTTCAGCAAGGGGAAAAAATCGACATCATTGAGATATCTGGAGAACTGGGGAGAAAGCACCTCCGGCTTTGGCGGATGGCTGGATGCAGCTGATACTCAGCTTGTGGGGAACTTCATGGGCCTTGGGCATAGCCAGGTATTATTCGTAAATCATGGCCATGCAGGGGGAAAGATAATGATTGCCGATTTCAGCCAGGGCAAACCGCCTGTGAATATCAAGTATTGGGAAAGCTGGAATCAAGGAACCATATTTCAAGGCTGGCTGGACATAAACGACACCAGAATTGCCGGGGATTTTAAAGAGTTTGGTTATAGCCAGGTGCTATTCCTCAATAACAGTATTTATGGATCAAATGCGACTATTGTAGATTTCATAAATGGTAAATCTATGATTGCTTTGTAACCAGGAGTTAAATTGCCAGATGCGAGAGATTGCTAATGCAAGGATATTCGAAATCCACATAAGTGAACAGTTATCTTAATCTAATGCTATATGTTAAGAGGCCGATACAGGAGTCACCGATATGGGAAAAGAAAATTCCAGCATATTAAAATGCCAACAATGTTTAGGAGATCTTGATCAAATAGATGATTTGCTTACATGCAACAATTGCGGCAAGAGATTTCCAATCAAAGAAAATTTAATCTTTATGGGTTTTGACCAAAAAAACAAAAAAGAGATATCTGAAATAATTCGTACTGAAAGCGATCATCAAACCAACATAGATGAGATGGAAAAGCATTATAAATTTGCAGTTCCATCTTTCAAACTGGGATTAATTCTGGCAAATATATTAAAGCATGATATTGAAAAGTGTAATCCCATTGCATTAGATATAGGTAGCGGTGGAGCACCAATGAGCAAGATCCTTTCCGATAAAGGTTTTGAAACATATAAATGCGAATTAGATCCAAATAGTCTCTATTCAGGACTTTTATATGAAAATGATGACTCATCAAAAGGAAAATTTATTGTTTGTGATGCCCGAATTCTTCCTTTTTCAAATGAGAGCGTGGACTTAGTTTTCTGCAAGGAACTTGTTCACCATATAGAAGATTATAGAAGCCTCTTTAGAGAAATAAATCGCGTTCTTCGGAAAGGAGGCATATTTCTCTTCGTCGAACCTTCTCTTACCCTACTTCAGCAAATATTGTCTCAAAAAGA
>Ga0247841_10009451_pt1 | contig 13648 bp, 9 predicted proteins | sample LaCruzMarch2015__2_FD_192410 | JGI IMG/M metagenome (GOLD analysis project Ga0247841, IMG submission 192410) | Freshwater microbial communities from meromictic Lake La Cruz, Castile-La Mancha, Spain - LaCruzMarch2015_18m | ecosystem: Environmental > Aquatic > Freshwater > Lake | place: Spain...
TCGTACTTGCAAAAAACAACCTCAGGAATTGATGATACAATCAAATATGTTCCTCCGATATTTCTTGATGGTGTTTCTGCAGAACTAGGAGCTTGGAGTGGATACCATGTGCTGGCTCAGTACCCAATCGGTCAAAGATTAACCACTTTTGAAATATCATCTTGCATGGCAATGACTGTCAAGAGAGAGATACAAATTACAGGAGAACAGGGAGGCAAGCCCACTTTCCGCATTCATGGGAAACGTAAGGAGTTTTACCTTCCTATATTCAATGAGTCGGCTTTGATCTTCGAGGGCTGGGATATACCCATTAAGTACGATGGGGAGATTACAACACAGGGCGCTTACTTTCAAACCTCCACAAGTCGAGGGAATGCCTGCTTGAATCTCGTCGGAGATATTTCACTCATCAGAGAATGGGTGCAATCAAAAAATCTCAACGAAAACTTTACACGCTTCGATGAAGTGATACACATAGACGGAGATAAAGAAACTCCTGTCTTCCCAGAGGTCCCCACTCATCATGCAGTGGTAGAGCGCATACGAGCTCAAGTTTAAATCTTCATCTCCACATTATTATTTTTACTTATTTTTAATTCTATGGTTATTCATTTGAAAGATTCAACAAAGATTATTGCTGATGCAAAGTCATTATGGAAAGTCTGTAAAGATCTCCTAGAAACTGAGGATGCAGTAGATCGCGATAAAGAGCATTTCTGGGTATTCCACCTAGACAGCAGGAACAAGATCAAGCTTATCGAGCTTGTATCTCTGGGAATTCTCAATTCATCTCTTGTTCATCCTCGAGAAGTGTTTACCCGAGCAGTAGGGGAGAGATCGGCACACATCATCGTTGCTCACAATCATCCCTCAGGGGACCCAAAGCCTTCAGAAGATGACATTACGGTCACAAAACGGTTAGCAAAAGCAGGAGATCTGCTTGGGATTGGGCTTCTAGATCATCTAGTAGTTACAGAAAAAAGCTTTACGAGTTTGAGAGAGAAAAATTTGTTTTAGTTGCAATTCTCACTTTTTTTGAATGGGATCATTATTAGTTTATTTCCCCACTCTATTGTAGTGTGGAAGTAGGTCTCAGAAGTTATCAGTTTCGGTACAGCCGCTGGTGTGGTTCGCTTTCCCCATACCGGCGGCTTTTTTTATAGTCCCTTTTCTTTTTGTCTATAAATTACTGAATACTTTCTTACTCTGTGTGTTTATAAATATGCTTGCATTTTTCGTCATATATGGCTTTTATTAGAAATTTGATATTTTTTCTTTCGACTTGAGAATGCTGTTTCTCCGCCCTCTAAGATATCGCAAACTCTTTCGATAATCCCATCTTCAAATTGATCAATGGCAATATCTGGCTTCCTTGCTTGGTCCTCCAGTGACCCTGAACAGTACTCCAACCTTGGGATTCTTTTCCCATCGTAGTTTGCAATAACCACTTGCTCAGAGTCAGTGTTTACAACCAAATTAGGATTGTGAGTTACCATGATTATCTGACGATACTGTTTTCTTTCTCTAAAATACTCAATTAAGTCTCGATAAACAGAAAGATTATCTAAGTTTTCTTCTGGTTGGTCGATAATGAGTGGACGGTAGTCATCTTCATCAATTTTTAGATACAGAATAAGCAAAATGATTCCCTTTTGGCCAGGTGATAAAACATAAAGGTCTGTGTCATCAAATTTTAATGAGGATACAACTTTAAAATATGTGGGGTCAAACAACCAATTATAATAATCTTCTTCTGAAAAACCTTCCCTTAGTTGGTCTGAAATGGTAATTTCACTACCATCATAAAGCGTGAATTTTTCTAAAATCGTTTCGAGTTTGTTTTTGAGAATTTGCGTGTCAAACTTATTCCTTAAGAATTCATCCCAGAACTCCATTAATGTTACCTTGAGGCTTTCGAGTTCTCGAAAATTCCCTTTTCTTGAGCGATCGATAATGTTTAAGCCCGTTTTATCATGAGATTCAATGTCATAGCTAACTTGTGCCTCAAAAACAAGTTTCTTATCTGTATCTGTGCCAGATGCTAATGAATCTTGTAAAGGCTTGTACAGTTCCTCGAGTTTGGTTTTTTCTTCCTTAAGTCTTTCAAAATACGACCCATATACTGCGAATCTCTCAGATTCCAATTTATCTTTTTCTACTTTTGTATCGGTTTTAATCTTAGAAATTTCTGCTTCCAATGCCTTAATCGAACTGTCAATTGTAGAGATTGTTTTCTTTTGTTGTTGGTACTTGAGTTTTGTAGTCTCAAATGCTCTTGTTTCTTTCTGCTTATCTTCGATAGCCTTGAGAAGAGCTTGTAGATTATCGGATTTAAGTTTAGTCTGCTCTACCTCTAAAAGAACGGCAACATCATTCTTCGTACCTGATTTTAATGTTTTGAGTTGATCGGCATAGTGAAGTTTCTTATCGTCTAGAGCGGTTTTAATTGCCGATTCGTTTAGATTTACCAGAAACGGTGTGTTATCTGTTATATCCAGATCACCGAGCAATATATATATCTCACTAGAAAATTCAATTATCTGAGATTTAAATATCTTTACTTTTGTTTCTAGGTCGTTAATTCTCCCTAATTTTCCTTGGATTTCAATAATTTTCGTTTCATACACTTTTTTGACATCATTTAGCTCTGCAAGCTCTACTTGTCCTTTTTCTTCATTTGCTGGTAGTTTTGGCAAACTCTTTTCAAGTTTATCTTTTTCCTCTTTTTGTCCTACAAGTTTTTTTTCTTTTTCGGGCAAGCTACTAATTAGTCCTATTAACTCGGTTATCCTTCTATTAATCTGCTGCAGCTTAGTGACGACTTGTTCTTTTTCAAACTTAAATCCACTCAGCACTTGTGATTTCAATTGCTCAAAATTTGAAGCTCCTAGTCGCTCAGTATCATCAAGTTTCTGAAAAATGACATTCTCAATCTGTTTTTGTAGTTTGGGGCTGTTCTTATGCGAGCAAAGTTCTTCAACTGCACCCTGTGGTAGATATTGAACAAGCCCTTGATTTGTGGCCAATTTTCCTACTTCGAAAGAAGTTGTTTGTCCATCAGTCCATTCAACGGTAATGTTAGATCCAGATATTGAGTTTAGATGTTTAGTTGCCTTCTTTAGAAAAGCATCTTCGCTATCATCTTTGCTTCCTGCCCCGTAAGCTATTGCTTCTGCTAGCGCAGATTTGCCAGAGCCACGACCTCCAATTATTGAAACTAAATCTCTATTTAATTCAAGCTCAAAGCCATCTGCAAACCATCCACTGGATTGAGGAATCGTAACTTTTTTGATGACTTTATGATCTGGTTTAAAGTTTGGTGGAGTTGTGCCTATAAAAACTCTTGCCTTTGGTTCGTTTATTACCTGCTTTAATCCAGAAAAAGTAGGATCGGCCTTTATCCATAATTGAGTTTGTCCGACACTATCTAATGTATGCGCGTCTGAAGAATGTAGTACTAAGCTGTTGAGCTTATTTGTTTCAAGATCTTTGCGATTTTCTTCAATCTTAGCTGGGTCGGCTAGACAAGTAAGTGAAAAGTGTGCAGAGTTAATCAGATTGCGTTTATCAGCGGCGGACTGATCCCATTTAGACCGATCCCACTCCGAGTACCCAATTGCGGTAATATACTTTCCCTTGAATGGGCTTTTTTCTAACAATTCTTCAATATGTTTTCGGTCGTATGTAATATTATCAAAACCCACTTCCAGATCAGTTTTGTTATGAACTGTATTACCGGTAGGTGCGGCAGCTTTTATTTGTTTGCCGAGTTCTGCTAAAGATTTGGGCGTGGGCGTCTGGTTCCACTCGCTTTTGTCTTCAACTTTATAGCCGGTGGCTAAACAATTTAAAAGTTGACCTCTGATATCTTCAATTGAAACAGAGGGGTCAAAGAGCACATGGAAATTGTGCCTTTTAGAATTATTTGCAGTTCCGCTAAAAGTGTTTAAACGGAATTCAATATTTGGAATAATAAGTTCAATATTGGGAATTTCTGACCTTCTTGTTAAGAGGTACTCGTATCCTTCGCAAAATAAGTAGTCAGTAATTCCGAGAACTTTAATTTCCGCAGGTAATGTTGCGATTTTTTTGATGAATGTATCCCAGGCAGCTTTAGTATCACCGCCATAGCTTTGGACTATAGATTTAGGAGTGTGAACATGTAAATCCCACTTTCTCCATTCAGAACCTCTAGGATAATTGTCTGTCATAGTTAGTTAAACGCTTTTTGCATTAAAGCTTGGAATTGTTTTTCTAATTCTTTATATTGCAATAACATTTTTTGCCTAATATCCCTTTGTTTTTGGACATAGTGAATAAACTTATCTTGGTCCTTAATAGAAGGCAATAAGACTGGCAACTTATTAATTTGACCAAGGAATAAATTCGCTTGACTAGATTTGTTGACGCTCATATTCATCATTCTTTGTGAATATGAAGTCTGTAAATAATACTCAAGATATTTTACCCTTATTTTATCTTTATCTGGTTTTATTAAAGCAACACTTCTTACCAAAGTAAATGGTTCAACTATGTTCACAGTAGTAACTCTCCCAATAGTTCCAGAGCATGATATTAACAAATCACCGAATTCAGGATTACATCTTTTATATATTCTTTTATATTCCTCAAGTCCGATATAGTCAACGTCAGTATTCAAATCTATGTATCCATTTTTAATATTTCTTGCAGAAAGTAATTTAACACCTGACTTTGTTCTTATCGGTGTAATATGCTCACCATCAGTCACCTTTATGGCAATATCTTTAATTATTTTTATTGAATATTTATTTGGATTTTTAGTAGGATCGCCAAACATATCTAAAAAAACAGACTTCAAATATTCATCCAAGTGTGAGATTGACTGTTTTCGTTTTTGACATAATGAACTAGCCTCATTCAGGACTTTGATAATACGCTTTTGCTCTTCAAGAGATGGAAGAGGTATATGATGTTTTAGAAAATCTTTTCTAACAATATGTTTCATGGTTGAGCCATGTGTAAACTGTGACATTTTCTGAATAGAATACCTTAATGCATATTTAAAGTATCTTTTGTCAATTACATTGAAGTCTGGTTCAACTTTGAATATATGCTGATTTAATAGAGCATTTTCTTCATCCTCCCATTCAAAAACATCTAGAGTAGCAGACCAAGAAACAAGAATGTCTCCTTTCTTTATTAAATATTTATCTGGGACAGTTTTTGTTGTTCGATTAAATGCCTTATCTGTATTTGTTAAGTTCTGTATTCTGATAATCTTTAGACCGCTAGGTCCCCAGTCGGTTGGCTTAAAGGGATATCCATTTATAAATGCAGCTATGTTTTCTAATTCGACAATTTTCACGGTTATGAATTTTTTAAATTATTGAGACCATCTGTGATTTCTTTCTCTAATGTCACTATCTTTCCTAAAATAGCTTTTGGATCTTCAAATTTTAATTCTACATATTCCATCTCCTTATATCTATTAATACTTAGGTCAAAATCATTTACTTCTATTTCTTTTTTTTCAACATAGAAAAACTTACTTTTTCGATTGTTTTCCTTTTGTTCTTTTCTATTCTTCCATCTGGCGACAATATCGGGCAAATCATTTTCTACAGTTTGTGCTCGCTTATCATCTAGACTATATCCGTCAGCCTGCATATCATAAAACCACACCTTTTCTGTTTCTCCTCCTTTTACAAATATGAGAATTGCGGTACTTACTCCTGCATATGGCCTAAATACTCCACTTGGCATAGAGATGATTCCTTGTAGTTCACAATCATTTAGTAGCATTTTACGAGCAAGTTTATGTGCATTACTGGACCCAAAAAGAACGCCATCAGGAACAATTACTCCCGCTCTTCCTCCAATCTTAAGGGATTTAATAATTCTGTTTATAAAAAGAAGCTCTGTTTTAGTAGTTGGTAGTGACAGTGACTCGTTAATATCTCCCTTATCAATACTTCCTTTAAAAGGGGGATTTGCCATAATACAGTCATAAAAATTATCTTCATCGTATTTTTTAGAAAGCGTATCTTTCTGTTCTATATTGGGAGAGGATATACCATGCATCATTAAGTTCATGAGCCCAATACGGACCATGCTTTCGTCCATGTCATATCCATAGAATGTTTTTTCTTTGAGATGTATCCATTGTTTTTCATCTGTCAATTTATCGCCCAGATGCCCCCGTGTAAGTCCATTCTCATCAGTGATTCGTTGTGCTTTGCTGGTATGTGTAGTGATAATATGTTGATAGGCGCCGAGTAAAAAACCACCTGTGCCACACGCAGGATCGCAAATAGTATCGCCAAGTTTTGGATCTACAAGTTCACAAATAAGCTGGATGATGTGGCGAGGAGTACGGAATTGGCCAAGTTTGCCAGCACTGGTGATTTCTGAAAGCAAATATTCGTACAAATCTCCCTGCGTATCTTGGAACCCTTGACCCTCTGATTCTTGTTTAGCAATTTCTTCAAAGATTTCATCAATGATATTCACCGCTTCAACCAACAATGAGGGCTTGGAAATAATAAAGACGGCATTTCTCATATGTCTGGCAAATGGGCTTTCTTCTTTTCCAATTGTTTTTAAGAAGGGAAAAACTTTTGTTTGAATATGAGTAAGCATTTCACCGCCCTCCATCTGTCTGAAATGACTCCACCGCAAATTGTCTTTATCACCCCCAAAGAGTGGTTTATATGCTTCACCAGTAAACTCTGCATCATACTTTTTCTTTAAATCCATCTCATCAAGTCGCTTCATAAAAAGAAGATAGGATATCTGCTCAATTGCAGTGAGGGGGTTTGAGATACCGCCACTCCAGAATTTATCCCAAAGGCGTCCGATTGAGGATTTAAGAGTTGCATTAAGCATAATGAAGTATTTGATTGGTAAATTCTAAAATTTCAGACTGCATTCGAGGATCGAAAACTCCTAAGAAACCGCTCGTATGAAGTTTCGTAAACGGTTCGCTTACTAGATCTTTTTTTGTAAGTTCACCATTTTCAATAATGAATGTTTGGAGTGTTTGCAAGAACTGGATTTGTTTAGCAGAAAGAGTATTGTGTTCTGCAATAAACTCAGCAAAAGCCTCAGACACTTTTTCTGAGAAAGTAACAAGCCCCCCAATTCCCATAATGTATCGTATTAAATCAAGAAAGCGGACCTTTCGGGCATCATACGCTTTTTGCAGATTTTCTTCGGTAGGATAGGGGTCATATTCAGCAAGAGTATTTGCAAGCTCCTCGACTTCTTCACCGGTAATATGTAACCCATGTTTAATTTTTTGCAAGACTTCGTTTTCCTGTTCTAACTTCTTTACAAGGGCTTCAACCTTTTCTCGATATTTTTGGATGGTAATACGTTCATGTGCAGGACCAAATTTAATATAGTTTTTTTCAGTTGTGATATCGCGTAAATCGAGAGAGTCTTGGTCAGGCTTAATACCTTCTTCACGATATTTCATGAGGGGGGCAATCTTTTCAATAAGAACATCTAATCCTTCATCGTCGGCTTTTGATAAATATCCGTTATTCAATATATCTTCAATAAGCTCTTGTTCTTTAGCGACAACATTTACTGAGAGAGGAAGATCTGAAACCATTTCAACAATTACTTCCTCAAGAGTTCCAATTTTTTTATCATCTGTTTGTTCTCCGAGCTTGGCAATTGAATAGCGGATTACCTTTAGCTCAAAACTCATTGCTTTGTAATCTTCGCCAGTTCGAGTACGCATAAGGGGCGCAATTTCTTTTTGAAGGTATAGTTTTTTCTCATCTGTAAGGCGTTGCCAAAACATTTCATCAATCTGGTCTATTTTTGATTTTGCATCCAGAATAACAACGTTATTTTGAGGAAGTTTTTGTATGTCCTCTTTGAGCTTTGTAATTACTTTTTGAATAATGAGATCGTTATTTTGAGAGGCTGCAACATCCAGTTTTTCAAGCCTCGTCTCAAAAAGACGAACAGGAATAGGCTTGCTTGGTCGATCTAACTTACCCGTTGGGTTCATTTGGAAATATTCAAAGTTCTCCCAACAATCAATAATCAAAAATTTATTCTTTTCTTTACACCAAGGCTTCATCTTTTTTGGTTCAAGAAGCCTGGTCCCTCGCCCTATCATCTGCCAAAACTTGGTATATGAAAAAATCGGCTTTGCAAAGACAAGATTTACCAATTCACGTACGTCGATTCCCGTATCCAGCATATCGACGCTTATAGCAATTCGTGGAAAATCATTGTTCACAAATTGATCAAGAAGTCCTCCTTTTCCATATACGCGCGCATCATCAGAGACAATTACTTTTGCAAGGTTACCTTTGTGTTCAGGGTAGAGATCATCAAACACTTCCTGTAGGCGACGGGCATGTTTCATAGTCATGGCGAAAAAGATTGTTTTTCCTGGGAGTGTGCCGCTCTCATCTTTGATACTTTCCTCCATAAATTCTTGCACAATTAAAGCATTAGTTCCCTTATTTGTTACTTTCTTCTCGATGTCTGTTCCTTCGTAGTTTATTTCTCCGGGCTCCTTTCCATCAGCGAGAAGTTTCTGTTGTTCTGCTAAAGAAATATTATTTTTTCGAATTCCTTCTTTTTGGAATTTTGTACGGACCTTTAATACTTCAAAGTCGCATAAATATGGGGGCTTGTTATTTGTAGCTTCTTCGTACGAATATGCATATGTAGGAATTCCGTCATCACAATTAAAAAGGCTGAATGTATTATGTTCAACTATATTTTTTGGTGTGGCTGTTAATCCCAGCTGAACAGAGTCAAAATAATCAAATATATTTTTATATACGTTATAGATCGACCTGTGACTTTCATCAGCAACAATCATGTCAAAGAAATGAGGGCTCAATGGACAATTGATATTTTCAATGATATTAAGCATTGTAGGGTAGGTGGCTGCGTAGATGCGCCTATCTGTGACAATTTCATGTTCTCCTATTTTTGGCCATACGGGAGCATTGGGCAAAAACTCTTTGAAGGCATCAAGTGCTTGGTTGCGAAGAGCAATTCTATCGACAAGGAATAACACTTTTTGTACTCTGTTGGTCCGCATAAGGACATCAAGCATAGCTGCACATGTTCTGGTTTTTCCGGTACCTGTAGCCATTACGAGAAGCGCTTTTCTTCTTCCATTGTCTAAATTCTCAAAGACAGATCGTATCGCTTCAATCTGGTAGGGACGATCAGCGATATCTCTATTGATAAGCTCCTGTGAAAGTGGTTTTCCATTTCTTCTCAGGAAAAGCATACGTTCTAAGTCTTTTTTAGAGGGAAACCCATATACTTTTCGTGGAGGATATTTTTCAGTATCCCAAAAATAGATATCATTTCCATTTGTATAGAAAACAAATGGTGTATCCTTCCCAGAGTTCTTTTGTATGTTCTTTGCATATTGAAGGGCTTGTTCTTGGCCAATTCGTGCATCTCTTGAGGTTTTCTTTGCTTCCACCACTGCAAGAGGATATCCATCATCCCCAAGAAGGGCGTAATCAGCAAATTGGTAGCCCTGATACGGAGTTTGAGGTTCTCTCACATATTCGGGAAGGCCAACCCAGATATCAAGCTCAGAAGTAACATGTGTGGAATCTTTTACATTCCAACCCGATTTTTGAAGACGAATATCAATAATTTCTTGTCTAGTAGTAGCCTCATTTATTATTGACATATCCTTCTATTTTACACTTTTCTCTCCAAAATAGTTATAAATAGAAAGGGACTTGATTATATATTTCAATTTCGTTTTTCGATTTGTAGGACTATAGTAGATCTGGATCAAAGCCAAGAAGGGTCTTAGTGAATGGCAAAAACTAATTTACTAACCAAAATTTCATATATACTTATGGTTATTGCTGGTTTAATTTGAAAAATGTATGACCAATAAAGAAATAGTTGAAATGATCCTTAATATTCCTTCTGAAAGTCAGACGGTTGAATTTAAACGCCTTTCTCAAGTAAAAAATGAAGTTGATAGGATTGTTGAATCTATTGTTGCTTTAACTAACAGTGATGGTGGCACTGTTGTTTTAGGTGTGGGGGATCCGAGTAAAACTACCGCAAACCCTTATGATCGAATTTTTGGGATTGAGGAGAATCCGAGCAATTATGATTTGCTTGGAAGGGAATTAACAAGAATAATTCCTCCACTTGGTGCTATTTGGCCTCCTCAAATTATTCCAGTTCCAGAAGTAAATAAAAACATTGCCCTTATTTTAGTCCCAAAGTCAGTAGATAATTTTCATTCGATCAATAATCACGTCTATATCAGACAGCAGAGAAGTAATAAACTGTTGACAGCACATGAGATAATCAAATTTGCCTATGCGAAAGGATTTCAAAAAGCAGATAAAGAATTGGTTGAGGTAGACTTTAGCCTTTTAAAAACTTCGTATTATGAAGAATGGAAAGATGCAAGGAAAGTTACCGGAAACTCTATTGAAGAAGTATTGGAAAAAACTGGACTAGCTCGTAAGAATGAAGCTGGTCAAGTCAAACCTACCCGTGCCGCCGTCCTTTTATTTGCTGAATATCCATCTGATTTAATGGATAGTAAATGTACTGTTCGAGTTTTTCAATATACAGGAAAGCTTGAAACAATTGGTGAGACTCCAAATTTAATCGGCACACCAAAAACAATCAGTGGCCCAATAATCAAACTTATTAAAGAAGCTCATGAGTACGTTTTGACTTTACTTCGATCTGGAATAAAAATACCATCGGGTTTTGTGACAAAGTACCAAGTTCCGGAAAGAGCAGTGAAAGAAGCAATTACCAATGCAGTCATCCACCGCGATTACTATATCAAGAGAGATATTGAAGTAAAGATTTTTGAGGATCGAGTAGAGATTGAAAACCCAGGTCTTTTCCCTTATAACATTACTTCCACCAATATTGGTCATATTAGGTCAGATGGGTATAGAAATGATTTGTTAGTAAAACATCTTCGTGAATTTCCATCTCCTCCGAATTTAGATCAAAATGAAGGTGTGCGTGCAATTCGAGTTGAGATGAAAGATGGCAATCTATATCCTCCGGTTTACTGGACATACCCCCATCTTAATGATTCGGTAAGAATAATTCTATTGAATGAAAAAATTGCTTCTGGATGGGAAAAGATAAATCACCATTTGATTTTGAATAAGTATATTACAAATGAGATTGCACGAGAAATCACAGGGATTCAACAGCGTGATAGTATGTCAAAAATATTAAAGAAGTGGGTAGATAAGGGTCTATTGATTCAAATAAAGCCCTCATCTGGCTATTTACGCACTACAAAGTATCGTTTATCTGATACTTCAGAAATGGCTCCTCGTGTTTAAGTTTTACTAGTAAAAGGTAAATTCAAGTAAAACCTATCGGCTTGTCATAGCAGTCTAAATCACTACTTTTACTTGAATTTTGATATAGTTTGAGGAGTATACAAAGTAAACGTGCTAAGGAGTTACTGATGGGTAATTTCCCAATCTTAGACAATCTTACATAATCTTATATAGTCAAAAGCATAAGATAAACGATTTTTACCAAATGACTAATTAAAAATAACTCATCATTTCGGAACGGAATTCACGCCCCCCCTTCCCCCCAGGAGTAAAGAATTCCGTCATTTCGTTTACGGCCCCACCTTCCTCTTAGCCGGCGGGGAGGCATCAACCACTTCTTACCGGTTAGATACCATGCATACGAGTTCATACACACGGTCGGATTTGCACCGATTTATAGTCGCTTCCGGCTGTACCTCTTGCGACTTTCTCAAAAACTAGGCCATACAAAGGACACCTTCAAAAATGTTCATATAGGGACCAGATCACTTACCCGTTAAAATGGGGTATCCTCAGAGTTCACCGTTTCATTCAATTGGTTTGCGGGTGTGGCCGGCTTTGCATCGATAAAGTCTTCTCCACCAGCCAGCTTGCTTAAGTATTCGTATTTACGCGCTTCTTTTTCCAATATCTCAAGAATAGTCAGCTCGTTTTCTTTATCGACAATCCCTATGACGGGAGTCATATAATTGCCTTTTTCTCCCTTCCTTTGTTCTGTTTTGATTTGGATCTTGAAGGTATAAACACCTCGGAGATTTGCAAACACATTGCCCAGCAGGTTTTTAACAGTGTTAATTGCTCCTCTGCGGAAATACATCACAAACGGAGTCAACAGATCTGAGAAAATCCCAATTACTCGATACATCTTTTCAGGGGTACCATCGTTCTTTTTGTTATAGGGATCATCCACTTTTGCAAGATTCAATATGTAGCCATCAATGGCATCTAGAATGCTTTTATCTCCATAGAAGAAGAACTGTCCCACTTGTGCTGAAACTCCCTCATTATCTTTCACGCGGTCAAGGTCAGTTGTTCCTTGGACCAACTTAACCATGGAAGGCATAATGTCTGTCGGATCAATGCCAGTTGCGCCAAGAGAGAAATTCTTTCGCATCCGTATTGGATCGTATGCAGCGAGCTTTGTTTCCTTTTTTTCTGTTGGTTGTGTTCCCATAAGGTATTGATAAATAATTAGTTTGATAATTTTTTTAGTTTGTTTACTACTTTTGCTTCCTTTTCATTTACTACAGTCTTTTTTGGTTCTTCACTGAACTCTTCTACATTGGTTTTGTTGATGGTCACTTTTTGAGTGGATAAAGTTACTTCGAAAAATAAATCAGATGTTGCAACTCGTCTTTTTATTGTTTGATATCCTTCTTTGACGATATAAGGCATTGCTACTGAAAAAAGTTTTAGGATTGTCATAGATATTCACCTCCTTAGGGTTAGGGAATTTTGATAATTTGTAACGGGTAGATAAGATTTGGATTTTTAATCTTGTCGGTGTTGACGTCCCAGATTCTTCGCCATTGAGTAGAATCACCATAGAACTTTTTCGCAATACCAGACAAAGTGTCACCAGGAAGGACAATATATGTTTTGTTTATTGGTAATGGGGGAGTGGGAGTAGGTACATTTTCTTCAAAATAGGGCTGTGGGTCCACATATCCTCTGATATTGGGAAGAGTGGGGTAATTAAGTTGAATACCAAAGTGGAGATGGGGGCCGGTAGCATATCCGGTAGCTCCTGATTTGCCTATCAGCTCGCCCTTTCCAATAGGCGTTCCATATTTGGCAAGATTAAGGCTAGTGTGCCAGTAGATAGAACGACCCCAGCTGTGGGAAATAATAATGCCGCATCCATCTGCATCCGGCACATTGTCAGCCCATGCAAGAATCCCCGTATCACAGGCAACAATCGGCGTACCAATAGGGACGGCGTAATCAATGCCATTATGTGCTTCACCAAAGATTTTATGGTACCACTCAGGATCTTCGCCAAAGAGAAATGTTTTTGTGAAAACACCCGAGACAGGAATCGCAAGTTTGATATCCATAGTGTTAGTAGCCCCGTTTAATGATTTTTAAAACGCGTGGTTGTGACATTTTGAACTGTCGGGCGAGTTGGTAGGTAGATTTTTTTCCAGAAGAATAGAGAAGGAGGATTTGCTTGTTCCTATGCTCTTTAAGGTGTGACATGGTATTGACAACAGTTAATACCCGTGCTAGTCTTTGACTAGCGAGATGGAGTTCTGTAGAAGTGTGGCTGAGCAGTTAGAATTCATTTGACATCCCAGCTTTCCTAAGGAAGAAATGATGCTATA
>Ga0247841_10009453_pt1 | contig 13645 bp, 11 predicted proteins | sample LaCruzMarch2015__2_FD_192410 | JGI IMG/M metagenome (GOLD analysis project Ga0247841, IMG submission 192410) | Freshwater microbial communities from meromictic Lake La Cruz, Castile-La Mancha, Spain - LaCruzMarch2015_18m | ecosystem: Environmental > Aquatic > Freshwater > Lake | place: Spain...
TCATTGCCTATAATGAAAAGGTGATCGACCTTCATGCATTTATTAATGTTCGGATCAATACGGTTGAGAACGGAAAGAAGGTTTCAAAAATCATTGAAACGACGACTGGCCGGGTGATTTTCAACCGGGTTGTACCTGAAGAATATGGTTATATCAACCAGCTTCTGACAAAGAAATCACTGCGCGACATTATCGGATCCATCTTAAAGAAGACCGGTACCGCCAAGACAGCTAAATTCCTTGACGACATCAAAGATCTTGGATTCCTCCTTGCATTCAGGGGAGGATTATCGTTTAACCTCGATGATGTAATCGTCCCTGAATTGAAGGGAAAACTGGTTGGCGATGCATCTGCAGAAGTCGATGAGGTTGTCAGCAACTACAACATGGGATTTATTACCAATAATGAGCGTTATAACCAGATCATCGATATCTGGACGCATGCTAATTCCCAGCTTACGGTCATGCTCATGAACCAGCTCTCGAAAGACAAACAGGGATTCAATCCTGTTTATATGATGCTGGATTCCGGAGCCCGTGGTTCCAAGGAACAAATTCGTCAGCTGAGCGGTATGCGTGGTCTTATGGCAAAACCACAGAAATCAGGAGCTTCCGGCGGAGAAATCATTGAAAACCCTATTCTTGCGAACTTTAAAGAGGGTCTTTCTGTACTCGAGTACTTTATCTCAACCCACGGCGCCCGTAAAGGTTTGGCCGATACTGCATTAAAGACCGCTGATGCCGGATACCTGACGCGTCGTCTGGTCGACGTCTCGCAGGATGTCATTATTTCCGAAGAGGACTGCGGAACATTAAGAGGACTGACAATCACTTCATTAAAGAAGCAGGAAGAGGTCGTAGAATCGCTATATGACCGTATCCTGGGCCGTGTAGCCCTTCATGATATTTACCATCCCCAGAAAGGGGAACTGATCATTCCAGCGGGAAATGAAATAACGGAAGAGATTGCCGAGATCATTGATAAATCCCCGCTCGAAGGAATAGAAATCCGTTCCGTATTGACCTGTGAAGCAAAGAAGGGCGTTTGTGCAAAGTGTTATGGCCGTAATCTTGCTACCGGTCAGATGGTTCAGCGGGGTGAAGCGGTGGGTGTTATTGCTGCCCAGTCGATCGGAGAACCCGGAACACAGTTGACGTTACGGACGTTCCACGTAGGTGGTGTGGCCGGTGTAAATATTGCCAGTGCTTCCCGTATCGAAGCCAAATATGAAGGTATCCTTGAAATAGATGAACTGCGTTCGGTAGAATATACCAGTGAAACCGGTGAAAAAAACAATATTGTGATCGGTCGTTCTGCTGAAATGCGTATCGTAGATAAAAAGACCCGGGTTGCCCTCACTTCTGCTCATATTCCTTATGGAGCACGTCTCTATTTCAAGAATGATGATGAAGTCAAGAAGGGTGCGCTGATAACCGACTGGGATCCTTATAATGCCGTAATCCTTTCTGAAATAGGCGGAAAAGTCAGTTACGAAAATATTATAGAAGGCGTTACTTTCAGAATTGAATCTGACGAGCAGACCGGTTATCATGAAAAGGTGGTTGTGGAATCGCGACAGAAAGCAAAGAATCCTACCATCAATATCCTTTCTGCATCCGGAGAAATCATAAAGATCTATGATATTCCGGTTGGTGCCCACATCATCATCGAAGATGGTATAAAGATTAAGGCAGGAGAAATATTGGTAAAAATTCCAAGAGCCATTGGAAAGGCAGGAGATATTACGGGTGGTTTGCCACGGGTCACCGAGTTGTTCGAAGCCCGTAATCCGTCGGATCCCGCAATCGTTTCTGAAATTGACGGAGTTGTATCATTTGCCAAGAAACTCAAGAGGGGTAACCGGGAAGTCATCATCACCTCTAAGACCGGAGAAGAAAAACGCTACCTGGTCCCGACCAGCAAACAAATCCTTGCACAGGAAAATGACTACGTAAAAGCAGGAACCGCACTTTCAGACGGAGCGCTGACCCCAAGCGATATATTGGCAATTAAAGGTCCGATGAAGGTTCAGGAATATATAGTGAATGAAATACAGGAAGTTTACCGTCTTCAGGGAGTAAAGATCAATGACAAGCATTTCGAGACCATCGTCCGGCAGATGATGCGTAAAGTTGAGGTGGAAGATCCCGGAGATTCGCGTTTCCTTGAAGGCGAGTTGGTCAATAAAATTGACTTCCAGGATGAGAATGATTGGATCTACGGGAAAAAAGTTGTGGAAGATCCCGGGGATTCACCCAATCTGAAAGCCGGACAGATTATCAGCGCCCGCAAACTCAGAGACGAGAATTCAATGCTGAAAAGGAAGGATAAGAAGCTGGTCGATGCCCGGGATGCAAAACCTGCCACTGCCTTCCAGATCCTCCAGGGGATAACTCGGGCTTCGTTGCAGACCAAGAGTTGGATCTCGGCTGCATCGTTCCAGGAAACGACCAAAGTGCTTACCCAGGCTGCCATCAACGCCCGCCAGGATGAACTGATCGGACTGAAAGAGAATGTAATCGTAGGCCATCTGATTCCTGCGGGAACCGGTTTGAGAGATTATGAAAACCTGATTGTAGGCAGTAAGGAAGAATATGAAACCTTATTGGCTTCTAAAGAAGAAGATTAATTAAACCAGGGTTATGCAAGACAAAAAAAATCCAGCCAACCAGATAAATATTGAAATCTCGGATGAAGTAGGAGAAGGTATTTATTCCAACCTGGCTATCATCACCCATTCACCTGCAGAATTCATTATTGATTTTGTGAAAATGATGCCCGGCGTTCCGAAAGCAAAGGTAAAATCAAGAATTATCCTGACACCTCAACATGCCAAGCGTTTATTCAAAGCATTGAAAGAGAATGTTACGAAATACGAGACTATGCATGGCGAGATCAAGGATCCCGGAGGGGATGTCCCATTCAATTTTCCCGTACCTACCGCCCAGGCATAATACGGATTACTTATTTCCCGGTTTTCATTTTTAACAGGGCATCCTCATATGCCTTGGTAGGAAGATTGTTCTTCCTGGCTAACTCAATAGCTTTGGTTTGAATCCTTATCGCTTCTTTCTTTTCACCAAGTTTAAAAAGTATGGCGGCATAGGTATTATTGTTGAATGGCTCATCCATCAGTTCAACAGACCGCTTTGACCACTCCGCAGCCTTTTCAAGGTATTTTTTATTCCCGGTATAACCGGTATAATTATATACCTGCCAGGCAACATTATTCAATTTGGTATAATCATCCCGGTATATTAGATCTACTTCGCTGAATGCGAGACTCAGGAATCCTGTTGTATCCTTTCTATAAGAGTAAAGACTGAGCCGTGCATCAAGAACAACCTCATCTGCCCTGGAATATCCCGATTGTTTTATGATCCCGATAAGATTATCCCAGGATGCCTGAGGAAAAGGTTTCATGCGGAAAAACTTATTAAGTTCGTATGAATAAACATTATCAATCTTACGCTGAACGGCATCCTTGGTATAGCGCTTTTCAAATTCCTTGTGATGAGAGACCAGGTAAATAAACTCAGAAGAGTTAATATCGTCGGAAAAGTTGTAGATGATATTCCAGTTTGCCTGACTGATAAGATCTTCACTTTTCTGGGTTGAAATATATTTTTTCAGGGGTTCCGTAACAGGCAGATAGGCATCTTTCAGGTTTGATAAATGGATAAAGATAAAGTCCGGATCAAGGTTCCCCGCCTGATATTTTTTTAATGTTGATGAAAAGCATTTATCCGGTTCCTGAGCATTCATCCCCAGGTTGATATATTCACTCACATTTCTGTATGCTCCCACTTTTTTATGAACCATCTCCCCGTCGGGACTGATAAAAAGCAAGGTGGGATAAGCCCGGACTTCATATTTCTTGGCTAATGTGATCCCTTCTCCCTTTTCCATATCTATTTTGGCGCAAATAAATTTTTCGTTGTAATAATCGGCAACCGTATCATTGGTAAAAATGTTGGCAGCCATCCATTTGCATGGACCACACCAACTGGCATATGCATCAAGGAAAATGAGTTTATTTTCTTTTTTAGCAGCCTCCTGGATCTCAGCCCAAGGTCTCTCCCGAAACAGGATAGAGCGGTTTTGACTATAAGCGGCAGGAAACGAAAATATCATCACAAGAATCGCGGTCAGAAACATATTTTTCATTAAAAACATTTTAAGTGAACAAGGATAAGATTTGGATAGTGCGAAGGTAATACCATATATTTGTACTTTAAGAAAAATTTTCATGGCGGCGGGTGAAATCATGAAAATAGTAATTCTCGGTGCTGGGAATATGGGAACTCACCTTGGTCTGGAGTTTTTCAGGCAGGGGATTGAAATTCTGCAGGTATATAACCGTAACCCGCAAAGCGGAAAAAAACTGGCTGCAAAAATTGGCGCCGAATATATTTCGGACCCCGGCAAAATATCGAAAAAAGCAGATTTATATATTCTGTCGGTATCCGATTCGGTCATTAAGAAAATGGCGAAGAAGATAAATCTGAAAAATAAGTTGATCGTTCATTGTTCAGGAACAATTCCGATGGATATATTAAAAAGCGCCTCCTTACATTATGGCGTTTTTTATCCGCTTCAAACCTTCTCTCAGGGGAAACCGGTACGATTCAGGAAGATCCCGGTTTGCATAGAAGCCAGTTCCGGCCCTGCAGAGGAAAGACTTCTGAAGTTGGGAAACCGGATCTCCCGGAATGTTCAGATCGTTAACAGCAAACAGCGAAGAATACTCCATCTGACGGCAGTGTTTGCAAATAATTTTACCAACTTCATGTATGCTGTTGCCGAAGATCTGCTGCAAAAATCCGGGATCCCTTTCTCCCTTCTGATACCACTGATCAGACAAACTGCCCTCAATGTAAGCCGGGGCGAAGCCATGAAGCATCAGACAGGCCCTGCCATCAGGGAGGACTATACTGTAATCGGCAAACACGAACAACTTCTTGCCCAATACCCCGAATATCTGGAAATCTATGAATTGCTGAATAAAAATATTATTAAATATAAAAAGTTACATGGTTAATTATAAAGAACTTCTGAAACACATCAATACTTTTGTTTTTGATTATGACGGGGTAATGACCGATGGAAGCGTGATCATGACCAACGATGGCGATGCATACAGGGTGACCAGTGTTAAAGACGGCTATGCGCTTCAGCTTGCAATCAAAAAAGGATATCATGTCGCGGTTATCTCCGGAGCCCATTCTCCTTCTATGAAACAAAGGATGAATGCCGTTCAGGTTACAGATCTTTTCCTTGGGATTGATAATAAGGTATCGGTCTTCAGAGAATATTTGAATAAGAACGGTCTAACTTCATCACAGGTACTTTTCATGGGAGATGATATTCCTGATTATGAACTGATGCTTGAGGCCGGTATCTCTACATGCCCGGCCGATGCGGCAGAAGAGATCAAATCGGTAGCGAAGTACATATCCAATTTCCGGGGAGGGAAAGGATGTGTCCGCGATGTCATTGAACAGGTATTAAAAGTTCAGGGGAAATGGATGAATGATGATGCATATCATTGGTAAACTGATACTAAAGAGTCAATATTCAACAATGAATTTACACGAAAATCGTAAAAGCCAAAAAAATGTCTTCTAAAATGCAATCCCTGGGTACAAACATTATAGCGGTTGCTCAGCTTATCAGGTTACCGAATATATTACTCATAATCCTGACACAGTTTCTGCTGAGATACAGTATTTTATCGCCATTCCTTTTCAAAGGAGATACTACCGGTTTATCAGGTTTTCTGGACTTTTCCATCCTTGTCCTGGTAACGGTTCTGATCACAATCGGAGGATATATTATTAATGACTATTTTGATGTTAAAATTGATCAGATCAATAAACCGGAGAAACAGGTCGTTACTAAAATCATTTCACCCAAAAGGGCCATCAAACTTCATCTGATCCTGAATGGTATAGCGATTATTCTTGGATTCTATCTTTCATTCAGGGTCAAGACACTGAGTTTTGGCTTGCTCTTCCCTTTCATCATCGTGCTTCTCTGGTTTTATTCTGCAAAGTATAAAAGTCTTTTTCTCTGGGGAAACCTGATCGTTGCATTACTTTCTGCTTTCGTGGTATTGATAGTCTGGTTGTTTGAATTTTTCGTGCTCCGGATGGATGCTGAAAATTTTTCCAATCTTGTCGGGAACTTTCCCTGGGTAACCCGACTGTTTCTGGTTTATGCACTTTTCTCCTTTCTGATCACCCTTATCCGTGAGATCATTAAAGATATTGAGGATTGGAAAGGGGACAAAACATTTGGATGCCGGACCCTTCCCCTTGTCATCGGATTATTGCGGACCAAATGGATCATTGCCGGACTGATCGTGATCACCATGGCCTTTCTGGGATGGTGGCAAGTCGTCTTCTATAAGATGGAATGGAATATGGTTTTCTGGTATTTTTTAATTACTGTCCAGATCCCTGCTCTTCTGCTCCTGATCAAGGTATTCCATGCGAAGGAAAAAAATGATTTCCACCTTCTGAGCAATCTTTGTAAAATAATTATGTTTGCAGGTATTTTATCAATGCAGGTTTTATACATAAGTAATTGATCCGTATGATTGACCATCGTCTCAAAGATTATCAGCTGATCCTGGCCTCAGAGTCACCCAGGCGGCAGTATTTGTTAAAGGAACTCGGATTGGATTTTGAGATTCTGACAACCAATATCAGGGAAGAATATCCGCCGGATCTTCTCCCGGAGCAGGTGGCGGTCTATTTAGCCGATCTGAAGGCGGACAGCATTGATATTAACAGGCTGCCTCAGAAATCGGTTATAATTGCGGCAGACACTATAGTAAGTATTGACAATGAGGTACTTGGAAAGCCAAAAACCTATCATGAAGCCGTAAGTATGTTACAGAAGCTATCGGGAAAAAAACATGAAGTTGTGACGGCTGTATGCTTGAAATCCAAAAAGAAACGGATCAACTTTTCTGTTACTTCCCGGGTATACTTTAAAGATTTATCCATCGAAGAAATCGAGTACTATATCGATAACTTTCAACCTTTTGATAAAGCAGGTGGGTATGGATGCCAGGAGTGGATCGGGTATATCGGAATCAGTAAAATTGAAGGATCCTTCTTTAACATAATGGGACTTCCCGTCAAAGAGGTCTATGAACACCTGATCAACTTTTAATTTTTTTCTCCTTCATTTTGCACGCAGGAACAGTCGGTAGCAGAAGAGACTATTTCCAAAGATACATCGTCGATAAAATAATAGGACGACTGAATGACAGAATCGGTAACTGAATGGGTCTGGATATTCCAGAATTCATTATCATCCGAGAAAAGTCCGATAGTTAAATAGCGTTCTCCTCCTTTAGCTTTATAAACACCCTGGATGCACATCCAGTTAACATTATCCGTCAGGTATCGGCCATTGGTCAGGACAGAATGGGGTATTTTTAGTTTCACCGGGGCAGTCGTTTTCAGTTCAGTGACCGACAAAACAGCATCAAACTTGTTGAAAGCGTAACTGGCTTTACCAAGACTTACATGGGCTTTGATGCAATATAACTGATTGGCTGCCAAAGTACTGTCGAGTATAGTTTCCAGGCACTCAAAATACTCATTGCGGTTCATGTAATAGAATTGCAACCCGGCATATCCATGTCCGGAATGTGGGAGACGGCCCCCTTTTTTATTAAATTCGGTTCCGTACTCAAGAGAAGGGCTGCAATCGTTAAAATAATCGGGAGAGCCATTGTTCGGGCTGAACCAGAAATTTGCCAGGGATATCTGTCCCGGTCTTACAGGGCAGTCCGATCTTTCTTCAAATCCTGGGTTTTGAACCCGGTTCTGACCGGTCACGGTAATGGAAGTAAGGATCAGTAACGGCAGTAAGAAGTAACGCATGGGCCTTTTATCAAATTACTCATCAAAGCTACATGAAATTTTTCTAATTTTGTAAACATTTTCGGCATAAATCATCACCGATACCCCTTTCCAATGAAGGAAAAACCACTCATTCTTATTACCAATGACGACAGTATCAAAGCGCCGGGAATCCGTGCATTGATCGAATGCATAAAACCTTTTGGAAGGATCGTAGTCGTTGCTCCGGATCGACCGCAATCGGGAACTGCGCACGCGGTGACCATCAATAATCCTTTGCGGTTGGAATTGCTTCATAAGAAGCAGGATTATGATGAGTACAGCTGCAACGGAACACCTGCTGATTGCGTCAAGCTTGCCTTTAATGTAATTCTTAAACGTCGTCCCGACTTTCTTTTTTCCGGGATCAATCATGGCACCAATGCTTCCATTAATATTATCTATTCAGGCACGATGGCTGCTGTTTTTGAAGGAGCTATGGCAGGGGTCCCATCGACCGGATTTTCCCTGAATAATTACAGCATGAATGCCGATTTCGGGCCTTCACGGAAATTCATTTCATACATTGCCGGAAAGGTGATCGAACACGGACTTCCGCCGGGTGTTTGTCTGAATGTCAATATCCCTGATCTTCCCGAGAATCAGATTCAGGGGATTAAAGTTTGCCGGCAATCGGAGGGTACCTGGGAAGAAGATTTCGATGAACGGGAGGATCCGTACGGACAGAAATATTACTGGATGAAAGGGGTGTATGTCAAGATTGGAGATGGATTGGATACTGATCAGTGGGCGCTGGAACACGGATATGTCGCTGTTGTTCCCGTACATTTCGATTTCACGGCGAATCATGCGCTCCAAAAAATTAAAAACTGGTTCTGATGCGTTATTATCTGATAGCCGGTGAAGCTTCCGGCGATCTGCATGCTTCAAACCTGATGAAGGAATTGAAGAATCTGGATCCTGATCCGGAGTTTCGTTTCTGGGGGGGAGACCTGATGCAAAAGCAGGGGGGGGAGTTAGTAAAGCATTACCGTGAACTTGCCTTCATGGGATTTCTTGAGGTTGCTATTCATCTAAGAAAGATCCTGGGAAATTTGAAATTTTGTGAGAAAGATATTCTCCGATTCAGGCCGGATGTGATTATTTTGGTCGATTATCCTGAATTCAACCTGAGAATTGCAAAGTTTGCTCATGAGCATGGGGTCCGTGTATTTTATTATATCTCTCCCCAGCTATGGGCCTGGAGATCGTCACGGGTGCAGTTGGTCAGGAGATACGTCGACCATATGTTTGTAATTCTCCCGTTTGAGAAAGAATTTTATGCAAAATATAACGTTCCGGTTGATTTTGTCGGTCATCCTTTATTGGATGTGATTAATGACAGAATGCCGGTTTCGAACAGGACGGAATTTTTATCGGGCAATGGCCTGGCCGATCATCCGATCATTGCGTTACTCCCGGGAAGCCGGGAGATGGAGATCAGAAAGATCCTCCGGATCATGCTCTCCGTTGTGCCTTATTTTCCGGCATATCAATTTTTGGTAGCTGTTGCTCCCGCCATACCTGTCACTTTTTACCAGGAGATGTTACAAGGCACATCGATCGGTCTTTCTGTTGATCATACCTATGACCTGTTAAAGAATTCCACGGCGGCTTTGGTTACTTCCGGTACGGCAACCCTTGAAACTGCGCTTCTGGGAATCCCTCAGGTTGTCTGCTATAAAGGGAATGTTTTATCGTATGCAATAGCCCGGAATTTTGTTCATGTCGACTATATCTCCTTGGTTAACCTGATTGTGGGAAAACCGATCGTACCCGAACTGATCCAGCATCGTTTAACCTGCTGGAACCTGGTGGAGGAATTAAAGAAACTTCTTTACAATCAGGATTCCCGCCTCAAAATAACAGAGGGTTATAATGAACTGTTCACATCCCTGGGAGGAGAGGGAGCATCACAAAGATGCGCAAAACTTATCGTACAATATTTACAAAAAAAATGAGTTCTAATTCAAAATTAAAAATATGAGGAAAATTCTAGCACTTGCTGTCCTGTTGTGTCAGACAGCGATACCGATCATTGGAAATTCTCAGACAGATAATACAAAGACTACAGTTACCCCGCTCGAGTTAAAATTTGATACCAACTGGAAAAAGAAGGAAAATTCACCAGCCACAAAACAGGAGAAGCAGGTAACTTCCAAACCGATCACTCTGAAGAAGCCGACAGCAGCAGATACAATCACGATGATGGCCAGGAAATTTTTTATTTCCGCCGGCAAAAAGGCAAAGGAGAATGATTATCAAGGTGCAATCAATGATTATTCAAAATCGCTGGGTTTCAATAAGAGTGCAATAACATTGACAAAACGTGCTTATGCATATTTATTGATAAATAAATACGATTCTGCCATTTCCGACTCAAAAGAAGCCATGAAAATGATTCCGAAGAATTTTGAGGCATGTTCCATCATGGGAATTGCCTATTACGAAAAAAAGGAATACGAGGAAGCATTAGCAACTTTCCGGAAAGCCAACCAGTTGAATCCGAAAAATCCGGATCCGGCGATCTTCAATTACATGGCTGCGATCAAATTTTTACAGCGGGATTATAAGACGGCACTTCTCTATTACGATACTGTTGTGGGTCGTGACTCGACATTCCAGGATGTTTATACGAACCGGGGTATGATGCATCATTATCTGGGAAATTATAGTGATGCCATTGATAATTATACAAAGGCATTAGCCCTGGATAGTACAAACTCCAATGCCTATAATAACCGGGGTGGTGCTGAATTATTGATTAAAGATTATACTGCCGCCGTGAAAGATCTGGATAAAGCTATCAGCCTGAATCCGAAATATTCAAATGCCTATGAAAATCGTGGAAAAGCCAAAAAGGAGTTAGGAGATCTTGCCGGTGCCTGCGCCGATTGGACGACAGCCCTGACTCTTGGGTCGGGATCTTCCAAAGAGTTGATTATTAAATACTGTAAGTAGAATATGACCTTTGCCATCCGGCATTCTTCGATTACCTATCTGTTATTAAGATCCGCCACTCTCTTTTTTTTTGCATTCGCGGTCATTATTCGGGCAAACGCGCAAAAATCTTTACAAAAGGAGTTGATTAAATCGGGGATCACCAAAGCAAAGCTTGGAGATTATCAGGCTGCGCTGAAAGATTTTAACAAAGCCATCCTTATAGATTCGACGGAAGGAGAACCCTATTACAACCGGGGAATTGTTCTTAGTGAGCAAAAGGATTATCCGGCTGCGATCATTGATTTTACCAGGGTAATACAGTTAGATCCGATGCTTGCTGAACCCTACTATAGCCGTGGATTGGCACGGGATTATATGAACGATCACCAATCTGCCATTTTTGATTATAGTAAAGCCATTTCACTGAAAGCGGATTATCCGGATGCATACTACAATCTTGGTCTTGCAAAATATGACCTTGGTTCATACAAAGAGGCGAAGGATGAATTTTCCAAGGCAATAAAGTACAAACCTGTTTTCCCGGAAGCATATTATAACCGGGGATTATGCTCATTTCAACTCAATGATTACCTTTCTGCGATCCGTGATTTCAGCCAGGCTATCGGGATGGATCAAAACGTGAGCGATTACTATTCCAGCCGGGGTGCGGCCAAAGCAGCCACCGGCGATTTTGAAGATGCGCTGACCGACTTTTCCATATCCGTCGGTTTAAATCCGGCCTCGCTTAATCCACGGATGAACAAAGCGCTTGCCTGCCTTTACCTGAAAAGGTACGAGGAAGCCCTTACGGAGTATGACCAGATCATCGATCTCTTTCCTGCCGATGCCGAGGCTTATACAAAACGCGGAGTTGCCCGGCAATACCTTGGCGACAAACCAGGAGCTTGTGACGACTGGAAAAAGGCTTCTGAGATTGATTCCGGTAAGGCGGAAGAATATTTGTTGAAATATTGCCAATGACCCGTGTATTACCTTTAACCGTTTCCCTGATTAAGGGAAAACAGTTAAATCTTGAACCCCTGGCGCCCCTTTCCATTACTTAGGTTATTATTTCCTTTTTCAGGAGGGATCCTTTTTGCCATAGGTTTTAGCCCGGCAACAGAAGTTCCTTTTTGGTTTTTTATTCCCGTTGTTATCCTTATCTTATTGATCAGCAGCATCCCGGCTTCCCCGGAACAATTTAAAATTCGCTGGATCATAGGATTGTTGATCAATCTGACGGTTTTTCTGTTTGGTCTCGAGTTGACCCGGCAACGGATGATTTCGGATTCCACTACCAATATCGTTACCGACGCAGAGGGTTGGTACGCCGGTGAGGTCATCGAACCGGTATCCAATAAAGGCAAGATTTCAAAAACAGTGATCTCGGTCAGGTTTAATCATAAAGCCGGAAAGTGGTTACCGGTCGTTGGCAAAAGCCTTGTCAATCTTAAAATGCAGTACACGGTATTACCAATAAAATTTGGTGATTTCATACTCATTTATACAAGATTTCAGGAAGTAACGGATAACGGTAATCCTAATTCATTCAATTACGCAAAATATTTAAAAAACCGGGGGGTCCTTTATACAGCCTGGGTCGAAGAAAATTCATGGAAACAATTACAGGTAAAGACGACTCATCCATTAAGAAAATTTGCATTCAGACTTCGCGACAGGATACTTGACTTGCTCAGGGAGAATCAGGTTGGTGGAGATGAATTTTCGGTTGCTGCAGCGCTTTTATTAGGATATGGTGATGAATTGGACAGCGATCTGAGAAATTCCTATGCCGCAACCGGGGTTACGCATATTTTATCCGTTTCGGGCATGCATGTTGGCATCATTTTTCTATTTCTTGAATTCATGCTGGGATTTATGAACAAGAACAGGTTGGGAAAAGTAATGAAGCTCGTGATCATGACCGTATCTATATGGTTCTACGCTTTTTTAACGGGTCTCTCACCGCCAGTCCTAAGGGCAGCAACCATGCTGAGTTTTATCCTGGCCGGGAGATCATTAAAACGTTTCCCGGAGATAGTGAATATCCTGGCAGCATCCCTGTTCTTCCTGCTGGCGTACAATCCTTTCCTGCTCCGGGATATGGGATTTCAGTTATCTTACCTGGCAGTCCTGGGAATTGTTTTGTTATACCGGCCCATTAACAATCTTGTCTTTTTCAGGAATTGGATAGCCCGAAAGGGCTGGTCGCTATTGTCGGTGACCCTTGCTGCCCAGTTAGCTACGGCCCCGCTGAGCTTGTTTTACTTTCATCAATTCCCGAATTACTTTTTTATTACCAACCTGATCGTCGTTCCATTCTCGAGTCTGATTATCTATTCTGGAATTGCAACGGTTGCCATTGGGACAGTTCCTTTTCTTTCGATGATCGGTGCGAAGATCTTAACCTGCCTGGTAGGGGCGCTTAATATTTTTATTCACTTCATGGAAAATTTACCCGGCTCGACAAGCCGTGGAATATTTTTATCCATCCCGGAGATGTTTCTACTGTACCTGATCATTGGTGCCGGAGGTATGTTTTTTATTCAAAGAAAAAAAACTGCCATATTTACTTTACTGGTCGGATTGATCCTTTTGAATGGCTCGCTCTTTTCACGGCAGATAAACCGTTTGAACAGGACCCGCATTACTATATATAATTTGCGAAATATGCCGGCCTATGAATTTACGGTCCAGGACCGGGCAATCGTATGGTATGATCTCAGACATCTGAGCCATTTTCAGACACAGTTGGAACGAGATTTTCCGACGATCGAAAACA
>Ga0247841_10009455_pt1 | contig 13643 bp, 14 predicted proteins | sample LaCruzMarch2015__2_FD_192410 | JGI IMG/M metagenome (GOLD analysis project Ga0247841, IMG submission 192410) | Freshwater microbial communities from meromictic Lake La Cruz, Castile-La Mancha, Spain - LaCruzMarch2015_18m | ecosystem: Environmental > Aquatic > Freshwater > Lake | place: Spain...
TGACTGGGTGACTGGGTGACTGGGTGACTGGGTGACTGGGTGACTGGGTGACTGGGTGACTGGGTGACTGGGTGACTGGGTGACTGGGTGACTGGGTGACTAGGTGATGAGATGAAAGAAGTGCAATTTAATGATTTTATTGTAAACCGGGAATGATTTCGTTGGAAAACTGAAGTGCCGAATTGATGATTGCAACATTGGAAGGCAAAGAACAGGTCAGGGCGGTCGTCTGGTGGCCGGTTATGAAAAACGTCTTCTCAGGATAACGGGCTGCGATGCGCTTAATATAAGTCTCTAAAATATCTTTATCAACAGCATTGACAAAAGCAACCAGTAAAAAATCGGGTTGAAGAAAATCTGACACCGAGTAAACGTCATCTTCAGGAACATTTGGTCCTAAGTAAATCACTTTAAAACCTCTGCTCTTGATCAGGTAATCATAAACCAGCATGCCGAGTTCATGGAGATCCCATTCGGGCAGAAAAAGAAGGAACTTTTTTGTATCATTGCCAGACGGGACGGGGATACTGTCGATGGCAACATATATCTTCTGTTTGATCAGGTTGGTAATAAAATGTTCATGCGCCGGATTGATGCTGCCGATCTGCCAAAGCAAGCCGATCCGCTCGAAGAAAGGGTAAAGCACCTTGAAAACGGTATTCTCAAAACCTTCCTTGATAATCGACATGTTCAGGAGCTTTTCGAATTTAGATTCATCCATCTCGATCATGGCAACCACAAGGCTTTCAATCTGGCTGTCGTGACCATTGGAAATCATCGATACTTCCAAAACCTTTTTTGACAGCTCATTCGGATCCAGCAAGGCTAACTTTGAAATCTTGTACCCATGGTGAAGCAAAATGGTCACATTCATCAGTTTCTTGACATCCATATCACAATAGAAACGGATATTGGAATCGGTACGTTTAGGTTCAACAATACCATATCGTTTTTCCCATATCCTGATGGTGTGGGCTTTCACACCGGATATTCTTTCTAAGTCTTTAATTGAATAATGAGCCATTAAAATCGTCAATTAATAAATCACTTAACAACAAGCCACTTGATTTGTTCAAAACATGGTTCGCCAAATTACACAGAAATTTAAATTGAAAAGCGCCGAGTGGAATTAAACTTATAAATTTGCAGGAAAACATTAAATAGTCATTAATTTTGCCCCCTCCCTTACTCCCTCCCCCAATTGGGGGAGGGACGGGGTAGGGGCAGTTAATATCAGTTGGAAAAGGGCATCCGAAATATTGTAGTGATCGGATCGGGCAATGTTGCCTGGCACCTTATCAATGCTTTCAGCAGGAAGGGAATCCAGGTGCTGCAAATCCTGGCACACAATGAAAAAAGCGCCCGCAGCCTGTCAAGAACCTTTTCTGTACCTTATATAATGGATCCTGTTCAGCTTGTTAAAAATGCCGATCTTTACCTCGTAGCTGTTCAGGATGACCATATCCGGGAGGTTTCTCTAAGACTCCATCTCAAAAAACAATTCCTGGTCCACACATCCGGTTTTTCTGCAATTGACTTGCTTTCAGGCTCTTCCATTAATACAGGGGTAATATGGCCTCTGCAAACACTCACGGCCGGGAAAAACGTTGAATATGGCAACATTCCTTTTTTCATTGAAGGTCAATCCGTTGCGACAGCCGGGAAACTGTCCCGGTTTGCCGGCCTGGTCAGCGAACAGGTATTTATTACCGACTCCTCTACGCGGCAAAAGATACACCTGGCTGCAGTAATTGCCTCCAACCTGACCAACCAGCTTTATTCGATTTCAGCCTCAATCCTCGAACGACAAGACATCCCTTTCGGTGTACTCGCCCCGTTGATCCTTGAAACTGCCATAAAAGCCGGACAGCAGCACCCTTTGCAAAGCCAGACCGGACCGGCAGTCAGGAGAGACATGCGTGTTATCGAAAAACACATGGAACTCCTTCGCGACGATCCTGCTTTCCAGGATATTTACCGACTTATCACAGAAAATATTATCCATCTCCATTCCCAAAAAAAATGAATAATTACAAAGAACTGCTGAAACATATCACCACATTTGTCTTCGATTATGACGGCACCCTAACCGATGGCACGATAATCCTGCTCGACGAGGGTGAACCTCTTCGAACTGCTAATGTCCGTGACGGCTATGCCATCCAGTTGGCGGTCAAAAAAGGCTATCAACTTGTTATTATCTCGGGCGGACGCTCAAAGTCGATGTCTAATCGCTTCAGAATGCTGAAAGTGCAGCATGTCTTCCTCGGTGTTGAACATAAGCTTGATACACTCAAAAACTTCCTTGAAACGAACCAATTGAAACCGGGAAATGTTCTTTACCTCGGCGATGATATCCCGGATTATCATGCGATGAAATATTGCGGCGTTGCGGCCTGCCCTGCTGATGCTGCGGAAGAAATCAAAGCCATAGCTCATTACATTTCCCATTATAAAGGAGGTGAAGGTTGCGCGCGCGACGTGATCGAGCAAGTGCTCAAAGTGCAGGGAAACTGGATGGATGATGACGCTTTTACCTGGTAATGTTATGCCCTGGAAATCCTATCTCCAAATAATCCGGCCGTTTAACCTGCTCATCATGGCCGGAATGCTCGTACTGGTGCGTTATGCGATCTTCCTGCCTGTATTCAGGCAAAATGGCCTTGAAGGACTGATGCCTGGATGGCAGTTCCTGCTGCTGGTGCTGGCTACGCTTTTCATCGGTGCAGGCGGTTATGTGATCAATGATGTCCTCGACATAGAGCTCGACCGGATCAACAAACCAGGGAAACAGGTAATCGGACGCCGGATCAGCGAGGTTACAGGCAATAAGCTTCATTTCAACCTGACTGCCATTGGGATTGTCTTTGGTATCGTTTTCAGTTATCTTTCGGATAACATCTTCCTCGGTATTCTATTCGTGATCATACCGACCGCGCTGTTTTACTATAGCTTCAAGTATAAATATCTTCCGGCAATAGGCAACCTGGTGGTTGCCCTCCTGGCTGCAATGGTCGTTATCATTTACTGGCTATTCGAGTTCTATCATCTTAAAAGCCAGCCACAATTATTCATCGGTGTGAGTCGTTCTTTTCCCCAGCTCAACCGATTCGTGCTGGCCTTTGCCCTTTTCGCTTTTCTTACGACCTTCATCCGGGAAATAATAAAAGATGCACACGACATGGAAGGCGATGCCCGCTTCGGATGCCGGACCCTGCCAATGATCCTTGAATCCCGGGCAACGCGCTATCTTCTTTTTTTTCTTGAATTAATTACCTTTGCCGCTCTGGCCTGGTTCCAGGTTATCCTTTTCCGCACCGGTTATCACTGGATGGTTTACATCCTTGTACTTACCCAGGTTTTACTCCTTTTCTCCATGTTTAAGACACTTGTCGCCAGGGATAAACCTGCTTTCTCCCACCTGAGCCTGATTCTTAAGCTGATCATGATCACAGGTATGGTTTCACTTGTAGCAACCTGGTTCAGAAATATGTAAAGCCCATGCTCGAAAACCTGAAAGACCGCCATATCATCCTCGCTTCACATTCCCCGAGGAGACGTTTTCTGATGAAACAACTCGGCCTTGAATTCACAGAGATCAGTGCCGAAATCGATGAGTCATTTCCTGAAGGGCTGACACCTGACGAAACAGCGATTTTTCTTGCAGAAAAAAAAGCCGGCCATTTCGGGGAATTACTGGAGGATCCTAAAAACATCCTTATTACTGCCGACACCCTGGTGCTGATTGGTGGCCGTATCCTGGGAAAGCCGGAAGGTGAAAAAGGAGCCGTTATAATGCTGAAAACTCTTTCCGGGAATATGCACCAGGTAGTTACCGGTATATGCCTGCGCAGCCGTGATAAAAGCCTTTCGTTCACATCATGGACCGATGTTTATTTCAAAGAGCTTACCGGCGAAGAAATCAATTATTATCTGGAACACTACAAGCCTTATGACAAAGCCGGCGCTTATGGCATACAGGAGTGGATCGGCTATATCGGCATCACCCGGATCGAAGGCTCATACTTTAATGTGATGGGTTTGCCGGTTCAGAGATTATATGAAGAACTCAGTCATTTTTAGCCCTGTTGCATAATTTTGCTAATTTTGGATATGGACACTTTACAACAATGGATTTCGATGCTGAAAAGGGATAATATAGCCTTTGGCGTAGTGTTAGGGCTGGTATTGCCCATCCTGTTTTACGGCTTGCTGTCGCTTGTTGCCCCGCTGGTGCAAACCGGCACTGTCTGGGCACTTCCTTTTGAATCCGACCGTAGAATGATGCTGGCACTTATAATCAATGTAATCCCGTTAAGGGTTTATTTTGTGAAATACAAGTTCGATAAGACCGGCCGGGGTGTCCTGTTGATCACGTTCCTGTTGATGGTGTTTTATTTCCTCTTCATCCGATATTTCTGATATGCGCTATTATCTCATTGCCGGCGAAGCTTCAGGCGATTTGCATGCCTCCAACCTCATGCATGAGCTCATGAAAACCGATCCCGGGGCAGTGTTCCGGTGCTGGGGAGGCGACCTGATGCAGGCAGCCGGCGGGGAATTGGTGAAGCATTACCGCGACCTGGCTTACATGGGCTTCGTTGAAGTGGCGATGAATATCCGCGCTATCATGAGAAACCTCAGATTTTGCCAGGAAGATATTTTACGGTTCAAACCCGATGCACTGGTACTGATTGATTATCCAGGTTTTAACCTCAGGATAGCAGATTTTGCCCACCGGAACGGCTTGAAAGTCATTTACTATATTTCGCCCCAGGTATGGGCATGGAAGAAATCCAGGGTATTCAGTATCCGTAAAAATGTCGATAAAATGATCGTAATCCTGCCTTTCGAGGAGGAATTTTACAGGAAATATGATTACCCGGTTGAATTTGTCGGCCATCCCTTGCTCGATGTGGTGAACAGTCCATCTGTTTATAAGGATTCCGCTGCATTCAGGTCAGCTAATCAATTGAGCAGCAAGCCCATTATTGCTATATTACCGGGCTCAAGGAAACAGGAGATAAAGCGGATGCTGCCCGTTATGGCTTCACTTGCAAAAAAATTCCCGACATTTGAATTTGTCATTGCCGGTGCACCTTCCATCGACCTGTCATTTTACCGTAAGATTTCAGGACCGGGCGGGCCAAATATCCTTTTCGGACAAACACATGAATTGTTGCGCCATGCGCATGCTGCAACAGTCACTTCAGGCACTGCTACCCTCGAAACAGCATTGTATGGAGTGCCGCAGGTTGTCTGCTACCAGGGAAGTGCCGTATCGTTTGCCATCGCCCGCCGGATAGTGGATGTTAAGTTCATTTCACTGGTTAACCTTATCATGGACCGGCAGGTTGTGACAGAGCTGATCCAGGGTGATTTCAATGCAGAAAACCTTGAAAATGAGTTGAATGTTATCCTGGACGAAAGAAACCGGTCACAGATCATATCGGAATATAAATTACTCAAAGAGAAACTTGGCGGCGAAGGCGCGAGTGAACGCGCTGCATCTTCTATTTTGAAATTATTGGCATAGGACGTAGGGTAATTTTAAATTTTAAATTTTAAATTTTAAATTTTTATTTTTGTCCTATGCTCTTCGCTCTATGCCCTATGCTTAACATGACGCTTTCCGAATTGGATATAGGTATCCTCCGCCTGATACATCAACATCGCATTGTGGCATTTGACCAGCTCCTCTATATTATATCCTTTACCACATCATTTATCAGTATTGGAATATTGTTGACTATTCTGATCACTTCATTTAAAGTCAGATCAAAACCGCTTCGCATCATTTTTTTCAAGATACTTGCGGTTTTTATTGTAGCTGCGACAATTAGTCTTACGCTGAAAACCCTTATAGTCAGGGACCGGCCTTTTAAAACTTACCCGGATATTGAAAAGTTGTCGGAAGCGGGGAGTTCATCTTTCCCTTCAGGTCATACTATTGAAGCATTTGCCATCGCTGTTGCTTTCTCCCTTTTAATCCCAAAAAGAAAATACATTATTGCCGTTTTTATCTGGGCATCTCTTATAGCTTATTCAAGAATGGCTTTGGGGGTGCATTATCCAAGCGATGTAATCAGCGGCATGATCATAGGTTCACTCATTGGCTGGATAGTTCCATTATTAATCAAAATAAATCAACCTGTAAAATGAAAATGAGAATTGTTTTAACGGCTATTGTTATTGCCTCAGTAAGTTTATCTTCTTCACTTTGTTATGCCAGAACCATCTCCCCCATGGAAGCTGCTCTGGTTGCTGACCAGCAGCTTATTAAACTCGGAAAATCGCTGGATTTTTCATTGCGGGCCGGCCAGGAAATAAAAAGCAACGGCTTGACTCTTGCTTATGCTTTTGATCTGGAACCAGTTGGATACATAGTTGTTTCCGCTTCAACCAGTCTTTCGCCGGTACTGGCTTATTCTTTTGAGACCATTTTTGGTGATCTGAGCACAAAAAATCCTTTGTTTGAATTGATTACCGCAGATATACTTAATCGAACGAAATTCACCACCTTTTCTGCCAATTCAAACAATAATGAAAATGAAGATTTGTGGAGAGCATTTCTGGGTAAAGATATCGGACTTCTCATAGATCCTTTGTTTGAGCAATGGCCGGCTTCAGGAGACGGATGGTTAAAAACCAACTGGACCCAGAGTCCTCCTTACAATAATTTTTGCCCTTTGGATCCTGTTACAGAACAAAGAAGCTACGCAGGCTGTCCGGCAACAGCCATGGCGCAAATCATGAATTTTCATGAAACAACCAATAGTACTCATTTTGATGATTCCGATGATTATTATCATAATTATGCCGGCAGGCAATACTGGATAGATAATGATTTTGAGTATGTTGATTTTCCTTCATTTCTTCAATTGAATGCTTATTTAGATACGCTGAATGCTCATTATCTCAATAATCTGCCGCTCACCAGCGCCGATAAAGCTGCCATGACGTTTGCCTGCGGTGTAGCTGCCAGGCAGGTTTTTACTTCGCAGGGATCGGGTACTTTTGGGGTTGATCAGGCGTATGATGCTTACCTCCGCTTTGGATGCAATTCTGTCGATCTGCTTGACTCAAATAATGCCGACCTGTTCGACCGGCTTATGCAAAATATTAAAGACACGCTGCCTGCTCACCTGGCCATCGTCGATCCAGCCTGGAGCACCGGGCATAATGTTGTAGTTGACGGTTACAATACCGATGAATATTACCATTTGAATTTCGGTTGGGGAGGAAGTTACAACGGCTGGTATCTGCTGCCGCAGGAAATCCCTTACGGTTTGACTGTTATCGAAGGTATTGTTGTGGATATTATGGGGACTACTACCGGCATTAAAACTCCGCAGGTTAATATTTCACAGTGCCTTATCTTCCCAAATCCTGCAAAAGACGTTGCTTTTCTTAGTTATAGACTTAGCAGTTCAGGTTCTGTGATATTCTACCTATATAATATTTCAGGGCAAGTAATCACGAAAGAAGAGATGAAGGATCAGGCGCCGGGCAATTATACCATCCCTTTAGATTTAGAAAATCAACCGGCGGGAATATATTTTTATACACTGCAGACCGGGAACAGTTTGAATTCAGGAAAGATGATCAGGGTTGAATAACTAAGTTGAAATGAATGGGCTAAGATCTAATACAACCTGTTTCGTAACTCCCTCAGTTTTTCATCAGAGACATAATCGTCATAATCCATTATCTTATCAATCATGCCTTTAGGCCCAATCTCGATGATCCGGTTACATACGGTTTGGATAAATTCATGATCATGCGATGACATCAGGATATTACCTTTGAACTTTACGAGCGTGTTGTTGAAAGCCTGTATCGATTCAAGGTCCAGGTGATTGGTAGGCGTATCGAGTATCATCACATTGGCATTGCGTATCATCATCCGGGCAATCATACAACGGACTTTTTCACCTCCCGACAGCACGCTAGCTTTTTTATAGATCTCATCCCCCGAAAACAGCATTTTGCCTAAAAACCCCCTGAGATACATTTCGTGGGTATCTTCTGAAAACTGGCCCAGCCAATCGGTTATGCTCATATCCGTCTTGAATAAAGCCTCATATTCAAGTGGCAGATAGGCTTTTACAATGGTTTGTCCCCAGATAAATGAACCGCTGTCGGGCTCGATATGGCCTTTGATAACTTCAAAAAGCGCAGTCATAGCCCGGGTATTCCGGGAAAGAAAAACGATTTTATCATTTTTCTGCATGGTAAAACTGAGATTTTTAAAAAGCAATTCACCTTCAAGACTCTTTGACAGCCCTTTCACCTCAAGGATAATATTTCCCGGTTCTCTCCCCGGGGTGAAAATAATTCCCGGATATTTTCGTGTAGATGGCCTGATCTCTTCAATATTGAGCTTTTCAATCATCTTTTTACGGCTCGTGGTTTGTTTAGACTTGGAAGCATTAGCGCTAAACCTGGCAATAAACTCCAACAGCTCTTTCTTCCTCTCTTCCGCTTTTTTATTTTGATTTTGTATCTGCCTTAAAGCCAACTGGCTCGATTCGTACCAAAAACTATAGTTGCCGGCAAAGAGCTGGATCTTATTAAAATCAATATCCACTGTATGGGTACAAATCGCATCTAAAAAGTGCCGGTCGTGGGAGGCCACCAGTACCGTATTATCATAGTTTGCCAGATAATTCTCGAGCCAGGAGACGGTTTCGAGATCAAGGTCGTTGGTGGGCTCATCCAGCAGAAGATTATCGGGCTTTCCAAAAAGGGCTTGTGCTAACAGCACTTTTACTTTGTCTTTACCATTTAACTCCCTCATCAATTTATTATGAAGCGCCTCCTTAATTCCCAAGCCGCTCAGAAGGCTTGCGGCATTGCTCTCGGCATCCCAGCCATCCATTTCCGCAAATTTCATTTCCAAATCGGCCGCCCTTACGCCATCTTCTTCCGAAAATTCAGGTTTAGCATAAATACTATCTTTTTCATTCGTTATCTCCCACAACCGTGAATGCCCCATCAAAACGGTGTGAATCACGGTATAATCATCGAATTCGGAGTGATTTTGCTTCAGCATAGATAACCGTTCACCTGCACCGAAAGTCACGCTTCCTTTTGTACTTTCCATTTCTCCACAGAGCACTTTCAGGAAGGTGGATTTCCCTGCACCGTTTGCACCGATAATTCCGTAGCAATTGCCCGGTGTAAATTTTAAACTGACATCCCGGAATAATATACGTTTCCCGAATTGGATGCTAAGATCCGATACTGTAATCATTTAAAGGATAGTTAGTTGTAGATTAGAAAAGGTATTTGCCTGTTAATTTGGATAATGTTGTGTGGACTGCAAAGATAGACAAAAAATAATAGCATGGGGGCAGGGGGGCAGGGAAGCAGGGAGGCGGGGAGGAAGAAAAAAAATATTTTATTGAGCATAGAGATTGTATCTAATAAAAAAAATGTACCTTTGCCTAAATTAATAATTACAATACAACACATTATGAACACAGGAACAGTAAAATTCTTTAATGATTCAAAAGGATTCGGTTTTATTAAAGATGATGCAAATGACAAGGAATACTTTGTACATGTATCAGGATTAAAAGATGAGATCAAGGAAAACGACAAAGTGACCTTTGAGCTTCAAGAAGGAAAAAAAGGATTAAATGCAGTAAATGTTAAGCTATCTTAATATAAGCACAAAACATTAATCTTTAAAGCCTCACTAACCAAGAGGCTTTTTTTATTTCTATCCATAAGCCTTTAATTGTCCACTGACCGCCGACCGCTGACTGCTGACTGCTGACCGCCAACTGCCTACTTCCTCATCGGGTAAGTTAGCTTAAAAAGCATGTCATCATTTAAGTTACGTGGACTGTCACAGACTGCCAGGGCACAGGAATGGAAGGATGTATTAAGAAAAATAAATGTACGAATAAATTTATCCGGACATGATTACTACCTTAAACTCTTGACAAAAAACCAGTCAATATATACATGCCACTGGCAACCCGCCTCGCAGGAGACGTATTCAGGGTCATGGCAAAGCAAGATGGCACCCAGGTGAGTATAAACGGTGTTGTCGTAGGTACGCTGAATGCATGGCAGTTTTACGAGACTATCCTTGGCAGTAGTACCTATAACAGGATAACTTCCACGGCTCCTATCCTTGTCGGGCAATATTCAAGAAGCAGCCAGGCTGATGATGTGACTTCAGACCCATTTTTTGTTTTGGTACCTCCTGACGAACAGTTTCTGAACAACTACATTGTTTCAGCAGGTACTCCGAACATTGCAGCCAACTTTTTAAACATCACCTCACCTACTGCACAAACCGGGACCGTACTGGTTGATGGCGGCGTGGTCGCACCCGGGCTTTGGAATCCTATCCCCGGCACTACTTTTTCAGGTGCAAAGGTTCCCATAACATCAGGTATACATACTGTAAACAGTGTTGCCCCTGTTGGCCTGGTGATTTATGGATTTGGCAGTTTCGATTCGTATGGTTACCTTGGAGGCCAGGCATTTGGTGCAGTAGCAACAGTTTCCACTTTAACGATCTCGCCGGTTAACGGAAGCGCCGTTGTAAACACGAACCATTGCTGGGACGCGGAAGTGCTCGATCAATTCGGTGATCCGGTACCTGGTGTGAGAGTCGACTTTGTTGTAACCGGTGTAAATAACCATTCCGGATTTGCGTTTACTAATGCCAGTGGTATTGCAACTTACTGCTTTACAGGAATAAACGTCGGGCCAGATGTAATAGTTGCTAGTGTAGGTGCCTTAAATGCCACAGCGCAATTTAACTGGACCTCAGATGTTGCAGTTCCTATCTCCAACTGGACAATCTACTTAGGCATATTCCTGATGATTACCTTTGTCATAATCCGCTTTAGAAGGATGATTTAAAAGTGAATTTCAATATCTGATCAGGTAAAAAGAAGGTGTCTCAAAAGTGAGGCACCTTCTTTTTGCCTTATTTTCATCTTCTCACTGTTTCAGCATCTTTCATTCTGATCCGTTTCACCTTTAAAACAAACTCTTTAGGGGTCAGACCGGAATATTTCATAAAGCATGGATAAAAAGAAGATCTTGAGTGAAATCCAACCAGATCGGCAATGGCATCAATTGTCAGGTTTTGGTTATCTGTTTCCATGACCCGCATTGCCTCTCGTATACGGTATTCATTTATTAAACCATAAAAATTCTTACCCATTACTTCATTGATCACAAAAGTGACCTTATTTTGCCTTACATCAATTTGCCTGCAAAGATCGGCAATGCCAAAACGCTTATTTAAATAAGGTTTTTCACGCTCCATAAGCATTTCTATTTTCTGTATGATTTCCTCTGATTCCTTGTCATGAAAAATCTTTTTCATTTTATCAGGCAATTTACCGGGGAGCTCAGTGTTGTTGTTCTTATCGGTAAAAGAAACCGGCCTGGTACCAACACCAGACACTTCAGTAAACAGATTATCCTGTTTCATGCCAAAATATCCTGCCAGACCACCACTTATAAGCATGATAACATTAAAAAAGATTGAGATTGTCAATCCAACTTTCCCGATAAAAAGGATTTGCAGGGCGCCGGCAATTATGAAGATCAGTAAACTGAAAGAAATGATATAAACCCATTTGAATTGCAGAAGAGCAATGTGTGCATGTTGTTGCTTAATGGCGGCTTTTTCCGTTTTCAACAATGCGTTTACTTTAAACACTGCAAAAATGAGAACTACTGCAAGCAACAATACCAGGTTAAACCACAACATAAGCAAAGGTAAGTCCGATGCACCGTTTAATATATTTAAAAATGAACGGTCATCAACCAGAAATAGTTCAAGTTTCTGTGTAGATCTGATACCAAAGATGAATAAATTAGATATCAGAATAAAGAGACCCGGGATGAATAAAATTAACTTGTCAAATCGTTTAACATACTCTCCTTCCCGGGCTAATGCGAATATGTAGAGATAAAATAACGGGGGCTGTATAATAAGCAAAGGAATAAAAAAATAATAGAACCCGAGTATTAATCCGGAAGATCCCTGTTGATAAAGTGTGTTGATAATCAAAAACGAAGTCATACTTAACAACAATAATCCCAGGTATTTTCGTGATGGATTGGATCTCTTGAAGCTAATCAGCTGGATTGAATAAAATAATAACTGATAAATTGGAAGGACATAAAGAATAATAGCGATATTATCGAGTGTAAGCATAAAAACGATGTTTTACTCCCTCCGCCTTAGTAAGGTGTTAAAATACAATGCCAAATAATTATTGATTGAAATAAATACCGGGTAAATCGGTTCTTCCTCAATTAGTATTCTTTCAAAACTTTTGAAAAAAAGCTCGTTTTAAACGTTTAGCACAGGGATTATAAGCTAATCCTTAATGTCTTACAATAAATTTCCGGGTAATTAACAACTGGTCATCGGCTAAAAGAGAATAGAAGTAAAATCCATTAACAAGGTCATATACCGGTATCTGGATTTTTCCAGAGCGGTTATCCAGGTTAAATTCTTTAACTTTATTGCCAAGTAAATTTGTTATGGTGATGGTAGCCTTACTGACCATTTCCGGAACAGTGTAATCCACATTCACCAGGCTGATTGCAGGGTTAGGGTAAGCATCCGAAAACTTCACGAGGTTGACCAGTTCGTCGCCGGCAGAAGCAGGGCTTGCATTGTAATTAACCACCACCGCAACAGAGTCATTTATATTGTTTTCATCGAAAAAGACATACATAATTTTTGATATACCGGGAACATTCGTCGGGTTATAATCACCTTGAAACTGATCGCAGATTGCACCAGGCTGAATGTTCAGAGAGATACTCACGTAAGTTGTCGGAGGATAGCACAAGCCCCAGCAGAAGGTATTAACTGTCCATGTCAGGGTATCTCCATCGTTAATGACTTTTTTTACCTTGACATCTTTAGCCGCATTTGAATTATTCTTCACATAGACAGCGGCCTGGATAACATCGTCAGTCGGATCACCGAGAAACTGAATCGTAGCACCCGGGCTGATGGCTGTCCCGTCGGCAAAGGTTAATGAAAAGCTTTGGGCAAAAACGCCGGAAAAGAGAGTCAGGCAAAGTAATGAAAGTAAAATTTTCTTCATATTTATCAGGTTTTTAGCGTTAGTTTTTAATTTTTGCAAAATTATAAAAAAAAGTTGGGTGTTTCTCATATTCACCACAGATTACTCAGATTTTTACACAATGAACAACCCCTCCGCACGCATCGGGATATCTAATTTAACCGACGGGTTAACCCGTCGGTTATTATGCTTACGCCCTTAGGGCGGGGAATTAACCCGACAAGATTAAGCACAGATTATTCTTCAAATATCTAAGTTTCTTTATTTAAAGAATGACAAAATTATTCTTATTTTTACACCCTTAATGAATTCAAAAATCATACCAATGAAAAAGTTTTACCTCTTATTTTTACTTGTTGTTGGGTTGGCACTCTTTTCCCAGGCACAATCGGTCAGGTTAGTTCTTATTGAAGAAGCGACCAATGCTTCATGCGGCCCCTGTGCTTCACAAAATCCCGCTTTCGATATTCTTCTTAACCAGAACAGGGACAAGCTTACAGCCATCAAATACCACTGGTATTATCCCGGAGATGACCCGATGTATGACGACAACACGGT
>Ga0247841_10009456_pt1 | contig 13643 bp, 15 predicted proteins | sample LaCruzMarch2015__2_FD_192410 | JGI IMG/M metagenome (GOLD analysis project Ga0247841, IMG submission 192410) | Freshwater microbial communities from meromictic Lake La Cruz, Castile-La Mancha, Spain - LaCruzMarch2015_18m | ecosystem: Environmental > Aquatic > Freshwater > Lake | place: Spain...
AGAATCGGGGTTGGTGAAGTTGTATTAATTAATGCTAGCTATGGCTTGGGAGAAAATGTTGTAAAGGGGCGCGTTGAGCCAGACCAGTATTATGTTTTTGAAACAACATTAAAAACAGGGTTTAGGCCTATTATAGAAAAGAAAATTGGAAAGAAAGAAGTAAAAATGATTTATAACAAACCCCCTTCGGCAGGCTCAGGGCAGGCAAAATTTCCTACAAAAAACATTACAACACCTAAAAAAGACAGGGAAAAATTTGTTTTAAATAATGAAGAAATTTTGAGTTTGGCAAAATGGTCTATGATTGTGGAGGGTCATTATAAAAAATCAATGGATATGGAGTGGGCTAAAGACGGCAGAGATGGAAAGTTATATATTGTTCAGGCCCGTCCAGAAACAGTTCAAAGCAAGAAAAATGTTAAAGTTTTGGAAGATTATGTAATAAATGCATCTAAAATAAATAAAGTTTTAATTACTGGAATGAGCGTGGGTAGTAAAATTGGAAGCGGAAAAGCTCATAAAATAGCCAGCGTAAAAGACATTGGGGAATTTAAAAAAGGCGAAGTTTTGGTGACAAAGGCAACAGACCCTGATTGGGTGCCAGCAATGAAATTAGCCAGCGCGATTGTTACAGATTCTGGTGGAAGAACTTGTCATGCAGCAATTGTGGGTAGGGAATTGGGAGTTCCGGTTATTGTAGGCTCAGAAAAAGGTACAAAAGTTATAAAATCTGGGCAGGAAATTACAATTGATTGCTCACAAGGTGAACAAGGAAAAGTTTACGAAGGTATAATTGCTTTTGAAATTAAAAAAACAGACATTTCTAATATTCCAGATACAAAAACAAAAATTGTAATGAATGTTGGAGAGCCATCTAATGCTTTTACTTTAAGCTTTATTCCAAACGATGGTGTAGGTTTAGCCCGTGAAGAATTTATAATTGCTAATGAAATTAAGATTCATCCAAACGCTTTATTAAATTATAAAACTCAAAAAGCTGCTCTAAAAAATAAAATTGATGCAGCAACTTTGGGGTACCCAGATAAAGTGCAATTTTATGTTGATAAATTGGCAGAAGGAATTGGAAGAATTGGAGCAGCCTTTTATCCAAAACAAGTAATTGTACGTTTTTCCGATTTTAAAACAAATGAATATAGAAGCTTAATTGGTGGAGAGCTTTATGAACCACAAGAAGAAAACCCAATGATTGGATTTCGTGGAGCCTCAAGATATTATGACCCCAAATTTAAAGATGCCTTTGTTTTAGAATGTAAAGCAATGGTAAAAGTGCGCGAAGAGTTTGGACTAGATAATGTTGTGCCAATGGTTCCATTTTGTAGAACGCTTGAGGAGGGCAGAAAAGTTATGCATATTTTAGAAGAAAATGGATTAAAGCGTTCTAATTTATCTGCAGAAAAAGGGGGATTAAAAGTTTATGTTATGTGCGAAATTCCTGCCAACGTTATTTTAGCAGAGCAATTTTTAGAAATTTTTGACGGATTTTCAATTGGCTCGAATGATTTAACACAATTAACACTTGGATTGGACAGAGATAATTCTGGGCTTTCGTCAATTGGTAATGAAAAAAATGAAGCAGTTAAAGAGCTTATTGAAGAAGCTATAAAAGTATGCAAGAATAATAATAAGTATATTGGAATCTGTGGACAAGGTCCAAGTGACTTTCCAGACTTTGCCCAATTTTTAGTTGAACTTGGAATTGAGTCAATTTCATTAAACCCAGATTCAGTTTTAAAAACCAAAATTGCAATCGCTGAAACTGAAAAAAAATTATTAAATAAATAATTTCATGATTAAGCATAAAAAAGGTTTTACAATTATAGAATTAATTGTAGTTATAGCAATCATTGCAGTTTTGGCGGGAATAGTTTTAGTGAATGTTCAGGGGTATATGGCGAAAGCTAAAAATGCAAAAAGAAATAGTGATATAGCAAGCTATGTTAAAGCATTTCAGATTTACTATACGGACAATGGAAAGTTTCCTTTTGATGAGCCAGGTGCAGAATTAGATTGCTGTCTTGGAAGTTTTGGTGGGGGGGGCTGTATCTATGGTTCCTCTACTTTTCCTGAATGTACACAAACTAACGAATCAATAAAAAAATATTTAGCATCCTTGCCCGTAACTATTGATTTAGTAACGGGTAACGGTAGTACATCTAACGCATATTATTTGCAACAAAATGATGGTAATTATGAAATAATTTGGTGGTTAGCTGGGCGTGATCAGAATTGCGGGATTGCAAATTCACTTGCATGGTTTGATAACAGCGGAACACAGTGTACTTACAGATTTTCTTTATAAAGGTTAGAAAATTTAGAATATAAATAAAAGATAATTTATGTACGATATTATAACATTTGGATCTGCTGCGCAGGATATCCATTTAAAATCTAAAGAATTTAAAACATTAAGTGGGGATAAAGATTTTACAACGGGTATGGGTATTTGTTTAACTTTGGGAGCTAAAGTAAATATTGACGACATTATTTATACGACTGGCGGGGGTGGCACAAATACTGCCGCTACGTTCGCAAAACAGGGCTTTAGAACAGCTTTTTGCGGTGGAATAGGCGTTGACGCCTCTGGACTTGGAATTGTTAGAGAATTGAAAATTTTGGGCATAGATACAAGGTTTGTTGTTAAGAAAAAAGAAAAGCACACAAATACGTCGGTTATAATTTCTAATGAGGGCGAAGACAGAACAATTTTGGTTTACAGAGGAGCTTCTGACATTTTAACTGAGAAAAATATACCGTTGAATAAGTTGAAAAAAACACAATGGTTTTATTTGGCACCATTAACAGATCTACTGTGTGACAGGTTTGAAGACATTGTTTTGTTTGCAAATGAAAATGAAATTAAAGTTGCCGTCAACCCTTCCAAGGAACAGCTATCATTGCCAGAAGAGAAATTAAGAAGCATCTTAAAAAAAGTAGACATTTTATTTTTAAACCAAGAGGAAGCATCTTTTTTAACAAAAGTTTCATTTAGCGAGGAAATTGAGATTTTTAAAAAAATGATTCAATTATGCCCTGGAGTTTGCGTAATGACAAAAGGAAAGGGCGGAGTCGTAGTTTCTGACGGAAAACACATATATTCTGCAAAGGCAGATCAAAGCAAGAGAATTGTTGATGCGACTGGTGCGGGAGATTCATTTGCTTCGGGATTTTTATCTGATTATATTAGGCACGACAAAAACATTGAAAAAGCAATTCAGTTTGGTATGGCAAATAGCTTGGCTAATTTAATGGAATTAGGTGCAAAAAATGGTCTTTTAGGAAAAGATGACGAATTTGAAAAAGTTCAGATCACAAAACGACCCGTATAAACGCTTAGAAATGTATTTTAGTCGGCACCGGTATCTTTAAAATTCATTTCCTGGCTATAAACAAATTATGAAATCAATTAAATACTATTTAAAAAAGGCGCAGAAGGAAAAATTTGCTATTGGGCAATTTAATTTTTCCGATTTTACGCAGATGAAGGCAATTGTAGAAGCTGGGATTGAAAAGAAATCTCCAATTATCTTGGGGACATCTGAGGGGGAAAGTAAATTTTTTGGATTGCATGAAGCAGTTGCTTTGAGAGATGCATTAAGAAAAATGACGGGGTTACCAATTTTCTTAAATTTAGACCACGGAAAGAGCTTTGAATATTTGAAACAGGCAATTGATGCGGGTTATGATATGGTTCATTTTGACGGCTCGAAATTACCATTAGATGAAAATATAAAAATTACAAGCGAGGTTGTTAAATATGCTAAATGGAAAGGTGTTACTGTTGAAGGTGAAGTTGGAAAAATTGGCACGGATTCTTCAAGATTATATTCTGAAAAATTTGAAATTAATGAGGATGACTTAACAAAGCCAGAAGAAGCTTCAAAGTTTCTAAGATCTACAAATGCAAATTTATTGGCTTTGAGTATGGGAAATTTTCACGGAATTGAAATTTCTGGCATTGACCCAAATTTAAGATTAGATGTTCTTGGAAATATTCAGGCAGCCCTTCGACAAGCTCAGGGTAAAACTAAAAATACTTTTTTAGTTTTACACGGAGGGTCTGGAACTCCAGGGGATGATATTAAAGAAGCTATTCAGCTTGGAATTGTAAAAATAAATATTAATACAGAATTAAGGCTGGCTTTTTCTGGTAATGTTAGAAGGGCCTTGGATAATAACCGAGAAGAAATAACTCCATATAATTATCTTTTAGATGCTAAAAATTCAGTTAAAAAGGTTGTTTTAATGAAAATTGACCTTTTTGGTAGTGCAAACAAGGCATAAATTTGCTTGTCGTTGAGGCAGGTATAGACAAACTGGAAATAATATATTAAGATATTAATATTACATTAGTTTTAAGTAGAAAATTATGCCAGGTAGTGAAACTTCGACATTCATTATACTTTTTTTATAAAGTAGAATGAAAAATGGTTGCTATCTGGGATATTGTAGGTTTTAATTAATAAAAATTAATCGTAGAAAATCGTATTTTTAAGTCGAATTTCTACTACCTGGTATGGCAAAAATTAAATTAGAAAGAGAATTATGTATTGGCTGTGGCTCTTGCGCAGCAGTTTGTCCAAAACATTTTGAAATGTCAGATGACGGAAAGTCACACATTGTTGGGACAACAAAACAAGGAGTAGAGGAATTAGAAGTAGAAAAAGTAGAGTGTGCTGAAACAGCTGCAGAAACCTGCCCAGTTCAGTGTATTCATATCGAAAATTAATATTATGATTAAATTAACAGCAAAAATTAGAGAAGAAGTTGGAAGAAAAACAAGTGAACTAAAAGATAACGGCAGAATTCCTGCTGTAATTTATGGTCACGGAATTAAAAATGCGTCATTAGATTTAGATTACAAGGAATTTGTGAAAGCTTTAAGGGAAGCCGGAGAAAGCTCATTGATTGAAATGCATGTAGAAGGAGAGAAAGAAAAAAGATTGGTTTTGGTTCATGATTTACAAAAAGATGCAGTTTCAGACATGTATATTCACGTTGATTTCTTCGAGACATCTGCAAAAGAAGAAGTAGAAGTTGGAGTTGCATTAGTAGTTGAAGGAACATCTTTGGCTGTTAAAGATTTAGGGGGAACCTTAGTTCAATATGTTCATGAGTTAGAAATTAAGGCAATGCCCGCTGATCTTCCTCACAATATTATAGTTTCAATTGACGGCTTAAATACGTTTGAAGATAGGATTTTGGTAAAAGATTTGAATATTCCAAAAGGAGTAAAAGTTTTAACAAAGCCAGAAGAAATTGTAGTTTCAGTAGCTCCACCTGCTAACGTTGAAGAAGATCTAGCAAAAGACATTGAAGAGAAAGTGGAAGATATTGAAAAAGTAGAAAAGGAGAAGAAAGAAGAAGTAGTAATTGAAGACGCAAAATAGAAATGGCTTCGCCATTTATATAATTAGTCACTCGGTCGGAATAAAAAATATTTTTTATTCCTCCCTCCTTCGTAATTATAGAAAAAAACAGCCCTGTTGATAAAGCAGGGTTGTTTTTTTGTACAAAAAAAGACATAATAAGATAAAGAAAATGAATATAAAAATTTATAAAAAACTATTTACAGTTTTGTTATTTTTAGGACTGACAGCGCCAATTTTTGTTTTAGCGGAAGATATTGGTCCTCAATGTGATTCTATTCTCGCGTCAAACGCTGGGTGCCCAAATATGAGCGGTGCAGACTGTACAGCTTTTTTAAAAAGATGTAATGATTATTACGACCAGCAATCTTCGCAGCTTGCTCAAGATTTAACAAAGACCTCTGCACAGAAGAATACATTGCAAACTGCAATCAAGAAGCTGAAAAATAAAATTACCAGCTTAAATAATGATATAAAGCAAGGTAAAATTATGGTGCAGGGGTTAAATGTGCAAATAGTAGAAACACAAAGCTCTATAGTTAAAACATCTGCTCAAATCGAAAGCTCTCAAGATCAAATAAAAGCAATTTTAAGGACTATTAATCAAGAGGAAAGAAAACCTGCATTTGTAATTTTATTAGAGGGAGACTTGTCAGATTTTTTTAGTAATTTAACATATTTAGATAGTCTTAATGCTCAAGTAACAGGTCTTTTAGGAAATACGAAAAATTTGAAATCTTATTTAGAGAATCAAGAAATAAAAATGAATGATAGTGTAGATCAATTACAAAAAACAATCGCCTTGCAGGCTGCGCAAAAGGCTGAGAATGAAAAAAACCAACAAGAGCAAGACCAATATTTAAAATTAACAGAAGCACAATACCAAAAAACTTTAGCAGATAAAACAGCAGTAGAACAAAAATCTGCAAAAATTAAAGCAATGCTTTTCCAGGTTGTTGGTGTTTCGAAGGCTCCTACATTTGGTGAGGCTTTAGAAATTGCAAAACAGGCAGCTGCCCTAGTTGGAATTAGGCCAGCATTTTTATTGGCAGAAATAAGCCAAGAATCAGCAATAGGGAAAAACGTGGGACAGTGTTATTTAGTTGATCCCGTAACAGGTAATGGTGTAAAAATATCAACAGGTGCATCAATAATTAGAATTATGAAGCCAACAAGAGATGTGCAACCATTTATAGAAATTACAGCTGCACTTGGCAGAGACCCATATAAAACACCTGTTTCTTGCTGGATTCAAGATTATATTGGTGGAGCTCCAACCGGTTGGGGCGGAGCCATGGGCCCAGCTCAATTTATTCCTTCTACATGGAAATTATTTGCCGACAGGTTAAAATCATTACTTGGCCGTCCTGCAGATCCTTGGCAAATAAAAGATTCATTTACGGCAGCCGGACTATATTTAGCTGATCTGGGAGCAACAGCGCAAACCCTAGCTGCAGAAAGTAGAGCAGCATCAAAATATTACGGAGGCTCGTCTTCATATGCTAGGAGCGTTGCCAGTAGAGCAGCGTGTATTCAAACCTTTATAGATGCAGGAACAATGACAACCAGTTGTCAAAATCTTATAGGAGTAAGATAAATCAGAAAATATTAAAGGGATAGGACATTTGTCCTATCCCTTTTGTATTGACATGATTCATATAAGATGCTAATATATAGACAATAATAAAAATATTAGAACTGCCCAGAAAATTGGTAATTAACGACTGTCTCAAAATGGCCTGTATGGCAAGAGAAGAATATAGTAGTTATCAATTTTCTGGGCAGTTGGTTGCAGTTTCCGCTTTAGTGCGGCTGAGCTGAATAAGCTTTGCAAATGTCGTCATAATTTGGGCGCCATCCCCGTCTCTGGTAACGGCATCTAAACACAATCAACTGTCCACTAATTTTCGGTCGATCATCGTCGCTTAATTCCTGTCTGCAATCCGGGGGGAGAGCACACAGCGACATAGAACGGTAATCAATCCGTTAGACGATGGTCGGCCGGATCATTTTGGCCGCGAAGGAGTTCGCAAGCCTATGGGCTATTAGTTTTTTTCACTACTTCTTCGGAAGTTTTGAAGAGACTAATAGCCCTCTTTTATTGCATTGATATACAACAAAAATCCGCCTTTTAAGAGCGGATTGTTTTTTATTCTTCTATTACTTCTTCGACTACATTAGCTTCAGGGGTGTGAGATTTTTTGAATGCTTTTACTACTGGCTCTAGGTTTCCATCCACAATGCTTTCTAAATTGTGCCAACTTTTTGCAATTCGGTGGTCGGTAATTCTGTTTTGAGGATAATTATAAGTGCGGACTTTTTCAGAACGCTTTGCCCATCCAATTTGATCGCGTCTTTCTGCTGACAAGCTAGATAGGTCTGACTCTTCTTGTTTTTGTAAAATTCTTGCTGCTAAAACTGACATTGCCTGCGCTTTATTTTGTTGTTGGTTTCTTTCGGTTTGGCAAGTTACAACTGTATTGGTTGGGATATGTGTAATTCTAATGGCAGATTCGGTTTTGTTGACATATTGTCCGCCAGCGCCAGAGGACCTGTAGGTGTCTATTCGCAAATCTGCTGGATTAATATTAATTTCCGTTGCTTTAGGCTTGAGTAAAACAGCAACAGTTGCAGTTGAGGTGTGAACGCGTCCTTGTTTTTCCGTTTTAGGAATTCTTTGTACACGGTGAACACCACCCTCATTTTGTAATTCATCATAAACTCCAGGCCCCTGTAATTCGAAAACTATTTCTTTATAACCGCCAACTGATGTGTTGTTAGAGTCTATAATTCGCTCGCTCCAGCCTTTTGTTTGTCCATATCTGGAATACATTCTATATAAGTCGCGCGCAAAAAGACCAGCCTCGTCACCGCCCTGACCAGCACGTATTTCAATAATAGCCGCCTGTTTTTCGGCCTTATCTTCGTCGCTAGACTGAAACTCTTCAGGCTTGTAGTTTTTCCAGTCTTCGGCTGTAAATTTTGAGTAATCTGGTTCCATTAAGATAATGTAGCATATTTTTGGGAAAATTTCAACTTGACAGCTGTTAACTATTGCCAGGTAGTGAAATTTTGGCTGGCCACTTTAGTGGCCAATTTACGAAGAAAGCCAAAATTCTACTACCTGGTATTGCTATTTCTAAAAAAGTTTGTTAATATATGAATATATAAAAACCTATAACAATAATATGAAAGCAGATATACATCCAAAATATTATAAAGCAAATGTACGTTGCGCATGTGGCAACGTTTTTACTGTTGGATCAGCAAAAGAGTTTATTGAAACTGAAGTTTGCGCCAAATGTCACCCTTTTTATACTAAACAAGAAAAGGTAATGGATACAATGGGAAGAGTTCAGAAATTCAAAGACAGAACAGCAAAAAAATCTACAGCAGTTAAAAGGGTTAAAAACCCAAGAGCTAGAGCAGAAAAAAAATAGAATAATTAAGAAGCAAAGCTTCGCTTGGCGGGGTTTGTGTAATTTTAGTGTTCGTAATAGCCCACTCGAAATTATATGAAAGCTTCTAACAAAAAAGAATGTCAAAAGATATTAAATTGAACGTAGAGGAAATGGAGAAAGCTGGTGTTGGTTTTGGACATAAAGTTTCAAGACTACATCCTAAAATGAAAACATATGTGTCTGGCGTAAAAAATAACGTTCATGTTTTCGATTTAGAAAAAACAAGCAAAGAACTTGAAAAAGCCCTAACATTTATTGCTAGAACAATTGCAGACGGAAAAAGTATAGTTTTTGTAGGAACAAAAATTCAATTAAAAACTATTATTCAAGATGCTGCAAGAGAATGTGGAGTTTCGTCTGTTACAGAAAGATGGCTTGGAGGAACTTTTACTAATTTTGAAACAATTCAAAAAAGAGTAAACTATTTTAAAGATTTAGAAAGCAAACAAGCTGCAGGATTATTGTCAAAATATACAAAAAAAGAGCAATTAGATTTTGACAGAGAAATTGCAAAATTGAAAATAAAGTTTGACGGAATTAGAAACATGACAAAATTGCCAGATGCAGTAATCATTTTTGGTCTAGATAAAGATATTACTTGCGCAAGAGAGGCAAAAAGAAAGGGAATTAAAATTATTTCAATTGTTGATACAAACGTAAACCCAGATATAGTTGATTACCCAATTCCAGCAAACGATGATGCAATTATGTCAGTAAGATATATAATAGAGAAGATAAAGGAGGTAATGGTTGGGTAGAGGGAGGTTTTTTATTGTGCGACATATAATTTATAAATCAAATTTAAATTTATGGTTACAATTGATCAAATTAAGCAATTAAGAGAAGAAACAGGATCTGCACCTACGCAAATTAAAAAAGCAATTGAAGAAGCAAATGGAGACTTAGATAAAGCGAGAGAGCTTTTAAGAATTTGGGGGAAAAATGTTTCTATTAAAAAAGTATCAAGAGAAGCAACGTCAGGACTAGTAGAAGCTTATTTGCATTCAAATTCTACAACAGGAGTATTGTTAGACATTAGATGCGAGACAGACTTTGTTGCAAAATCACCAGATTTTAAAAATCTAGCTCACGAAATTTGTTTGCAAATTGTTGCTATGAAGCCATTATATGTTTCTGCAACAGATATACCAGATGAATTTCTAGACGGAGAAACAAAAATTTATAAAGAGCAATTGAAAGAATCAGGAAAGCCAGAAAATATTGTCGAGCAAATATTACAAGGTAAGCTTGAAAAATATAAACAAGAAGTTTCACTGTTGTCACAACCTTGGATTAAGGATGATTCAAAAACAGTAGCAGGATTAATTGAAGACACAACTGCAAAAGTTGGAGAAAAAATAGAGGTAAAAAGATTTGCACGTTACGAAATTTAGGGGAGCCGTGCGAACACTTATCCCGCTAAACGGGATTAATCAACTATGCTACAACTTATAATTTTAATTATTTTTGTATTGAGTGCTGGCGGAGTAATATTTATTCTTGCAAGAAAAATGCCAGCTATAAAGTCATTACCTCATAACGGAACAACAGGAATAAGAAAGCACCGCATTATTTCCGCTATAGAAGTAAAGATAAAAGATATTATAGTATATTTTGAAAAGCAAATATTTTTGCATAAATTGCTTTCTTGGGTTAAAATAATGACATTGAAGATTGAAACAAAAGTAGATCATTTGCTTCACAGAATAAGAAGAAACGCACAGCAGGTTGAAAAAAAGCACAAAGAAAAAAAATAGTATTTCGCTCGGCAGGCAAGTTTTTGCTCGTGGAACATCCTCTCTACGGGGAGCCAACGTCCCACTCCAAAAACTTGCTTACCTCGCTTTGAAAATTAATTTCGCCGGTGTAGCTCAGTGGTAGAGCAACGCTTTTGTAAAGCGTGGGTCGAGGGTTCGAATCCTTTCACCGGCTCAGTTTAAAAACAGCCTTATTTTATAGGGCTGTTTTTTTATTGTTGACAACGCAATATAGAATATATTAAAATTAATGAATTCATTATTCCTTAATTTTTTTATAGTTAATTTATGTAGGGCTATAAAAAAGAAAAAAATGATAATAAATAAAGAGTATATAAACATATTCAAACTTAATAAGTTTTTATTGGTGAGCTTTTTTGCGCTCGCTTTTTTTATTGCAACTTTTAGCGCGCCAGAGGTTGCGCAGGCTGCTGCTAGGACTGCTAGTGTTTCTGGAAATTGGAATAACACAGCCACGTGGCCATGGGGTGCCACAGCAAAAGTTATTATTTTAACAAATGTTAGTGACCCAAATAAAATGCTAGAAGGTATGGAAACTTTAGATGGTGTACCTTACGAGTATTTAATTAAATCAGACTGGTCACTTGAAGCCATCGTAAAAAGAATTAAAGAAAGGTTAACAACTAATTAACTAAAAAAATATTATGAAAGTACTTATTGTAGAAGATGAAGAAATTCTTTATAGAGTTCTTCAAGAAAAATTAGAAGGAGAAAAACACGAAGTAGAAATAGCAACAGATGGTGAGATGGCGCTTGAAAAAGTAATAAGTTTTGAGCCAGATTTTATTCTGTTAGATATTATTTTGCCTAAGAAGGATGGCTTAACGGTTCTTGCGGAACTAAAGTCAAATCAAGAGTTTATTAACATTCCGGTTATTGTATTGTCTAACCTTGCCGAAGACGATAAAATTAAAGAGGCGCTTAAACTTGGTGCAGTTGATTATTTTGTGAAAACCCAACACCCATTGGCAGAAATTGTAGAAAAAATTGAGGAAAGTTTACTAAAAGCTAAATAAAAATATCATGACCGCGAAAACAGTATCAATATGTCCGCCAATTAGCGTGTCACAATTGGCGTTTGGATTAATCCTTGCCTCAACGGCTGTTTTGGCATTTTTTATTCCCTTTAGTTTGGGGTACCCACAGTGGCTTGTAGGGGTAATAGTTAATGCCTGTTTATTTTCTGCTTCAATATTTTTACCAAAAAAATATTTTATTCCGTTGGCAATTTTGCCAAGCTTGGGAGTTTTAGCTCGCGGTTTGGTTTTCGGTCCGTTAACAATGTTTTTGGTTTATTTTTTACCATTTATCTGGATTGGAAATATTGTTTTAATGTTTGCTTTTAGTTATTTATTTTCGAAAATTGGTTATTTGAAGTCTATAGCCGTTTCTTCAGTGGCTAAGTTTATTATATTGTTTCTAATATCAAATGTTTATTTCAGCTTGTCTATCGTACCGGCAATATTCTTAAATGTGATGGGAATTCTTCAGTTTTTTACGGCAATAGGTGGTGGATTGATAGCGTTTATAATTTTAAAAACTTTAAAAGCATGGCAGAAAATTTAAGTAAAGAACAAAAAGAATTTTTGGGATTGTTAGAAAATATGACCTTCGGCAATCCTTCGACTACGCTCAGGACAGGTGCTCAGGGTAAGCCTGCTGGCTTAGTCGCTATGTTGGCACCTAGTTTTCCAGTTGATTTTGATTACCCTCAAATTATTGGAATGCTAAAAAGACTGGGATTTGACTATGTTGCTGAAGTTACAAGGGGCGCTATTGAAACTAATAACCAATTATTAGATTTATTAAAAAATAACCCTGATAAAAGATATATTACTAACCCATGTCCTAATATTGTCCGGCTTGTAAAAAGCAAGTTTCCCGAATTAGTACAATATTTAACGCCAATAGATTCACCAATGTCGGCAACAGCAAAAATTGTGGCGGAAAAATATCCTGGTTATAAAATAGTTTTTATTGGGCCGTGTATAGCTAAAAAAATGGAGGCTAAGGACGACTGGCCAGAATTAAATATTTTAGTTTTAACTTATAAAGAACTAAAACAAATTATTGAAATTAAAAATATTACACCAGATGAAGGTGACTTAAATGCAGAATTTGACATTAAGGGGTTGGGAACCGAGCTTTACCCTATTTCTGGTGGTTTGGCACAATCTTCTTGTCTTAATGAAAAAATTACAAACCGACAGCTTTGTGTTATTTCGGGGCCAGCGTTAGTGATTCAGGTTTTAAAAGAATTCAAAAATAACAATGATTTAAAGATATTAGATGTTTTAAGCTGTGAATGTGGTTGTGTTAACGGCCCTGGTGTTTATTCTAAGGAGCCCATAGATGTTAGACGTCAAAAAATCATCAAGTATTGGCAAAAGGTCTAGTAGGTTTAATGGGGTATTGACACGAATTTAATTATAGAATAGAATACATGTTGTAGATAGTAAGTAAATACTATTAATTAAATTAATAAAAAAATAATTTAATTCTCCAATTTAAACTTCTGTAAATTTTTATACAGAAAGCAACAAGAACGTCCGCAAAAATATTTAAGAATTTAAATATTTTTGCGGGTGTTTTTTTCAGCATGGATAGTAGGGCAAGAAAATTGAAAAGTAAATACTGAGCATAATTTAATAACACAATATTAAATTAGCAAAATCAGTCAAATTTATTTGATTGAAGTAAACAACCAAAAATAATTAGTTTTTTAAAGTTGTTTCGAATTAGATTATATTTTTTCATAAGAAAAGGTAAATCACACATTAGTAGTTTATTCAATACTTTGGATTTATTCAAAGTACGAGTAGTAAATCAAACTGTTTTATTTGAGAGTTTGATCCTAGCTCAGGGTGAACGCTGGTAACGTGGATACCGGCATGCAAGTCACGGGGGCCGCAAGGCAACCGGCGAACGGCTTAGTAACACGTGGGTACATACCCCAAACTGGAGCATAGCTCGTCGAAAGACGGGGTAATTCTCCATAATCCCGCAAGGGTAAAGGC
>Ga0247841_10009457_pt1 | contig 13642 bp, 14 predicted proteins | sample LaCruzMarch2015__2_FD_192410 | JGI IMG/M metagenome (GOLD analysis project Ga0247841, IMG submission 192410) | Freshwater microbial communities from meromictic Lake La Cruz, Castile-La Mancha, Spain - LaCruzMarch2015_18m | ecosystem: Environmental > Aquatic > Freshwater > Lake | place: Spain...
GTCGGCGCGCACTCCAGGCGACCGGGCGACAACGCCTGATCCTGGCCGGCGGGGTGAGCGCCAACCGGCGCCTGCGTGAGCGGATGAACGCGGCCATCGCCGCGGTCGGAGGGGAGACCTTCTATCCGCGTCCGACGCTGTGCACCGATAACGGGGCCATGATCGCCTATGCCGGCTGGCAGCGGCTGCGCGCCGGTCAGCACGAGCCGTTGTGCTTCGCGCCAAAGGCGCGCTGGGCGATGGAGTCGCTGCCGGCGCTGGAGCCCCGGACTCTCGACAACAACTGAACCTGTGGGAGCGGCCTCCGGCCGCGACGGGGGACCACCGTGAACGCCAACGCCGGAGAGACCCCGCGCGGCCCTATCGCGGCCGGAGGCCGCTCCCACAGCGGGATGTCGCGACTCGCGCACCAGGCGAGCAATAGCAGACTCAGGTCAGTCCTGATCCGACCCGCCGACCTGATCGACCAGCCGGCCTTCGGACCCGGTCAGCAGATTGCGGATGTTGCTGCGATGGCGCCAGATCAGAATCCCGGTCATCACCAACTGCATGCCGATCAGCACCGGATCGGGCCAGAGCAACCAGACGATCAAGGGTGCCAGCGACATGGAGATGAGCGCCGACAGAGAAGAAATCTTCAGCACCTTGGCGACGAACAGCCAGATGAGCGCGACGCACAGCCCGATCGGCCACCAGAGCCCGAACTGGACGCCCAGGGCGGTGGCAACCCCCTTACCGCCGCGGAAACCGAAAAAGACCGGAAACAGGTGACCGAGAAAGGCCGCCAGGCCGACCGCCGCCAACACCCAGGGGGCGACCCCGAGCAAGTGCCCGGCGAGCATGGGGAAGAGGCCTTTGAGGCTGTCGCCGAACAGGGTGATGGCCGCGGGCTTTTTCCCGCCGATGCGCAGGACGTTGGTCGCCCCCGGATTGTTGGAACCCTGGGTGCGCGGGTCCGGCAGGCTCATCAGTCGGCAAACGATGATGGCGCTGGACACCGAGCCCAACAGGTAGGCGGCGAGAATGAGCAGACTTGCGGTAATCATGGGCGCGCATTGAAACCGGGTTGACGCCGCGGGTCAAGGACCAGCGGGATATCTGTTGCGCCGCCGTCGGCTTGAGGCATCATCGACACCCCGATAGCGACTGAGCTTCACACATGACCCACCCCCTCCAGGACATCGTCTTCATCCGCGGCTTGACCATCGAGACCACGATCGGCATCCACGACTGGGAGAAGCGCATCCGCCGCCCGGTCATCCTGGACCTGGAGTTGGCCAGCGACTGCGCCCGCGGCGCAGCCACCGACCGCATCGCCGATGCGCTGGACTATGACGCGGTCACCCGCCGTCTGACTCAGTTCGTCAGCGAGAGCCGGTTCGAACTGGTCGAGACCCTGGCCGAGCGCTGCGCGGCCATCCTGCGCGATGAGTTCGCCGTGCCCTGGGTGCGCCTGACGCTCAACAAGCCGGGCGCGGTCGGCGCCGGGGTGGACGTGGGAGTCGTCATCGAACGGGGGCGGCGCGACGCTTGAAACGCAGCGGTTGGTCTCCGAGCTTCGGTGATTGCCGGGAAATGATCTCCCGTTTGGAAATCGCCTTAGCACCCATATCAACCCTTTCTGCCGCGCATGAACGCAACAGAGCGTCCGGGGGATTTCACAATGGCCGACGAAGACAGACCCCCAGACGGGCCAACATCGGCAGCCAGGCAGGGGCAACTGATCAACGTCCTGGGACGCCTGATGCCGCTGATCGACAGCCTGACCGACAAGCTGCGCAACGTGCTGCTGCTCGGGGGCGTGATCTTGGGGTGGATCGCGGTCTGGATGATCTTCATCCAGGGCTGGTCGCCGCTCATCGCGCTGATGATGCTGGGTGTCGCAGCGCTGCCGCTGCTGCTCATCCTGCGCTTCTGGTGGGCACTCGATGACTTGCAGGATTTGCCCGCAACGGCGGATCGGATGCTCACGGATGCGGGCGGCCAAGTCCAGACGACGCTGCAAGACTTGCGTGCGGGCAAAGCGCCGAAGCTCGGCGCCATCGCCTCGGCGAAGGGTCTGTGGTCACTCGGGGCACTGGCCGGCGAGGCGCGGGAACTGCTCGGTTCCTACGTCAATTTCGGAATCCTGTTGAATCCCCTGGCTTTGGGCCTGGGCGTCTTGTCGCTGCTCTTCGTGCTGCTGTTGGCGATGGTAGGAATCATTCTCGCCATCTTCACGATGCTGTGAGATGACGGGGCACCGCGGAGCAAAAAAACCGGCGAATGTAGCCGGTTCTTTTTGTCTGGCCCCGCACGCGGCGGGACGCGACCGAATGGCGTCAGGCCATCGCCTTGATATGGGCGTTCAGGCGGCTCTTGTGACGCGCGGCCTTGTTGGCGTGGATGGTGCCTTTGTTGGCGGCGCTGTCGATCTGCGGGACGGCGGACTGATACGCCTGCATCGCCGCCTCCTTGTCGCCTGCTTCGATCGCCTTGACGACCTTCTTGATGAAGGTACGCAGGGTGCTGCGTTGCGAGGCGTTCTGCCGGCGGCGCTTCTCGGCCTGGCGGGCGCGCTTTTCGGCTTGTGCTGAGTTGGCCAAGGGGATCTCCTGGGAACCTGAAAGGGACGCACCCATTTCGGGCGCCGGAATAAAGACCGCGTATTTTGCACAGCGGGCACGCGATTGTCAACCGGTTTGCTCGCTATCGAGCGTTCGCACCTGATATCCAGACAGACCTTCGTGTAGGGGCGGGTTTGAAACCCGCCCCTTGTATGTTCTGTTCCCAGGGATTGACAGGGATGGTCGAGACACGGATGTTGCAGAGAGTGCCAGGGAAGCCGTACCAGCAGTTCCAAATTTGGGTGGCCGCCGCCAACAGCGTGCCGGCCGCGAGGCTGATGGTGGATGCGCTGCGCTTATCCACCCTACAACACCGGCTCCGCTGTAGGGTGGATAAGGCGCGCCGCTCGGTGTCGGGGACCTGGCACGGCGGTCGCGCGCGCCGCATCCACCAGGGATCGCGCGATGCCGCCCATATTTGGAATTGCTGAAGCCGTCCGCCCCTACGTCCCGTTATCACGTCCGAAGGCTATACTCCCCGCCTTTTGCGGAGTCAGCGCCCCCGTGCCCAGCCTCGCCACGTCCATTGCCAAAGTCGGCAGCAACACCTTCGTGTCACGGCTGCTGGGCTTTGTGCGCGATCTGGTGATCGCCCGGGTCTTCGGCGCGAACGCGGGCACCGACGCCTTTTTCGTCGCCTTCAAGATCCCCAATCTGATGCGCCGACTGTTCGCGGAGGGGGCCTTTTCCATGGCCTTCGTCCCCGTGCTCAACAGCTACCGGGAGCAGCGCAGCCAGGCGGATCTGAAGCGCTACCTGGACGACATGGCCGGGGTGCTGGCGGCGGCGCTGCTGGTGGTGACGCTGCTCGGCTGCCTGGCCGCCCCGCTGCTGGTGCTGCTCTTCGCGCCTGGGTTCAGTGCCGAGGCGGGTCAGCGCGAACTGGCGGCGGAACTGCTGCGGCTCACCTTCCCCTACATCCTGTTCATCTCGCTCACCGCCTTCGCCGGCGGCATCCTCAACACCTACGAACGCTTCGGGGTGCCGGCCTTCACCCCGGTCTTGCTGAATCTCATCCTGATCGCCTGCGCACTCTGGCTGGCGCCGCTGATGGACCGCCCGATCGTCGCCCTCGCCTGGGGGGTGCTGATCGGGGGCGTGGTTCAACTGGCCTTTCAGGTGCCCTTTCTGCGGCAACTCGGGCTGCTGCCGCGCCCGCGCCTGCGGTTTCAGGACCCCGGCGTACGGCGGACCTTCCGGCTCATGGGGCCGGCCCTGTTCGGCGCCTCGGTCGGCCAGATCAATCTGCTGCTCAACACCATTCTCGCCTCCTTCCTGGTCAGCGGGAGCATTTCCTGGCTCTATTACTCGGACCGGCTGATGGAGTTCCCCATGGGCGTGCTGGGCGTCGCCCTGGGCACCGTGATCCTGCCCAAGCTCTCGCAGCGCCACGCGGCCGAGGACCCGGACGCCTTCTCGGACACCCTGGATTTCGGATTGCGCTGGCTGCTGCTGCTCGGGGTACCGGCGGCCGTGGGGCTCCTGGTCCTGGCCGGACCCATCATCGCCACCCTGTTCTTCTCCAGCGATCCGAGTGCCGCCTTCGGCGCTCAGGATGCGCGCATGACCGCCCTGAGCCTGATGGCCTACGCCCCCGGCCTGGTCGGCTTCATCGCCGTCAAAGTGCTCGCTCCCGGCTACTACGCCCGCCTGGAGATGCGCACCCCGGTGCGGATCGCCGTCATCGCCATGGCAGCCAACATCGTCTTCAGTCTGGCCCTGATGTGGCCGCTGGGACACACCGGTCTGGCCCTGGCGACCACCCTGTCGGGGCTCGTCAATGCCGGGCTGCTGCTGCGCGGACTGCGTGCCGAGCGCGTCTATCGTCCCCTGCCCGGCTGGCCCGCCCTGCTCGCCAAGGGGCTGGGCGCCAGCTTGCTCATGGGCCTGTTACTCGCGCTGGGCATCGGGCCCATCGACGACTGGCTGGCGCAGAGTGGGGGCGAGCGCGCCTTGCGTCTTGGGCTGTGGATGCTCGCGGCCGGCGGGCTTTACGGGGCGGTGCTGCTTGCGGTCGGTATTCGGCCGCGGCATTTGCTGCGGGTCTGATGATCCGGCAATCACCTTAGCCCGCCACCACGGTCCGGTTGCGTCCGCCTTGCTTGGCCGCGTAGAGCGCACGGTCGGCCGCGGCGATCAGTTCGGGCACCCCCCGGCGGACTGGACCGGCCAGGTCGCGATGCCCACGGAGAGGGTGCGGCGGACCGCGCCCCCGTCGCATCGGATCGCCGTGACCGTTGCGCTGGAGGACATTCGTCCAGCGGCAGAGGCGACTGGCCGCCAGCGTGGATTCGGTCTTTTGGCGCCGGCCGACTTGAGTTGCAGCCGCACCAGCGGCAAGGGCGGGCGCGCTGCCGCTCAGGGCCAGTGCCAGGACAACCAACAGCGGCAAACCCAAAGAGCGCATGGTGTATCCATTGCGGCGGTCGACACGCGGACCGACCTGTTACCCCGAAGCCCGCAGGGTAAAGCATCCTCGTAGGCCCGGTTATCCCGGTTAAACCGCTTCCTGAACCCCTGACGCCAGGTTCCCGGCGATCAGGGTCCGCATCGCGGCGGGACGCCGCTCCCACCGGCGACACTGCCGTTAGCCGATCAACCTATCACGGGGCATTGGCGGTGCCGGATGAGGCGACCGGGTCGGGTTTGCGGGTGGTGGCGGCCTGGGGCGACCTCACTGCCTTGCCGGCGACCTTCCCTGTCGATCACTGCCGGGCCTTGCAGTCCGGGGAGATCCATGCTGTTCCGGACCCCGCCGACGGCACCCGCTGCACGCATCTGCGCGAGCCACCGCCCGCGCACCTCTGCGTCCCGTTGGCGGTACACGGTGAAACCCTTGGCCTGTTGCATCTCGGCGCCGATGAATTGCTCACCGACCCTACCAAGGCGCGGACTTGCCGCCGATCACCGTCTCGATCGGCGTCACTGCCGCACGGGCGCAGGAAACGGACGCCGCCGCCGTGCTGGCACGGGCCGATGCCGCCCTCTATCAGGCCAAGGATGGCGGGCGCAACCAGGTAATCACCGGCAACGCCGACTGAACGCTCAGGATTAAGACGCGCCGACCTTGATCGTTATCCCGGCCGGCGGCGTGCGTTGTCAGGGCTTCCAGCCCTGACGGTGTCAGGCCAGGATGGCCTGACGACGCACCCGGCGAGTCCAAGTGGCCGGACTCTTGATCGAGACCGACGCGCCGATCCGCTCGGAACCCGCGGACGACCCGCGTATACTGTGGCGCCCCTTCGCTTGCTCGTAGGACCCATGAGGCTGATCCGCGGTATTCATAATCTGCGCCCTGACGATCGGGGCTGCGTGGCCACCATCGGCACCTTCGACGGGGTGCACCTGGGACACCGCGCGGTCTTCCAGCGCCTGCTCGGACACGGCCGCGCACTCGGGCTGCCGGCCACCGTCATCACCTTCGAACCCCAGCCGCTGGAGTTTTTCACCCCGGACCACGCGCCGGCGCGCCTGACGCGGCTGCGCGAAAAACTCCAGGCCATCCGCAAGTACGGCATCGCGCGGGTGATGCTCCTCGAATTCGGATCGCGACTTGCGTCCACGGAGGCCGCGGCCTTTGCCCGGCAACTGCTGCTGGAGGGGCTGGGTGTGCGCTATCTGCTGGTCGGGGACGATTTCCGCTTCGGCCGCGGGCGCACCGGCGACTACGATCTCCTGCGCACCATCGGCACCCAGGCGGGCGCGGACGGTTTCGCGGTCGAGAATCTGCACACCATCACCCATGGCGAGGAGCGCATCAGCAGCACCCGGGTACGCGAGGCGCTCTACCGCGGCGATCTGGAGCAGGCCGAACGCTTGCTCGGACGACCCTACCGAATCCAGGGCCGGGTGGGCCACGGCGATCGGCGCGGGCGCACCATCGGCTTCCCCACCGCCAACGTCGACCTGCACCGGCGGGTCAGTCCGCTGCACGGGGTCTTCGCCGTGCAGGTGCGCGGGCTGGATGCGGGTCCGCGGCCCGGCGTCGCCAACGTCGGCACCCGCCCCACGGTCGGCGGCCAGGGGTATCGGCTGGAGGTGCATCTGTTCGACTTCGATCAGGAGATCTACGGCCGTCATCTGGAAGTGGAGTTCCGACTCAAGCTGCGCGACGAGCGGCGTTTCGGCTCATTCGAGGAATTGCGCCGCCAGATCGCGCTGGATGCGGCGGCGGCGCGGGAGTATCTGGCCGGACCAGCGGGATGCGACGCGGACCGGGTGACTTGAAGAAATCCCGGTCACGTTGTACCTTCATTCTGTGCAATCATAGGGTTGGCAGAGCCCCTGTAACACCGGCAACGCCCCGTTCCCAGGCGCGGGACAACCTCAAGGCATACGCGTGACTGACTACAAATACACCCTCAACCTCCCCAACACCGAGTTTCCCATGAAGGCCAATCTGGCGCAGCGGGAACCGGCGCTTCTCAAACAATGGGAACAGTTGGATATCTATTCACAGATTCGCGCGGCACGCGCGGGTGCGCCAAGCTTTATCCTGCACGACGGCCCGCCCTACGCCAATGGCGACATCCATATCGGCCATGCGGTCAACAAGGTGCTGAAGGACATCATCGTCAAAGCGCAAACGCTGGACGGGATGGACGCACCCTATGTGCCGGGCTGGGACTGCCACGGGCTGCCGATCGAACTCCAGGTCGAGAAAAAGCAGGGCAAGCCCGGACATAAGTTGAGCCCGGCGCAGTTCCGCGTCGCCTGCCGCGACTATGCCGCCACGCAGGTGACTGGTCAGCGCGCCGACTTCAAACGCCTGGGCGTGTTCGGCGACTGGGAACGGCCGTATCTCACGATGGATTTCGCCTTCGAGGCGCAGATCATCCGCTCCCTGGGGCGGATCATCGCCAACGGCCATGTCATCAAGGGCGAGAAACCGGTGCATTGGTGTATCGACTGCGGTTCGGCCCTGGCCGAGGCCGAGGTCGAATACGCCGACAAGCAGTCGATCGCCGTCGATGTGCGCTTTGCGCTGGCCGAGCCGGAGGTGCTGGAGGCGCGCTGCCACGGCTCGCCCAACGGCTGCGGCGAGGGACCGGCGTCGCTGGTCATCTGGACCACCACGCCCTGGACCCTGCCGGCCAACCAGGCGGTGGCGGTCAATCCGGAATTGGAATACACCATTGTTCAAGTGGGCGGCGACGACCGGCCCGGAACCGGCGAGCGGCTGATCGTCGCCGCGGGCCTGCTCAAAGACACGATGCACCGCTGGGGCTATGAGCACTATCGGGTGCTGGGCTATGGACGGGGCGCGGATTTGGAGGGGGTGAAACTCCGGCACCCCTTCTACGACCGTGAGGTCCCGGTGATCCTCGGCGAGCATGTGACCCTGGAAGCGGGCACCGGCGCTGTTCACACCGCGCCTGGTCATGGCCTGGACGACTATATCGTCGGCAGCCGTTATGGCTTGCCGGTCGACAACCCGGTGGGCGGCGACGGGCGCTTCCTGCCCGGCACGCCGCTGTTTGCCGGTGAGAATGTCTTCAAGGCCAATGAGCACGTGGTGGAGGTGCTGAAGGCGCATGGCGCGCTGCTGCTGGAGCAGCGCTTCACCCACAGCTATCCCCATTGCTGGCGTCACAAGACACCCATCATCTTTCGCGCCACGCCGCAGTGGTTTATCAGCATGGAGAAGCGGGGCCTGCGCGCCGCGGCCCTGGATGAAATCGGCCGGGTCGATTGGACACCCGACTGGGGTCAGGGACGCATCGAGGGGATGGTCGGGGGGCGGCCGGATTGGTGTATCTCGCGTCAACGCACCTGGGGGGTGCCGATTGCCCTGCTGGTCCACAAGGTCACCGGCAAACTGCATCCGCGCACGCCCGAACTGATCGAGGAAGTGGCGCGCCGGGTGGAGCAGACGGGGATCGAAGCCTGGTTCGAACTGCATCCATCAGGTTTGCTCGGCGAAACGGAAGGGGCCGAGTACGAGAAGGTCCAGGACACCCTGGATGTCTGGTTCGACTCCGGCGTCACCCACGCCTGCGTTTTGGAGCAGCGCGCGGGTCTGCGCGCCCCGGCGGATCTCTACCTGGAAGGTTCGGACCAACACCGCGGCTGGTTCCAGTCGTCGCTGCTCACCAGCATCGCCATGCACGGGCGGGCGCCCTACCGTCAGGTCCTCACCCACGGCTTCACGGTCGACGCCAAGGGCGAGAAGATGTCCAAGTCGAAGGGCAACGTGGTAAGCCCGCAAGACGTGATGAAGACCCTGGGGGCGGACATCATCCGGCTGTGGGTCGCGGCCACCGACTATCGCGCCGAGATGAGCGTCTCCGATGAGATTCTGAAGCGCACCGCCGATGCCTACCGGCGCATCCGCAACACCACCCGATTTCTGCTCGCCAACCTCAACGGCTTCGACCCCGCGGTCAATCAGGTGGCGCCGGCCGACATGATCGCCCTGGACCGCTGGGTGATGGACCGGGCGCTACGACTCCAGGGCGAGATCATCACCGCCTATCGGACCTACCAGTTCCACCTGATCTACCAGAAGGTCCACAACTTCTGTGTGGTGGATTTGGGCGGTTTTTATCTGGACGTGATCAAGGACCGTCAATACACCACGGCGGCGGACGGGCTGCCGCGGCGGTCCTGCCAGACCGCCATGTATCACATCGTCGAGGCCATGGTCCGGTGGTTGGCGCCGATTCTGTCATTCACGGCCGATGAAATCTGGGGCTTCATCCCCGGCCGGCGCGACCCCTCGGTATTTACCGCCACCTGGTATGAGGGTCTGGTCGCGCTGGACGATGTGACCGACCTGGACCGGGCCCTGTGGGATCAGGTCCTCGCCGCGCGGATGGCCGTGGGACCGGCGTTGGAGAGCGCCCGCAAGGCCAACCTGATCGGTTCAGCCCTGGATGCCGAGCTGGACCTGTACTGCGACCCCGGGCTCTATCAGGCACTGGGTCGGTTGGAGGACGAACTGCGATTCGCCATGATCACCTCGCAGGTGCGGCTGCACCCGATCGCCGAACAGCCGGACACGGCGGTCGGCACGGATCTGCCGGGCTTGGCGGTGCGGGTGAACGCGTCGAAACACGCCAAATGCGTCCGCTGCTGGCACCATCGACCCGACGTGGGCACCCATGCCGACCACCCGGAACTCTGTGGGCGCTGTGTGGACAATGTTGCCGGGGCCGGGGAGGTGCGGCGCTTCGCTTAAACCGCGCCCAGCGCAGTATGTGATGTTATTGGATGGGATCGGCCACGGCAGACTCGACGATTGCCGGAGTTGGCGCGGTTTAAAGTCTTTCTTCTGGCTCCCACGCTCCAACGTGGGAGCAAGTCGCGACGCTCCGGCGTCGCGTGGAGCGGCCGGACGGCGTTCCCACGCTGGAGCGTGGGAACGAGAGAAAGCGACTAGCCTAAATTTAGCTAACTAGAGACTCGACGATGCATACGCAAGTCAACATTCACGAGGCCAAGACCCGTCTCTCCCAACTCATCGAGCAAGTGGAGGCCGGGGACGAGGTCGTGATCGCACGCGCCGGTTCGCCGGTGGTTCGACTCGTTGCCGTGGATGCACAACCGCCACGCCGGGTCCTCGGAGCCCTTGCCGGGCGCGTCCAATTACCACCGGACTTCAATGCCCCACTGCCCGAGGCCCTGCTCGACGCCTTTGAGGGCCGTTAGTGCGCCTGCTGCTGGACACGCACATCCTGCTCTGGTCGCTCATCGCGCCGAACCGCCTGCCGACCGATGCCCGGGACGCCCTGGCGGCGCCAGAGAACGCCGTGTTCTTCAGTGCCGCGAGTATCTGGGAGATTGCGATCAAGCGGGCCTTGAATAGACCGGATTTTGCGGTTGAGCCGGAGTTGACGCGTGGTGCAGCCCTCGATACCGGGTTTCAGGAGTTGAACGTGAATGGTCTGCACGCGACCAAGACCCGTTCACTTCCCCATCTGCATCGAGACCCCTTCGATCGCCTACTGATCGCGCAAGCCCAAACCGAACCCCTGGTGTTGATGACAGAAGACCCGCAAATCGCCCGATATGACGTGGGCTTATGGATCGTTTAGTAACGAGTCAAGAAGTTAAATACGAGCACTCTCATGAAACGCTGGCTGTGGCTCTCTCTGATCATTTTCCTGCTAGATCAGGCCACCAAGTGGCTGGTGATGGCTTCCCTGGCACCCTTCGAGGTGATCGAGCTGATTCCGAACCTGAACCTGACCCTGGCCTTCAATACCGGCGCGGCCTTCAGCTTCCTGGCGGACGCCGGCGGCTGGCAGCGGTGGGGGCTCGCGGCCCTTGCGCTCGTCATCAGCGGCGTGCTGGCCGCCTGGCTGCTGCGTCTGCGCGCAGATGAACGAACCATGGCGGTCGCACTGGCGCTGATCATCGGCGGCGCGGTCGGTAATCTGGTCGACCGGGTGGTGCTCGGGCATGTCATCGACTTCATTCAGATCTATCTGCCCTGGGTCCCGTTCGCGCTGTTCAACCCCTGGCCGGCGTTCAACGTGGCTGACAGCGCCATCAGCCTGGGCGTCGTCATCCTGCTGGTCCATACCCTGTTCTTCGACACCGGCCCGGATCGGCCCGCCATGAAGGCGTAACGGTTACCGCACAGCAAGTGGTCGGATCGACATCCGACCGTCAGCAGTGGGCTGTCATCCCCTCGCAGCAATTCACGGGCAATGATTCGAGTATCATTGTCCACCGTTCCCTGACGCCACGCGGCATCAACTCAGACCGCGAACGCACCGACCCTGGTCCGCGCGACCGTTGCAGCCGGCGTCGCGGCCCCCCTTCGCCTCACCTGAGGATTCGCGATGAACGATCTCTGGCAAGACCTGAAGCGCGTCGCCACTGCGCACTGGTCAAAGCTCAAGACCATCGGCGCCGCACCGACACCGCGCGAGCAGGCGGTGGCGGCAGCCTGCGAACGGGTCATCGATCAGGTCGATCCGCGCCTGCGCGGCCTCTCCGGATATCGCCGCACACTCCACGACAACGTCGCCGCCGCACTCGATTACAGTGCCGACCTGGCCAGCCGCATCCCCGGACCGGTCACGCTGAATCGGGAGACCTGGGCCCAAGACCCCTTGCTCAATGCCATGTTCGCCGACGTGAAGCGGATCCGCTGGGTCCTCTCCAGCCCCAGTGTCTGCGCTTACGTCCGCGACACGGCGCTGGAAACCGGCGACTGCTACGCGCTCCTGGCCGCCCTGCCGATGGTGCGCAACCAACTCGGCATGGAGTTGCAAGGCGACGCCGTCCACCGGGACATTCCGCAAACCACCTGGAGTTTCGTCAACCACGAAGTCGGTCTCCCGGCCGGCGATCCGGATTCCGTCCGCGGCCAGGCCGCACAGGCCATCATGGATATTATCGCCGGCGGGGCCGTGCAGGAGATCGGCGGTCAGGAGGCGCGGATCGCCGCACTGGAAGAACAGTTGCGGATGACCCGGATCAAACAGAAAGTCGCCAATCCAGCGACGCACGGTCTGGATTTCCTGAGCGATGGCGGCGCTTCCACGCTGCCTGATTACGCGACCCTGGGCCAGCGCATCCAGCAACTGGAGCAGGAACTGGCCGCGGCACGCCAGGGACTCACCACCCTCGACGACCATCTGCAGCGCCTGAACGACGTGCTGGCGCACCCGCAGACCCGCGTTGCGGTCCAGCCCGAGCAGGTCCGCCTGGACCGGATGAACGTGGTGCGCGAGGACCGGGAGGGTGCCGTGGAGTCGATGCCGATCGAGTTCCTGCGCGGGTATCGGGGCGGGCAGCCGGCACGCGTCATCCTGCTGATCCGCTTCGCCCGGGCGGATCTGATTACCGCCGACGAGCGACTGGCCGAGGTAGAGCGCTATGTCAACGCCTGACGCGCCGCCGAAGCCGGTCGATGGACTGCACGAGACGGTCGCCGTGACGCCGATGAAGATCGCCCTCCTGTCCCGCGACCCCACCATCTACTCCACCAACCGGTTGGTGCAGGCGGCGCAGCAGCGCGGCCACGAGATTCGTGTCATCGACGTCCTGCGCTGCTATATGAACATCACCACCCACGCCCAATCCATCCATTACAAGGGCGAGGAATTAAAGGGTTTCGACGCGGTGATCCCGCGAATCGGCGCCTCGGTCACCTTTTATGGGGCCGCGGTGCTGCGGCAGTTCGAAATGATGGGCGTCTATGCCCTGAACGAATCGGTGGCCATCGCCCGCGCCCGCGACAAACTGCGCTCACTGCAGTTGCTGTCCCGCAAGGGCATCGGGCTGCCGATCACCGGATTCGCCCATGCCCCGGACGACGTCGAGGACCTGATCAAGATGATCGGCGGTGCACCGCTGGTCATCAAACTCCTGGAAGGCACCCAGGGAATCGGGGTGGTGCTGGCCGAAACCGAACAGGCCGCCAAGAGCCTGATCGAGGCCTTCATGGGCCTGCGTGCCAATATCCTGGTGCAGGAATACATCAAGGAGGCCGAGGGGGCGGACATTCGCTGTTTCGTCATCGGCGACAAGGTGGTGGCGGCCATCAAGCGTCAGGCCAAGCCCGGCGAGTTCCGCTCCAACCTGCACCGCGGCGGCACCGCCAGTCTGATCCGCATCACCCCGGAGGAGCGTTCGACCGCGGTGCGTGCCGCCCGCATCATGGGGCTCAACGTGGCCGGCGTCGACGTCCTGCGCTCCCATCACGGACCGGTGGTCCTGGAGGTCAACTCCACCCCGGGGCTCGAAGGCATCGAGACGGCGACCTCCAAGGACATCGCCGGCCGGATGATCGAGTATCTGGAGAAAAACGCCGCCCTGGCCAAGACCCGTGCGCACCGGCAGGCGTGATCCGGTCGATTCAGCGGAACCCGCGGCGGCCTCAGACCCGCCTTTTCCCAGAAGCTGATCGAACGAGCAGGCAGACGATTGTGGGGCAGCAAGTCCTTGATCAGGGTGTCAGCCCTCAGCGTCCCCGTCCCATGCCGCGCCCGTTCGCTGCCTGGCCGTGCCTGGCCTCGTACCCGGTGCCATAGGGCAGGTCACTGCGATGACCTCCACCGTGGCCGACGCTGCCGGGACCC
>Ga0247841_10009458_pt1 | contig 13641 bp, 11 predicted proteins | sample LaCruzMarch2015__2_FD_192410 | JGI IMG/M metagenome (GOLD analysis project Ga0247841, IMG submission 192410) | Freshwater microbial communities from meromictic Lake La Cruz, Castile-La Mancha, Spain - LaCruzMarch2015_18m | ecosystem: Environmental > Aquatic > Freshwater > Lake | place: Spain...
CCTTTTTTTGTACAGTATACAACTTAAGTTTAGCCCAAACAATAATATACTTATTTAAATTAGATTTTCGATAAGCAAACTTCAGTTGCTTACCTTGCAAAAGTTTTAGTTTTCCACTATAATCTAAAACACCAACTTGGCTTACTAATTCTCCTATTGACTTACCCCAGGCGCCGGCATTACCTAGCAATGAACCGCCCAATGAACCGGGTATACCAACTAAAAATTCCAAACCGCTTAAATTATGCTTTTTTGAGAATGAAATCAATGCATTTAATTTTAAACCACTCCCGGCCACTATGTAACTGCCCTGACAACTGCATTTCCTGAAATTCTTACTACTTAACCTAACCACTAAACCATCTAAACCTGCATCGCTAACCAGGATATTGCTGCCGGCTCCCAAGATAAAAACACGCTGACCAGCCTGTCTGGCAGAAACCAAAACTTGCTGTAAACTTTTAAGATTTTTTGGCTCAAAAAAATATTCCGCCGGTCCTCCGATTTTAAAACTCGTATAGCCGGCCAAATTAACTTTAGTTTTTATTCTTTTACTTAAGCTCTTGGGCCAAAGCATCACTCACCCTCACAATATCACCTGCTCCTAAGGTTATCACCAGGTCATTATCCCTGATCATACCCAAAACATGGGAAAGGATATCCTCTTTAGCTAAATATAAAACTTCTTTGTTTGAATCAAATTCTTTTATTTTATTTAACAACCCCCGGGCATTTACCCCCTCTATCGGCTGCTCGCTCGCCGCATAAATATCGGTGATAATTAAATAATCCGCCTGCGCAAAAGATTTAGCAAAATCATTTAGAAGTAACTGCGTACGGGTATAACGATGCGGCTGAAACACTACGATTTTTCGTTTAACTTTTAAATTAGCTACTGCCGCCAAAGTAGCTTTTATCTCTGTTGGATGATGTGCATAATCATCAATGACTAGATATTTATCACTCTGGAATTTAATCTCTAATCTGCGGCCGGCGCCTTTATACCCCTCTAAGCTACTACGGATATACTTTAAATCAATACCTAGCTCTAACCCTAAGCTGATTACCGCCAGGGCATTTGAAATATTATGTCTTCCTCCCAAAGCCAAATGAAAATGCGAAATAAATTTATCTTTAAAATAACAATCAAAATCGCAAAGCAGCCCATTAAATACGATGTTCTTAGCATAAATATCTGCAGAGCTGTCTAAGCCAAAAAATACGCACTTGCCTTTATAGCCGCGCATTATATTTAAAAGATTAGAATCGTCAAAACAGGCAAAAACACAACCTCCGGGCAAAGTACGCTTAATAAAAGCCCCAAAAGCATCTAATTCATTGTTAAAATTATGATAATAATCCAGATGCTCCTGGTCAATATTAGTAATAATGGAATACTTAGGCGTATAACTTAAAAATGACCCATCTGATTCATCTGCTTCAGCGACAAAAAACTGGCCGCTCCCTAAACAAGCATTGGTCTGAATATTATTTAGGACGCCTCCAATGGCTACCGTGGGAGATAGCCCAGCTTCTAACAACATGTAGGAAATTAAAGAAGTAGTCGTGGTCTTACCATGGCTACCGGCAATGGTTATTGCTGTTTTTTGCTGCATCAGTTCGGCTAAGGCTTGCGCTCTCTTGATTAAAGGTATACCTAAAATCTTGGCCTGGCAAATTTCTGGATTATCAGATTTGATCGCTGAAGAATAAACTACTACATCCTGCTTAGTTATATTACTAGTATTATGGCCAATAGATATTTTAGCTCCCAGGCGCTTAAGTTCATCAGTAATCCGGCTCTCTTTTAAATCCGAACCGCTAACCATAAAACCACTTTTAAGCAATAGATGCGCAATCCCGCTCATCCCAATGCCACCAATACCTATAAAATGATAATATTTTTTCATTATAAAATATTCGCCTTCCAAGAATTTTCAAACTCAAGCTGGCTATCAAAAGAATAGGTGGATCTAAGCGCTCTAGTTAAATCCCGATGATCTCGTAAATACTGACAAAAAGATACAAATTTATCCTTACCAAACACGTTAATCAAATAATTTAACAAACTGTAAGATTCAAGATAAAATAATTCTACTGATTGTTTATCTTTTGTATGCATTAAATCAAAGCTATATAATTGGTTTAAACTCATAAGAGTATTGGTCTTCAACTTTGCTGCCAGATACCTTTTCACTGATTGATTATTAGATCGCCTTTCATGAAAAGTAGCAACCCCCTCATCCAGCCAAAGAGGGACAGCAGGATTATTAAAACCCACCATTTCTCTAAAAATAATATGCGCCAATTCATGCGCCAGAACATTATCGAGCAACCCGGGAGCAGTGGAATAGCTCTGAATAGATTTATTGCCAATAGTTACTAATCCAACGGACCAATCTAAATTACTATTTGCTTTTTTGTACTCCTCCGGAGTATCAAAGAGATAAATTTTAGCACGATTATCCCAGGTCCAATAATTAAAACGATTTAACCCAAGCAAATCAGCAATTTCATCATAATACCCTTCAGCTTTTTCAGTTAGCTGATTGAGGAAATCCTCAGAAGCACCATTATAAAAAACTAAAAAATGCGTACTTTTAAACACCCTCCAAGGCGTTTCTTGCGCAAAAACAATTACCGGTATAAAAATAAATAGAATTAATAATCTTAATTTAAGCATCAATTTAAACTTAAAACCTCATAAGCCAGCATTTCTGTGGCATCCAAAACTGGTAATTTTTGATACGCCATTTGCATTGCTTTAAGTTTTTCATTATTACAAAAATATTCCTGCAACCTTTCCTTTAATTTATCTACGCTTAGATCGGCATCCAATAATACCTCTGCTGCACCAATATTCTTTAAAACCTGGGCATTCGCCGACTGGTGCGCATAGGCAAAAGGATAAGGAACTAATATCGCCGGAACTCTAAATTTTTGCAACTCCGCAATAGTAGTAGCTCCCGCCCGACAAATAATCAAATCGGCTACACTATAAGCATATTGCATCTGCCTAAAAAAATCAAAAAGTTTATAAGTCAAAGTCGTGCAAAGATACCCATCAGATAACCAGGTAAAATCCTGCATTCCACAGATATGAATAACCTGCAAATCAAGCTTCTTTTGATAAATAGATAACGCTTCAAAACAAGTAGCATTTAATCTATGCGCACCCTGGCTACCACCGGTAATTAAAACGGTAAATTTTCCTTCTTTAAACTTAAAAAAATCCAGCGCCTCTTTTCTCTCCAAACGGACTAAATCTCTACGCAGGGGGTTCCCAGTCAAAACAATTTTTTCGCCGGATACATTCAGATCGTTACGGGTTTGGCTAAAAGATACCGCCACTCTATCTACTAGCTTAGATAAGAATCTATTTGCCCTACCACAAACAACATTCTGCTCATGAATTATAGTTTTAATCCTAAATAACCAGGCCCAGAATACCAGGCCGATGCTATCTAGACTGCCAAATCCCACTACCACCAGCGGCTTAAATTTTATAATAATCCGCAAAGCCTGCCAGGTATTACATAAGAAGAAATAAACGCCAAACAAGGTTTTTTTGTTTAGACTAAAGCTTAATTTAACCGCATGAATATATTCAGTTTGCGTAAAGTCAATAGGAATTCTATTTTTGCGAACATCTTCCGGAAGTACCAATTGCACCTGGTGGTTGGAGTTCTTTAATGAATCTGCCAGGGCTAACGCCGGAAAAATATGGCCACCGCTTGAACCGGTAACAATTAAAACACGCATTACTAAAAGTCTCCAGTAAATAATGGGCACATTGGAAGCCCGAATTTAGGCCGTATGCAAGGCGCAACGACGAAAGCGTAGTCACAGTAGTACTACGCCCAGGAAGAGCAACGCCGCAGACGGCCGAAAGGCGGGCTTCCCCTTTACTTCTATATTTATTGGAGGCTAGTTAAGGATACTCCCCGCAACGAGCAATATTGATCAATATTCCCAAACTGACCATATCAAATATTAACGAAGAACCGCCATAGCTAATAAACGGCAGCGGTAGCCCCTTAGTCGGAAAAACTCCGCAAGAAACTCCAATATTAATAATTGCCTTAAGAGAAATCATTAAAATTAACCCCAGAGCAAAAAAATATCCAAACCTGTCCTGGGCATTCTTAATGATTTTAAGGCCCTGCTGAATAAAAATCATAAACAACGCAATTACACCCAAAGTGCCAAGTAAACCCAACTCTTCTCCGATAATAGAAAAAATAAAATCTGTATGCGCTGCCGGAAGATAAAAAAGTTTTTGCTGGGAATGCCCCAGCCCTCTTCCGAATAACCCACCTGAACCAATAGCAATCTGCGATTGAATAATCTGAAAACCCGTTCCCTTAGGATCAAGCCAAGGATTTAAAAAAGCTAAAATTCTAGCCCGCCGATAAGGCACGCTAAAAACTAAAAAATAAAGTACGGGTAAACTACAAAGTATCAAACTTAAAATATACCTGCCTCTAACCCCGCCGACAAAAAGCATTATTAAAACTACACTGCCTAAAGCAATAACTGTGCCTAAATCCGGCTGCAAAAGTATAAGTAGAGCCGCAGCTCCTAACATAGACATCGCCGGTATAAAACCAGCTATCAACATCCTGATCTTATCTTCTTTACGGGAGATAAAATCAGCAATATAAGCAATGAGTGCCAGATTAGCAAACTCCGAAGGCTGAAAACTGATAAATTTAAATCTAAACCAGCGCCGGGCACCGGAAACTTCTTTACCCACTCCGGGAATAAGCACTAAGACTAACAGAAAAAGAGCAATCCAAATTAACCAATGAGCATATTTCCTGAACAGACGATAATCAATAACCATCGCCAAAAAAGCAAGCAATACGCCCACAGCTAAAAAAGACAGATGCCGCTTTAAAAAATAAAAACTATCATGATAGCTCTCCCAGGCATAAATACTGGAAGAACTATAGATCATTACAATACCGACACAAACTAGTATAATCGATATCGTAAGCAGATTAATACGCGTTTTTCTAACCATGAGATTTAACCTCTTGCGCTAAATCCAAAACGATTCTTTTAAAGACCCTGCCCCGTTCTTCATAATCCGTAAACATATCATAGCTTGAACACATCGGAGATAATAACACAGAATATCCCGGCTGAGCCTGGTAATAGGCTTTAGTTACCGCATCCTTTAAGGTATTTACTTTTTCTATCGAAAAACCTCCCCCATTTAGATCAGAAGCAATTATATCTTTGGCCTCTCCGATCAAAAACGCATGTAAAACTTTGCCTTTGGCAGCATCAAGAATTACCCTATAATCAATTCCTTTATGCCTGCCTCCCGCGATAAGAATTATGGGTGAAGAAATATTGCTGATTGCCCAAATAGCCGAATCCGCAGTAGTTGCCTTGGAGTCATTAATGAATTTTACCCCGTTTATTTCTGCTACCTCCTCTAAGCGATGCTGAATCCCCTTAAACTCCTGAAAAACTTTTTGCATCTGCTCTAATTCCACTCCCAAGATCCTACCCACCGCAATCACCGCGCTTTGGTTAGGGTTAAATCCCTCTTCTTTAGTAAAGAAAATAACTTTTGCCTTAGCCTTGGAAGCTAAGGCAGTTAAAAGAGGATCAAGCGCGTTTAAAACCAGAAAATCCCCTTGATCCTGATTCATAAAAATACGCTTTTTCGCATCTAAATATTCCTGTATGCTACTATAGCGATCCAGATGATTTGGGGTCAGGTTCAAAATAACCGCAATCTTAGGCTTAAAGTCTTTGATTGTCTCAAGCTGGAATGAACTTACTTCTAAAACCACAAAATCGCCCTCCTGCATCTTCTCCACATCAGTACAAAATGGATCACCGATATTACCACAGACAAAAACTTTTTTTCTGGTTGCGGCCAGGAGTTTACCAATTAAAGTGGTAACTGTAGTCTTTCCATTTGAGCCAGTTACAGCAATAATCTGTGCCGGACACAAAATACTAGCCACCTCAATTTCACTAATCAATAATTTATTAAATTCCTTAGCCCAGTTAACGCATAAAGAATTCAACGGTACGCCAGGAGAGATCACCACTAAGTCCGACTGCTTAATCAAATCTTGGCTATGCTTGCCTAATTCCACCTTAATTCCACTCGAACAAAGTTTAGCGCAAGCCTGACGGCTTTGCGAATTATCCTGAATATCAGTAACACTGACAATGGCACCTGATCTATACAAAAGATTAGCGCAGGCAACTCCGGAACGTGCCAAACCGACAATGGTAACTTTTTTATTGTTAAAGTATGCGCTGTTAGGCATAGGTTAGAGAACCATGATTTGCCTTCCTCTAGGCAAAACCAGAATAGTTTACCTGATCTTTAAGGTAACCAGTGTAAATAGGGCAAGTAGTCCCGCAATGATCCAAAACCTGACAATTATTTTATTCTCAGGCCAATCCAAAAACTGAAAATGGTGGTGCAGAGGAGCAATCTTAAAAATACGTTTTTTGGTCAATTTGTAAGTTCCTACCTGCAATATAACTGAAAGTGCCTCTAAAACAAATATCCCGCCCACAATTATAAGCAGCATCTCTTTTTTAATTAATAATGCTACTGTTCCAATCGCTCCACCCAGAGCTAGCGAACCAACATCTCCCATAAAAATTGTGGCCGGGTAGCAGTTAAACCATAAGAACCCTAAGCCGGCCCCAACAATACTAGAACAAAAAATAGTCAACTCCCCTGCGCCTTTAATATAAGGAATAAGAAGATAATTACTTAAATTAATATTACCGGAAACATAACAAAGTATACTAAAAGCAATCGCCACCATAACCACAATACCGATGGCGAGCCCATCTAAACCATCCGTAAGATTTACAGCATTTGATGAACCCGCAATCACCAAGATGACAAACAAAATATATAGCCCATCTAAATCAAAACTAACCCCTTTTAAGAAAGGTATTTCAAGATTAAGATTGTGTTGGCTATAAATTAGAATCGCCCCCAAAATCAGGCCCAGAATAACCTGGCTGGCAAGTTTTACCTTAGGTGATAATCCGCTTGCCTTCTTTTTTATCTGCTTTAAATAATCGTCAGCAAAACCGGTTAAACCCAACCAAACTGTACTGAATAAAACAATCCAAATACATTGATACGTAATATCCGCCCAAAGCAGCGTTGAAATTACCACCACTCCCAGAATGAGGATTCCACCCATCGTCGGTGTACTTTGCTTATGATGGTGCAAATCATCCAGCTTTTGACTATCGGCTTTGTTTATTTTCTCTCCGACTTTAAGGGTTTTTAATTTATTAATTAATAACGGGCCAAAGATTAGGCTAAGTACAAAGGCAGTTAAAGCCGCCATGACCGCACGGAAGGTAATGTAGCGAAATACATTAAAAGCAAAAACAAAATCTCTTAAGGGATAAAGCAGATGGTAAAGCATTAAGCTCCTAAAACCTCCTCCATTTTCATCGACCGAGAACCTTTGACCAGAATCAAATCATCGGCTTTCGGAAATATCTTTTTAAATAATAAATCCCTGGCTTGAAGTGCATTAGCACAACAAAATATATGCTTAGCCTGCAAACCATTCTCTCTGGCGGCTCTAGCAGTAATCCGGGCTAAACTACCTACCGCAATCAATAGATCACAAGTATTAGTTATACTCCAAGCGATTTGCCTGTGCAATAACTCTTTTTGCTTACCCAGCTCCAGCATATCAGCCATAATCAAAATCTTTCTACCTTTACATTTGGCGGCACCTAAGGCTGCCAAAGCCGCATTTAATGAAAGCGGATTGGAATTATAGGTATCATCAATAAACCTTAAGCCCTTAAACTCAACAAAATTAAGCCTGCCTTTTGGAAATTTAAATCTAGTTAATCTTGCACGAATCTGAGCATAACTCAATCCGCATATGCGGCCAACCGCTATTGCCGCCAACGCATTATAAACATTATAATCCCCTAAGCTCGATAATTCAAAATTAAATTTTGAGTTAACCTTAAATTCTATCCTTTCGTTTTTTAACTTAATGCACGAGGCGCAAAAATCACTTTTTTCATTAATACCAAAACTAAAATATTTCCGGCCATTAATCGGGTGATTAATTAAGCCTTTAAATGATTTATCGTCGGCATTAAGCAGGGCAATTGCGGGTTTTACCAAATTATCCAACAAAGTCATTTTTTCTTCGGCTACCCCTTTTAAATCTTTTAAAAATTCAAGGTGACTGGGTCCAATATTAGTGATTACGCCAATATTGGGCCTGGCTATTTTAGCCAAATAATCCACCTCTCCAAAATGATTAGTACCTATCTCAACCACCGCAAAACTATCTCTTTTTGTAAGCTGAATTAATGTTTGCGGAAGGCCAATCTGATTATTTTTGGTTCCCTCATTTTTAAGCACCCTGGCCTGGGCCGATAATACCCAAGCAATCATCTCTTTAGCCGTCGTCTTGCCATTAGAACCAGTGACCGCAATAACCGGCAGATTAATCTTTTGTCTCTGGAAACGAGCAATATCTCCTAAAGCTAAAGTCGTATCTTTAACTTTAATCACCGTCACTGAAGCCGGAATCGAAAACCCAGGATTATTTTCTACAATTAAACAGCTGGCTTTTAATTTTAAGGCTCGGCGAACAAAATCATGACCGTCAAAATTTCTTCCACGTAAAGCCAAAAATGCCTCTTGCGATTTTAGCCTTCTGGAATCAGTAGAAATACCAGTTATTTTATCCGTAAGGCTACCTTGAATAAGCAAGCCTTTAGTAGCTTGAATTATTTCATCAACTCTAAACATTCCCGCACTACCTTTCGATCACTAAATTTTAATACTTTATTTTTTAATATCTGATAATCTTCATGGCCTTTACCGGCAATCAGTAAACAATCGGCCTTATTTATTAAAGATAAACCTTTGCGTATAGCCTCGCCTCGAGCAGGAACTGAACAATAATTACTTTTTTGTATGCCTTGCTGGATATCCTTAATAATCTGGCCAGGGTTCTCGGAACGGGGATTATCGCTGGTAATTATCGCATAATCTGCCAACTCCGTAACTACTTTACCCATCAGTGGCCGTTTAAGTTTATCCCGCTCTCCACCACAACCAAAAATTACAATGATTTTTCCTTTAACCAGAGGCCTTAAGGCGCTAATCACATTAAAGAGCGCATCCGGAGTATGCGCATAATCAACAAAGATACTTAATCCTTTCGAACAATTGATTCTCTGTAGCCTGCCGGGAACATTTTTAAATTTCTCAATCGCGGATTTAATATCCAGTATCGGAAGCTTCTCACTTATTCCCCAAGCAACCGCAGCCAAAATATTATAGATATTATAACGGCCGATTAAATTTGTCTTCATCCTAACATTGATATGCCCGGCAACTAAAGAAAATTCCGTTGAGTGCATACCAAAATTAATTTTTTTAGCCATAATATTAGATTTGTTCTTTATTCCATAAGTCAAAACCTTAGCCTTAGTTAACCGCCTAATCCGGTTGCTATATTTATCATCGTTATTAATGATCGCTCTGCCGGTGGCCGATAAAGCGCAAAAAAGTTTAGCTTTTGCCAAAAAATAATTTTCTAAATTCTTATGGTAATCCAGATGATCCTGAGTAAAATTAGTAAAAATAGCGTGACTAAAATTAATTCCTGCCACCCTCTGTTGATCTAAAGCGTGAGAGGAAACCTCCATTGCGCAATATTTAACTTTTTGCAGATACATCTTCCTAAGTAAGCCTTGCAACTGTCCAGCTCCGGGAGTAGTATTTTTGGCAATGATAATTTTACCTTTAAAACGGTAATTAATTGTACCAATCACCCCGCAGTCATCGCCGGATTTTTTGGCCATCGCCTCAATCAAATATGAAATGGTAGTTTTACCGTTAGTGCCGGTAATACCTATTACTTTAATCTTATTTGAAGGAGCTCCGTAAAACTTATGCGTTGCCTGCGCAAAAAACTTGCGACAATCATTAACTACCAAAAATATAACTTTCGCCGAGTTCTTTATCTGCGGCGCCTCTTTCTCTACAACTACGATACTAGCACCCCTGTTAATTGCTTCTTTGATAAAATGATTGCCGTTTTGACAATTACCTTTAATCGCCACAAAAATAAAGCCTTTCTTTATTTCTTTGGAATTAGAAGTTACACCCTTAATCTCTAAATCTACGATTTTCATTGTGCCATTGCTTCCACGGGTATTTGGTTGGATTTTAAATAACGAATAGCATCCCCAGCAACTTTTTGAAATACTGGAGCAGCAACTACACCGCCAAAATAATACGGATGCGGCTCATCTACGGTCACCACAATAGTTAATAATGGATCCTCGGCGGGAGAAAAACCAATAAAGGAAGCAACAAACTTACTATGAGAATAGCTTCCATCAGGTTCAAGCTTCTGAGCAGTTCCAGTTTTTCCTGCTGCGCTGAAACCCAAGACCTTGCCCAATTTTCCTGTTCCCTCCTCGATTACGCCGGTAAGAATTTTTTTAATTCGCATCGCCGTATCCACAGAAATAACCTTACGGATAAGTACCGGTTTATTTTGCTTTATTATGCGGCCCTGGTTATCACGCACTGAATCAATAATATAGGGCTTCATTAATTGCCCTCCATTAGCAATTACAGATATTGCACTAGCTAGCTGCAAGGCAGTCACGCCTACTTCTTGGCCTATAGGTACCGAGGTAATAGATGTCTTTGACCAAAGACGTGGGGGACTAAGCATTCCGGATATCTCTCCAGAAAGATCAACTCCTAATTTAGATCCGAAACCAAAAGCCCTGATATATCGGTAAAGTGTATCCGGACCTAAAAGCTGCGCCACCTTAACTGTACCAATATTACTAGATTCCTCAATGACCTGTCTAAAAGTAAGATTACCATGTGAGGTATGATCATGCAAAGTACGGCCCCCTACCCGGTAAGCACCATTTTCACAGAAAAATACATCCTCCTCAGTAACCTTCTTCTCTTCAAGCGCAGCAGAAGCAGTAACTATCTTAAATACTGAACCGGGCTCGAATAAATCGCAAATCGCCCGATTACGGATCGAATCCTTACTGACACTAGAGTGATCATTTAAATCATAAGTGGGACGGTTAGCCATAGCTAAGATCCTGCCGGTGTGTGGATCCATCACCACGATACTGGCTCCCTTGGCATGGAAATTCTTAAAAACCTTATCTAATTCCCTTTCCGCAATATATTGGATGACCTCATCAATAGTCAAAACCAGATCCATACCGTCAATCGGGGCAACCATCTTCTCCCAAATATCTAACTTTTTTAAACGCGCATCACGTAAAAAAATCGCCCAACCCGGAACTCCTTTTAAATATTTATTGAAACTCCTCTCTACACCCTCTAGGCCTATATTATCCATACCACTAAAACCAATAATATGACTAGCCAAATAACTATTCGGATAAATACGCTTGGTTTCCTTCAAGAATCCTAACCCTTTGATATTCAACTTCTTAATTTCTTCAGAGTTTTCTGGAGTAATTTTACGTGCCAACCAGATGAATGATTTTTTGCGATTCAACCTTTCAGCAAGGTAGCTGCGTTCTACTCCCAGTATAGGCAACAATTGATTTATAACGCTCTCTTTATTTTTAATAACATTCGGCACAGCATAAAGAGAATCCATGGACATATTAAATGCCTGCGCTTTAAGATTGCAGTCATAGATTGCCCCTCGCCGTGGCTCAAGCTCCACAAGCTGATTATGTTGTTTTTTGGCTATTAAAGTTAGATAATCCGAACGAAAAAACTGAATAAAAAAAAGACGGCCTACACAAAGCAAAAGAAATATAAAAAAAATCAAAAATACCGCCTCGCATTTTCGGCGATAATTACTGATATACACTTGTCTTCCTTAGGGGGTAATAAATATTAGGGGTTAATTGTCTTTGCTTGAGCTTCCCGCTTCAAACTGAAAATACGCGCCAACAAGCCTTCCCTACCCTGCCCCTGTTGAGCAAGCTTTAAACCCGCTGGCGAAGAAATAAATTTAACAAAACGGTAATTATCCGGCATTCCAAAGTCATTGGTACCGCTAATTCGCGCACCAATATTTACCAAAGAAGAACTCTTGTTAATATTATATCTTAATGCCGTATTTTTATCCAGCAGTTCTGTAAAAATAGCTTGCTTCTTCTGGCCCAAATAGGCCAGACGAAAAATTTCACTCTGTTGATAAACATAGAGCACAGAAAAAGAAGTAATAAATACTACTGCAGAAAAAAATTTTGTCAGCCTCATATAATTTTATATCCTTTCAGCAACCCTGAATTTAGAACTGCGACTAGAAGGATTTACTTCTATTTCGCTAGCCATAGGGGTCAGGGGCTTGGCTGTAATAATATTAATTAATCCGTCAGCTTTAAGCGCACGGAAAGTATGCTTAATCGTACGATCTTCCAAAGAATGAAATGAAATAACACATATTCTAGCTTGCTTTCTTAAAATATCAACAGCTTTCTTAATCGCATTTTCTAAAATTTCCAATTCTCGATTTACGGCGATGCGTACGGCTTGAAAAGTACGCGTAGCCGGATGAATACGGTAATAACTCCTACGGTAACGATACGGGATAGCCCGCATTACTAAATTGGCTAACTGTTTAGTTGTGGCGATCGGTTCATTCCTGCGTTCCTGAACTAAGAGGTGCGCAATACGATTATGCCAACGCTCCTGCCCAAAATTCCAAAGCATCTGAGAGATCTCATTTTCATTAAGATTATTTACTAAATCATACGCTGAAATATAACTGCTTTTATCCAAACGCATATCTAGCGGCCCCTCTTCCTGAAAACTAAAGCCTCTTTGCGCATCATGCAGCTGATAACTAGAGATACCTAAATCAAAAACAATACCATCAATTTTCTCGATGCCAAGATTGGCCAAAACTTGATCCAGATCCGTAAAATTAGCATGCACGAATTCAGTACAATCTTTAAATTCCATCAGCCTTTGGCGACAAATCGCTAAGGAATTTTCATCGCGGTCTATCCCAATCAACCTACCTTTTGGAGTAATTCTTTTTAATATCTCCACTGAATGCCCGCCGGTTCCCAAGGTAGCATCAACAATTATTTGGCCGGGCGCCAACTTTAAATAATCTAATACTTCCTGCAACATCACCGGTACATGCAACGCGCCTTCTAACATTTATACATCCATTAATTTTTCTGCAATTTCTTCAAAAGACTGACGGCTATTGGCGTAAAAATCATACCATAAACTTCTTGCCCAAATCTCAATGCGATTAGAAACACCAACGATCATCACATCTTTTTTAATCTCGGCAAAATCTTTCAGATATTGCGGTAAAAGAATCCTGCCCTGTTTATCAAAACCCACATCCACCGCGCCGCTAAAAAGCAGCCGGTTAAAAGTACGCGACTGCTGTTTAGTAAACGACATAGTTTTAAATTTATTTTCCTGAGAACGCCACTCCTCTTCAGAAAACATAAAAAGACATTTATCCAGACCCCGCGTAACAAAAAACTTTTCTACGAATTGATTTTTAGCAACTTCGCGAAATTTAGCGGGCAATATTAAACGCCCCTTACGATCTATAGAATGCTCAAACTCACCGTAGAACATTTTTTTCTTCCTTCCAC
>Ga0247841_10009459_pt1 | contig 13640 bp, 12 predicted proteins | sample LaCruzMarch2015__2_FD_192410 | JGI IMG/M metagenome (GOLD analysis project Ga0247841, IMG submission 192410) | Freshwater microbial communities from meromictic Lake La Cruz, Castile-La Mancha, Spain - LaCruzMarch2015_18m | ecosystem: Environmental > Aquatic > Freshwater > Lake | place: Spain...
TGGAAGTAAGAAGAACAGGCGATTCTGTTTTCATATATTCCAAATCTAGCTTGTATGTTTATTAAAATGAGGAATTTATTTAAAAAATGGATGAAAAATTAAAGAGAAAGAGAGGATAAAAAAGTTTAAATAGTCATATTAATTTATATGAAAAGGTGTATTAAAATGTATGAAAATAATTATAAAAATTTCCATGTAACCAAAATAGAAGATTTAGATAGTTTTCTTAATCTTATGGCTGATTTAAACGAGCCTCTCGAATTATTTGCGATAGGAGGAACTGCTATGGTTTTAAAAAATATTAAGGAATCTACAAAAGATATAGACTTTTTGACAACAGCGAGTTATGAGAAGATAAATAATCTTTTTAGATTAGCAGGATTAAAAGAGGAAAGCTCTTCAAAAAGTTGCAATATCTGGAGATTAGAAAAAACCAGGATAGATATTTTTTATGATGGATTTATTATGGGCATACCTTTTCCAGATGATTGGAAAGAAAAATCTGAAAAGATAAAAGAAATAGGAAAAATCTCTCTCTATATTTTAAATTGGTACGATTTAATTATTACTAAGATTTCTCGTTCTGAAAAAAGAGATATTGAAGATGCAATTAAAATAATAAAAAGTCAAGGATTGGATTTTAATTTCTTAAAGAAGAGATACTACTCTCTTGCTGAAACAGCACTCATTACAGATTACGATTATAAATTTAAACATTTGAAAAAAGAATATGATAAGTGCAAAACTCATTAAATTACTTGATAAGCAAGGGTTTTTATTGGAATTCCCTGAGTATAATTCTCCAGAAGAGTTAATAATTGAAATCTTGAAGGAGAATAATCCAAGAATACTCTTAAGTTTACCTCTTTTTTTAAAAGAGAAGTTTGATTATAAAAAAATTTGTTCAAAATTGACTTCTTCTCAAAAAAAAGAATTTGACAAAGTAATTTTAATGAGTGGAAATATTTACAAAAAAGAAAATATAAATAATTCTCTCAAAGAATTAATAAAAAAGGAAAGGATAAATGGAAGTTTTTTAAAAAAAGAATTTGAAGAAGCATACGATTCATTTAAAGAAACCCAAATTAATTCAGAGAAAAAAGAGCAAAAAATAATCGAAAAGCAATCTAAACTTAGGTTGAACTTAAATTTAAATAAAAGTCTACAAATTTTATTTTCTCCTGCAAAAATTAAGATAATGGAGAAGATATTCAATCATGAGGATTTGACGAATACGGAATTAAAATATTATTATAAATCTATTTCAAATATAAACCGGGCAGTTTCAAATTCTGCTTTACAAGACTATCTCAAGATAATTGAAATAACTAAAAAAATAATGAAAAATGAAAGAGAGGAAATAAAAGAGATAAAATGAAATTTATTCAGAAATCTATAAATTTTTTAACTAGAAAGCAGGTTTTTTTTGAAACTAAAAATTTTAAATTTATTTATTATGGATTAATAATAGCAATAGCAATATTTATCGGATTCTTTTTGGGCTCTTTGTCTCTACAGATTTTTCAAGTTTATAATGAAACTTTTTTTATCGCTTTAACAATTTCTAGTGTAGTCTTTGTTTGTTTATTTTCAGAGAAAATAACTCTCAATAAATGGTTTACTTATCTAGGGGGTTTTATAGGATTTATGATTCCATTTAGTTTACTGAGTTGGTATTATAACATGACTTTTTTGGTTTTATGTGATTCTTTGGTAATTATTTTGCCATTTATGCAGGCTTTTGGAAGGCTTGCTTCAGTAAACCAAGGATGTTGTTCATCTAATTTCGGGGTGCATGGAAATAAAATAATCCCAGTCCATGCTTATGAAATTTTTTCAAATATATTTTTAGGAGGATTCATGATCCTTCTTTTATTTTATCAACCTTATGCAGGTTTAGTTTCCTTTGTATATGGTTTAGGTTATGGGGGAATAAGATTAATTATAGAACCCTATAGAAATGAAGAAAAAAAGATTTTTTTAGGAAAGTATTCTTTATATCAAGTTCTTTTAACTTCTCTTTTTTGGGGACTTGCTTTTATTTATTTGTATTTTTCTATTATTTCTAAAGAAGCTTTTAATATGATTTTTAAAATTGAGTATCTAATGAATTCTCTTTCTCTTCTTCCCTTGATATTTATAATGAGTCTAGTTGCTTTTATTACATTCGGAGTTTATAAGAAAAAGGGGGAAAATTATGGTGCAAAAGCATATTAGAATACTTAGAGAGTTTTGTAAAAAAGAGAATGTAGTCATAAAAGAATTTAATTTGAAAAAGGGTAAATATCCTACCAAAATAATTCATTTCAAGTCAATTCAAAATAAAAGAACGCTTGTATTTATTCATGGATTTAAATGTGACAAATATTTCCCGTTTGTGGAATTGTTTATGAATACTCTTAAAGAAGGGTATTCTGTAATTCTTTTCGATTTGCCAGAACACGGGGAAAATAAGAATGTTTTTTCCCTAAAAGAATCTGCCAACCTGCTTTCTAAAGTTATCTCTTTTTCAAAAAGGAAATTAGGTGTTCAAAAAAAAGATTTGATTCTTATTGGTCAAAGCATAGGGGGTTTCTTGGCTCTTTTGGAGTCTCCTAGAAATTCTGTAGCAGGAATTATTACTATCTCTGCACCCTATAAAATAAATCCAAATTTTTTCTTTTTTTTAGAACCATTTTCATTAATGGGTCCAGATTCTTTAAGGCAGCTAAATTATTATTCTTTTAGATATACTTTTCCATTCAGATTTTTCAGAAAGAATATTTATTCAGTAGTGGCCAATTCAAAAAAAAGAGCAAAAGAAATGGAAAAAGAAGCAATTTCTTATAATCTGTTGAATAGAATAAAAAAATCAAGGATTCCTCTTCTTCAGATACATGGGAAGTTGGATTTATTTGTTCCTTTTTCTCAAGCTAAGGAAATAAATGAAAATTATGGTGGGAAGGATAAAAAGAAATGTTTCCCTTTCTTTTCAAATCATCTTAATATCTTATTTAAAAGGAGAAATATGGATAAAATTTTGGATTGGTTGGGGGCAAGGGTTCCAGAATGTAACAAAATCAGCTAATTCAGGTACTAGTAAAAAACTTTAAATATGGTAAATAATACCCTAATACTATGGTAAATAATACCCCCCATAAGGATAAAATGAAATTAAGCTTAAAAGAAAAAATATTAAAATATTTGATTGAAAATAAATCTCCCATCTCAATTATGCAAATCTCTCATCAATTGAATGCGGATTATAAAAATACTTTTAGGGCAATAGATAATCTTTTTCCTATAATTAAGAACAAAATTGGAAATACCAATTTAATTGAGATCAAATTAATTCCAAACCAAGAAATTTATTTAGTGGAGGATAAAAGAACGGAACAATTTTTGCAAGAAAATAAGCATTTGGGCTTGATAAAAAAAGATATAGAATCAATTACCTATCCTTTTGTAATTGTTTTAATTTTTGGCTCTTACACAAAAAAAAATCAAACCAAAAAATCAGATATAGACATTTGCATTATTTCTGATAACAAATCAAAAACAAAAGAATTAATCTCAAAATTAAAATTATTGCCTTTGAAATTAGATTTTCAGGATTTTAACGTTAAAGAATTTGAATCTATGCTGGAGACGAAAAAAGAGAATATTGCAAAAGAAATAATCAAAAATAATGTCATCCTTTATGGGGCGGATAATTATTATAATTTAATTTCAAAATGGACAAAAAAAGAGTGAAAAGTTGTGAAACCAATACAAAATCTGAGGATTTTGCATAATGGAAAACAAAGAATCCAATAAAAATTCAGGAGAATTTTCATAATGGACAAAAAAAGAATAAAGATTGCAGAAGACAATCTTAAAAGTTATCTTCGGGAGGGTTTAATCAAAAAAGCCGAGTATCGGGAGATAGTTTATCAGACCTATTTTAATAATGCCTTAGAAAGTTTAAAAGTTGCAGACGAATTATTTAGAAATAAAACTTCTTCTTTATGGGTTGTTGTGAGCAGTTATTATTCCATGTTCTATCTAGCTTGTGCCTATGTTTACAAAAAAGGATATAAAACAAGGGGGGAAATTGTTCATCAGATTATCAATGAATCTTTAATTATATTCGCTAGGCAGGATTTAGAAAAACATTTTCTTCAAGAATATGAAGAAGAAAAAGAAAAAGCTTTATCGGCTTCAGAAAATTTATTAAAAAGTTATGAGTTTGAAAGGGGAAAAAGAGCGAGTTTTCAATACGAAACTACTGAAGTAATTAAGGAAGCAAAAGCAAAAACTTCTTTAGAAAGAGCTAAAAATTTTATTGCGGTGATGAGGCAATTACTTAACAAATGAATAAAAAAATATTTTTTTCAAAGAGGAGCATAGTTTTTTTAGTATTAGTTATTACTTTTCTTTCTCTTAGTTTTATTCAATCAGATATTGTTTCGGTAAATCCTGGTGGGAGCCCACAACACGCATTAACTGTTGAAAAATTCATTGAAGGTTTTTTCTTTTTTCACAATTTTGCTCCTTTAGTTGCTAATGTCAAGCTTAATGCAACTTCTGCAAATAATCTTACAACGGATAATTTGACAGTTTATTATTCTTCTTTGGATTTGGATGGAGATGCTTTGACAAATATAAATGATTGGAGAAGGAATGGGAATTCCCTTGCTGTTTTGAATATGCCTTTTGATACAATTGTTAGTTCCACTGCAACTGGTGCTGTAAAAGATTATTCTACCTATAGAAATAACGGGACTTTAGGAGGAGGAAATGCTTCTAGGGCTCCAAATTGGACATCTTCTGGAAAACTTGGAGGAGCTTATGTGTTTGATGGGACGAATGATTACATTCAAATAGCAGAGAGTATTTCTATTAATCTAACTCAAATAGGAAGTGTAAGTTTGTGGTTTAAGCCCGCATCAGCTTTTTCAGGTGCGCAGGCAAGTCAACAACATATTATGTCTGGTAAACCAAAAGAATTTTATTTCTCCTCGAGTTCTTCTAAATTGCACTACTTCTTGTCGGATGATGCTACAGGAATAGGTTCAGATTCTGGTTCTTGGAGTGCTAGCTGGTACAATGTTGTTGTCACATCTAATGGTACTACCCTTAAAATGTATATCAATAGCACTCTTCAATCAGCCACTGTAAGTTTAGGTTCTTTAACATTTTTTGCCAGTGGGAATTATCTTAGCATAGGTAAATCAAGTTCAAGTTTCAACGGCACCATAGACGACGTTCAAATCTTCAATCGTTCTTTATCCCCCGAACAGATAAAAGCAATGTATCAAGCAGGACTTGAAAATCATTCTGTTGCGATTATAGTCTCCAATGAAACTGCAAAAGGAGATGTGTGGCAGGTTGCAGTTACACCTAATGATAAATATGCGGATGGAATAACGGTGTTATCTAATACTTTAACCATCGCAGCAACTGTTGTTTCTGTGAATTTAACTTCCCCCTTAAATAATTGGTACTCAAATGATAATATTTTATTCGAGTGTAATGCTTCTTCCGATGTCAATTTGAAAAACTCTACAATTTATAGCAATTATTCTGGAACATGGGTTTCCAACTTGACAAATACTTCATTGAGTGCTACAAGGACATCTGTTTTATTTAATGCAACGGGATTTACAACTGAGAGTACTTTCTTTTGGAATTGTTTATTCTGCGATGTGGAAAATGCTTGTAATTTCTCTTCTTCAAATAGGACGTTGACAACAGATTTGACAAAACCATTGATAGATTATGTTTCTCCAACGAATGCTAATGCTACAAAAAAACCTTCATCAGAAAATTATTCTTATGTGAATGTTTCTTCTTCGGACGCTTCAAATAATTTTTCTGTCATGACTGATTGGAATAGAAGTTTAGTTGGGTGGTGGAGACTAGAACAAGGCAATGGAACATTCTTCGTTGATAGTTCTAGTTATGGAAATAATGGAACTTGTTCTGGAACGACTTGTCCTAATTTAACAATGGGTGTAAGAGGGAAAGCGTATAATTTTGATGGAAGTAATGATTATATTAATCTCAGCAATTGGGAAGCTATAAGATTTGATAAAAGTTTAAATTTCTCTTGGTCATTTTGGATTAATCCAAATACCGTTGCTGCTGGGGTTCATCGATCTATTTTCAGTGAGTATAGCAGCGCGAACTATAAATATATTGGATTAGAATCATCCGTGGCAGGAGGGATACGACTTGACTATGGGGGGTCAGTTGATTATACTGCCTCAATTATTACTTCTGGTGTATGGCAGAATCTTGTTTTAACCCATATAGCAAATACCACTAATTACCTAATTTATGTTGACGGAATATTAAAAGATACATTGGTCTCCACTGGTTCAGGTGTAAACACTGCTAATAAATTGATTGGTGTTTCTACTTCCAATTCATTTCCTTTTAATGGTTCCATCGACGACGTTCAAATCTACAACAGAGTATTCTCTCCTCAAGAAATAAATGCTTCCTATCAAGCAAGTTTGTATAAATATTACAACAACTTCACAAACTTAAGTTCTGGAACATACAGATATACTTCTTATGCTTTTGACCAGGCAGGAAATTTAAATAATACAGATGAAAGATATTTTATACTCAATAATAAACCGACAGGACCAACGAGTGTCAAGCTTAATGCAACTTCAGCAAATAATCTTACTACTGATAATTTAACAGTTTATATTTCTGGTTCTTCAGATGCAGATGGAGATGCTTTAACAAACATAACTGATTGGAGAAAGAACGGGAATTCTATCGCTGTTTTGAATATGCCTTTTGATACAAATATTTCTTCTACTGCTACTGGTGCAGTTAGAGATTATTCTACTTATGGGAATAACGGGACTCTAGCAAGTGGAACAAGTGCTCCAACTTGGATATCAAATGGGAAAATTGGAGGAGCTTATAGTTTTGATGGGGCGAATGATTATGTTAACTTAAGTAATACTTTGGATGATGATTTACCTTCAGTTCCTGCTACAATTTCGGTATGGGTAAATGGTTCGTTTGCAAACGGAAACCAGATAGTATTAGGTCATTTTGATTCAAAAATAGGTTTAGGTTTCTATGTTTCAGGTGCTAATTATTTTATTGTGAGAGTTGGCGATACAGCAAGTCCGATTTATAATGTTAATGCCGAGTATACTAATAACCAATGGCATCATATAGTTGTTACATATAATTCAACATTTGGAACAACATTCTGGCTTGATGGTGTTCAAATTACTACGACCGGCTCTCCAAACTATTGGACTTGGACAGTAGATGAAATGACAATTGGAAGAAGAAGCACAGGAACATATTATAATGGAACCATAGACGACGTACAAATATTCAATCGTTCGTTATCCCCTGAACAGATAAAAGCAATGTATCAAGCAGGACTTGAAAATCATTCTGTTGAAACTATGGTGTCCAATGAAACTGCAAAAGGAGACGTGTGGCAGGTTGCAGTTACACCTAATGATAAATACGAAGATGGAGTAACTGTGTTTTCTAATAATTTGACCATCACAACAACTAGTGTTTCTGTGAATTTAACTTTCCCCTTAAATAATTGGTATTCAAATAATCATATTTTATTTGAGTGTAATGCCTCTTCCGATGTCAATTTGAAGAACTCCACACTTTATAGCAATTATTCTGGTACTTGGGCAGCGAATTTGACAAATACTTCACTTTCTGGATTAAGAAATTCTGTTTTATTTAATGGAACAGGATTTACCACTGAAAGTACTTTCTTTTGGAATTGTCTATTCTGTGATGTAGAGCATGCTTGTAATTTTTCTTCTTCAAATAGGACGTTAACAACTGATTTGACAAAACCTTTGATAGATTATGTTTCTCCAACGAATGCTAATGCTACCAAAAAACCTTCATCAGAAAATTATTCTTATGTGAATGTTTCTTCTTCGGATGCTTCAAATAATTTTTCTGTCATCACTGATTGGAATAGAAGTTTAGTTGGTTGGTGGAGATTAGAGCAAGGCAATGGAACATTCTTCGTTGATAGTTCTAGTTATGGAAATAATGGAACTTGTACTGGAGCGACTTGTCCTAATTTAACAATGGGTGTAAGAGGCAAGGCGTATAATTTTGATGGGGCGAATGATTATTTTCAGACGGGAGTTGCGCCTAGTATTCCTGCTGGAAACTCTTTTACGCTTATAGCCTGGGTTAATCCCGCTGTTTCGCAAGGGTCTAATGCTAAAATCGTTGCAAATTATGCCATTGCTAATTTATATGCCACATCTGGAGTTTCTTTTGCTTTTCTTGCGACGAATGCTTCTGGTTATCAAGCTATTTCTTCAGGAGCATATTCTGGGAATCAATGGCATTATCTTGTTGGAGTGTATAATGGTTCTCTTATGAGTATTTATGTTAATGGTGTTTTGAAAAGTACTTTAAATATTGGTGCGACTTCCAATGCTTTCGGAAGATGGTCAAATTATTTGGGAATAGGTAGAGATTATAGTGATTGGACTGGATATTTCAACGGTTCCATCGACGAAGTCCAAATCTACAATAGGGCGTTATCCGCACAGGAAATAAATGCTTCTTATCAAGCAAGTTTGTATAAATATTACAATAACTTCACAAACTTAAGTTCTGGAACATACAAGTATCTCTCTTATGCCTTTGATCAAGCAGGAAATGTAAATAATACCGACGAGAGATATTTTATACTCAATAATAAACCTACAGGACCAACGAGTGTTAAACTTAATGCAACTTCAGCAAATAATCTTACAACCGATAATTTAACCGTTTATATTTCTGGTTCTTCAGATGCAGATAATGATAGTTTAACAAACATAACCGATTGGAGAAAGAACGGGAATTCTATCGCTGTTTTGAATATGCCTTTTGATACAAATATTTCTTCTACGGCTACTGGTGCTGTAAAAGATTATTCTACTTATGGGAATAACGGGACTCTAGCAAGTGGAACAAGTGCTCCAACTTGGATATCAAATGGGAAAATTGGAGGAGCTTATAGTTTTGATGGGACGAATGATTATCTAACTGTTGCGAAAAGTTCAAGTTTGAATTTTTCAACAGAAGGGTTTTCTATAAGTGGGTGGGTTTATGTTAATGGAGAACCAAATAGTGCCTTTCCCGGTTTTGTGGAAAAAGGAACTGGAGATTGGAGTGATGCTTCTTCAAATCAAAAAGGGTTTTTTCTTTCTGTGACTTATAATACTGCTCCTGCAAGAAATATAAGGTTTGCAGTTGGAAATGGTTCAGGATATAATTATATTACTCCTTCTGTAGCAAATGAAGATTTACTTGGTAAATGGAATCATGTTGTTGCTGTTGCAGATAGTCAATCTTCTTCAAATCCTCAGTTAAAAGTGTATATGAACGGAACACTCATTGGAAGCACTAGCAGGACTTATTTCGGCTCAATAGATTATGATAAGGTTCTTGATATTGGAAGATGGAGTCTTGGGAGATATTTTAATGGAAGTTTTGATGAAGTTTCTATCTGGAATAGAAGTCTTTCAGCAGAAGAAGTAAAATCCATGTACTTGGATGGTTTATCAAATCATTCTGTTGAAACTATGGTCTCCAATGAAACTGCAAAAGGAGACGTGTGGCAGGTTGCAGTTACATCGAATGATAAATACGAAGATGGAGTAACTGTCTTGTCTAATAATTTATCTATTGGAAACACTGCCCCAACAGTTTCACTTTATGCTCCTGCAGATGGAAATGTAACTCAAAATAGAACGCCTACCTTTTATTGGAATGGCAGTGATGTTGACGGGGATTCATTGACTTATGATTTGAATATAACTTGTTATAGCTCTTCAGGGGGAGGATGTACTGATGGCAATAAACTAATTTCAAGTATATCCGCACAAAATTATACTTTGAGTCCTTCAGATTACTTGTCCTATCTAAAAGATAATAACTATTATTACAATTGGACAGTAAGAGCCCATGATGGATTAACCTATGGTGCTTGGGCAACTCCTGTTAGAAAAATTGAAATTCAGGCATCTGTAGATTTAATCTTAATCAATGATACTATCAACTTTGGTACGATAAATATGAGTGAATCAAAGAATACTACTACCAATTCACCTTATCCTTTCTCATTACAGAATAATGGAAACTGCTTCGCAAATGTAAGTATGAATGCGACGAAATTATGGAATACGATTGTTTCTAATTCAAGTTATTATCAATTCAAGGCAGATAATCTAACGGGAGAAGAAGGGGCATTTGATTGGTTAAAGAGTTTGACTAGCTGGAATCAAATGCCTATGACTGGAGAGAGTGTTGCCCTAGTTGCACTTAATTTTAATGATTCAAAGGATTCTGCAGAGGTAGATGTATTAGTTACAGTCCCAGATGAAGAACCCGCAGGAGATAGACAATCAACAGTTTATTTTACCGGGAGGTTGGGAGAATGATAAAAATGAATAGAACAAAAAGCTTAAATAAAGATGTAACATATGCGTTACATATGAAACAAAAATATTACAATCTTGAAATTGTCTTAGAATTGTTAAAGAACGAAGCTCATCTTAGAGGTCTCTCTATCAAAATTGGGACAAATCCAATGATGATATCAAGAAAACTGGAAGAATTGTTTTCTTTGAATGTTGTCGATTATAAAATGCAGGGAAAAAATAAGGTTTATTTCTTAAAAAAAACAACAGAAGCAAAACTTTTTGTGTTTATGGCAGAAGAATATAAGGTGGTAAATTTTTTGAAGAAACATTCCGCAATAAGGGGAATTATTGATAAGATTCAGCAGAATAAAAATATTCGTTTGGCTCTTTTATTTGGATCCTATGCCAAAAATCTAGAAAACAATAAAAGTGATATTGATGTTTATGTGGAAACTTCTGATAATAAAATAAAACAAGAATTGGAAAGGCTAGATTCCAAGCTTTCTATAAAAATTGGAAAATATGATAAGGATAATCTTTTGATAAAAGAAATTGAAAAAGCCCATATCATAATTAAAGGAGTGGAGGACTATTATGAAAAAAATGAATTTTTTAATTAAATTGCAAAAGGAAGGAAAATTAAAAATGATTGAACCATCCGAAGAAATAAAAAAATCTTATCTTAATAAATCTGAGAGCAACTTAATTTCTTCAAAAATTCTTTTTGAAAATAACAGATTTGAAGAATCAATTTCTATGGCTTATTATAGTATGTATACTTCTCTTAATGCTTTATTATTCCAAGTAGGAATAAAATGTGAAAATCATTCGGGGGCTATTTTTTTATTAAAGGAATTATTTGGTTTAGATAACTCTGGTATTTCTTTTGCAAAGCGAGAAAGAATTGACAAACAGTATTATGTTGATTTTAATGTTACAATGGAACAAGTATTGGATATGATTAGAATTGCAGAAGAATCTAATAGAGAAATGTTAAATTTTATCGCAGTTTTAAAAAATAAAGATATTGAAGAGTACAGGGCTAAATTCTTGGAGTTATTAAAATGAATAGAACAAAAACAATTTTAATTATTGAAGGAATTTTCCTGATAGGAATTTTGGCATTTTTGTTTTTCTATACCTTGCCCAAGCAAATATTTCCTCTTCACGGAATGACCATTTCTAATCAAGATTTCTTATTTGAAATTGAAAATAGCGAGGAGGTTGTTCTTTCAACAGATATGAACTTCACAAATTACATTACGCTAAAGAAAGGAGATGAAATTACCCTTCCTCCAGAAACTTATTTTTGGAAAGTCAAGGGCATGCTGAAAGATAGTGAAGTTAGAAATTTTACAATACAATCTGAAGCTGCATTAATCCTTAGAGAAAAAGAAGGACTCTATCAAATTGAAAATTCTGGAAATGTGGATTTAAATTTAACAAAAAAACAAGGAGACAAAATAACTCTTGCAACAATTTTAAATATGGGAGAATCGGAAGAATTCGAAAAAGATAATTCTACCTATACAGGGGGTCAGGCATAATGGTTCAAAAATTAAATTCGTCCAGGCTTGGCCAAATTAGGGGGTCAGGCATGAGAGTTCAAAGAAATAAATTTTATTTAATTTTTATAGGGTTAATTTTAGGAATATTAATCATGCAAAATATTATTGCCATAGGAATAACTCCTGCAAGAACAACAGTAGATTTTGAGCCGGGACTTCATAAAGAAATAAATTTCTCTATAATTAATTCAGAGAACAAAGACATGTCTGTGGAATTTTCAGTCAAAGGAGATCTTGCACAGTATATCACACTGAATCAAGAATTTGCCGATTTCTCTTCTTCGGAAAAGGAAAAATTTTTCAGTTATAGTGTGGAACTCCCAGAATCTTTTGATAAACCTGGAAAATATGTTGGAGAAATAGTTGCATTGGAATATTCCAAAGAAGTAAGAGAAAGTGGAACTCTTGTAGGGGCTGCGTTGGCAGTAGTTACACAATTCTACGTTTATGTTCCTTACCCTGATGAATATTTGGAGACAGAATTTAACATTGTTTCTTCCGAGAAAGAAAGTAATGTTTTATTTTTAATTCCTATAATAAATAGAGGGAAAGCGGATGTTCCTGAAGTGAAAGTATTAATTGATGTCTATTCTCCCTCTGGGGAAAAAGTGGCTAGCGTTGAGGCAGGACCGGAAGCTTTGAAAAAATTAGAAAGAAAAGAGCTCTATGCTACTTGGTTTGCAAATGTTTCTTCTGGAAGGTATACTGCAAATGCTACAATCTCCTATAACAATAAACAAATTCTTCTAACAAAAGAATTTGACATAGGGGAAGTTTTATTGGAAATAAAAGAGGTTGTTGTAAAAAATTTCCAATTGGGGGAAATTGCAAAATTCGATGTATTAATCCAAAACAAATGGTCTCATTCAGTGAATAACACTTTCATAAATATCGTTGTCTATGATGAACAAGGAGGAGTTCTCGCAGAATTTAAAACCCCAAATCAAGATTTCTTGCCACTTCAAGAATTGAGATTACCTGCCTATTGGGATACGGTGGGAGTCAGTGAGGGACTTTATGAAGGAAAGTTGGTTCTTAATTATGGAGAAAATAAAAAAGCAGAAAGAAATATACAATTGCAAATTACAGATTACAGTTTAGAAGTTATTGGACTCACAGGTAAAGTTGTAGTAAAAAATAACGGGGGATTAAATTTAACAAATATTTTAATTGCGGTTATTGTTTTGTTAATCTTATCTAATATTGTTTGGTTTGTAATTATCAAGAGGGTAAGAAAAAATAAAATTCATTTAAAAAAATAACTTTCTTTATTCGAATTTACAAACGAAATATCAATTATTATTATTATTATTATTATTATTCTGTTAGACAGGAGAAATGTTTATAAATATCTTTATTTTTATTTATTATGAGTTCATTTAAAAGAAGTGAAAGGATGATAGCAATTCTATTGATTGCAGCAATTTTGCTTTCAATATTGTCTATTGCGTTGACCTGGGTTTTTGAAATGAATAAAGAAAATAGTTCGAATACAATCAATGATGAAAATGGTCTTGATTCTGCTAACGTTGGTTTAACGGTTCAAGGAACGGTTGTAAATACAAATGGATAAAAAAAAGAGGCTGGATAAAATTTTGTTTGTTGTTGCTATAATTGTAATCTCTCTAGCTTTGGTAAATCTCGGAATTACTTTTTATAAGTTTGGAGG
>Ga0247841_10009463_pt1 | contig 13638 bp, 18 predicted proteins | sample LaCruzMarch2015__2_FD_192410 | JGI IMG/M metagenome (GOLD analysis project Ga0247841, IMG submission 192410) | Freshwater microbial communities from meromictic Lake La Cruz, Castile-La Mancha, Spain - LaCruzMarch2015_18m | ecosystem: Environmental > Aquatic > Freshwater > Lake | place: Spain...
TACGCTATAACGGCCTTAACGTTACCCGTTTGACCGCTCCGGCATCTCCCCAATAATTTTTTGGATGAACAAAGATTTATAAACCCTCCTCATGATTAACTTTTATCCTGCGAGCTCACGCGTTGAGTAGGAAATCGTAATTGATTTCTGTAGGATATTTACAAAATGGAAAATGAAATAAGCAAGACAAAAATTGAAAACAGAATGAGACAGAAAACTAATCTTATCTTAGTTAATGCAGTTGTTCAGTTAAAGAAAACAAATCCTGAAGTGGCAAAATTATTAGTTTTACCAAAGAAAAAACAAGCTTCAATAAATTTATCTCAAATTGATAAAGCTACAAAGGATGGAGAAAAAGTTTTTGTTCCTGGGAAAGTTTTATCATCTGGCGAAATTACAAAAAAAATAAAAATTGTTTCATTTAATGCGTCTGCAAAAGCAATTGAAAAAATAAAAGCTGCAAAAGCAGAATTTATATATCTAGTTGATGAAATTAAAACAAATAAAGATTTGAAAGGAGTTAGAATATTATGAAAATTTATTTTGATGCAGACGGCGCAGTTTTGGGAAGATTGGGAAGTATAGCTTGCAAAGAATTATTGAAAGGAAAAGAAGTTGCTATAATTAATGCTGAAAAAGTTATTATTTCGGGTAATGAAGAAGAAATAATGGCGACGCTAGCAAATTGGAGAGAGAAGGGCGGAATTGGATTGAAAGGTCCGAGAGTTTTAAGATCCCCAGATAGATTAATGAAAAGAATGATAAGGGGAATGTTGCCTTGGGATAGACCAAAAGGAAGAGATGCTTATAGAAGATTTAGATGCTATTTGGGGAAAGGACCATTAAGTGAAGCTGAAGTTAAGCTTGCTCAAAAAGTAGAAGTTAAAAGACCAATTAAATTCGTAAAGCTTGGAGATATTGCTCACAGAATATGATTATTGTTTCAGGAAAAAGAAAATCGGCAGTCGCTAAAGCGGCAATAAAAGAAGGAACAGGAAAAGTTTTGATAAATCATAATGTAATTGACTCATTACCAATGCTACAGCAATTAGAATTGAGAGAGCCGTTAATTATTGCAAATCAAGTTTTGGGCAAATTAAATTTTGATATTTCTGTAAATGTAACTGGCGGCGGAATGGCATCCAGAATCGAAGCATCGAGACTTGCAATGGCAAAGGCAATTATTGAATTTACAAAAGATGAAAAATTAAGAGTTGCATTTTTAGTCTATGATAGAAATATGCTTGTGGCTGATACAAGAAGAAAAGAACAATACAAACCTGGAGATTCCAAGGCAAGGGCGAAAAGACAAACTTCTTACAGATAAAAAGATTTATTTTTTAAGAGATTTTTATGTAAAATTTATGTTTTATTTTTCTTTATGTTGTCACTTAAGAGACATAACAAAATCGAAAGGTTTAAAAGGATTTCGGGATAGGCTATTTTATTGAAAAATGAAAAAAATAATCCACATAGAAGACAATCCTTGTTGGCAAGAAGCAGTTCGAAGTGCATTAGCTCCTAATCCGAATATAGGTCCGGTTCTTGCATTTGGATGTGTAGAAGACCTTCGAAGAGCAAATTATCCTTATGCAGATCTATATGTATGCGATAGGCATCTTCCAGATAAACCTGGGCAAAGACCTAATGATTCTTCTTGGAAGCAAATTGTAGACACTCTTTATTGTTTATACTCTGATTTAAAGGTGCCGATGATTATTTTATCAAGTTTGCCTCCTGCTGATTGGAGAAAGCACAGAGGGATAGTAGAAGCAATACAAAAACCTTGGAGTCCTCAAATATTTAATGCAGAAGAATTTAGAGCTAAGATTGAGTTTTATCTAGGAGTAGGTGGTGCAAAATGACATTAGAAGAAACATTTTCTAAAAAAAATATGATTGCTTATTCTGATGCTTGCACTAATTTAGCGTTAGACTTTGCAGACACTCGCGCAAAAAAAGCACCGATAGACACGTTAGTAATCCCTAGCAGGGGCGCATTTCCATTTTTTTTAGGAATGACTCATGCTTTAAGAAAATTTAGAGAATTTGATGAGGGAGTAAAGAAAACATATCGTGACATGGCCATACAGCCAATACTTGAGCCATTAATGCCGCGAGATGCGGAAATTTCTTCAGATATACACTCAAAAGGATTGAGAGTTTTACTAATTCCATTTACTGCCGATTTAAATATTCCTAAATTTGATAGTGATGCAAGTAATGAAGAATACACTGAAAAAACTAGAGAATATTGGGCAAGAGTTACGCATGCTTTTTTTAAAGAACCTGGAGTGAGAAGGAGAAATCCTTATTTTAAAGTATTTACAGACATTATATTAAGAGAGTTAGAAGGAAGACAGAAGACTGCAGAAGTTTATGAAGGATTTCCAAAAATTGAACGATTTGCTATGATAGATACTGTAATTTCGGGAAGAGCATCTAATGACATACTTGGTGCGTTTGATAACATACAAAGAGAACAGCAGGATATTGGAGCTGCAGGATGGCATGATATTCCTCCGCATGCATTTCTTATTGTTGATAAGGATGGGGAAAAATTGGAAAGGCATAGAGGATTTAGCGCGTATTTACACCAAAGACAAAATCAAGGAACTGCGAGATTGTATCCTATTCCTCAAATTGTTTCGGAAGATCAAAATTCTGCATTACTTGGAGTTTCTGCAACAGTGTATCCTAGCTTAATGAAGGCTTCAAAAGAGTTACGATATAATGGAAGAGAATTTTTTATAGGTGCGGGTAGTTGGCATATCAATCCTGAGGCTCGTCAATTTAGGCATTTCCAGCAGTTTATGGAATTGGTATATTCGGGAATAGACCTTGCTGCTGCAGAGTTTCTTGATAACAAATCTGTAGCCGTAAGATTAGACGGAGAATTTGAAGAAAAAAGAAGAGACTTTGTTAGAGAAAGCGAAAGATCAGGATTGACTGATTTAAGCGAATATGAAACTGCAAATGACGACCGGCTTTGTTTATTAAATAAAGATGCAAAACCTATTTACGAAACGCATTCGCACGTAATTCACGTGCCACTTAATTCTAGAGTAGACTCTGGATTGATCACAAAAATCTGTGGCTACGGCTACATGACTTGCCACAAAAAATCCTCGGCTTAAGAACTATTTAGCGTATCATTAAATAAAAGTCCTTTTTTAATTGATGGAGAGTTTTTTAACTGCGCTCTTCTCAACTAATTTTCTTTGAACTGCATAAAAAATTTCTGGAGAAATTATAGGTTTATGGGTCCCTTTGTGAAGTTGGCTATTAAATTTTATTTCTCCAAGATAGGTTCTGTTTTTTAAAACTTTTTTTAGGCCGTTAACAGACAAGCCATAATATTTTGACATGCTGTTTAAAGAATAGTTTTTTTCTAAAAATGTCTTAAAGATTGAATGGACTTTTGAAGCTAATTCATTTGGAATTAATTCTTCGTTTATTAGGGAGTACCCTAGAGCAACTCGCGTCATGACTTTTCCTTGTTTTGCTTTTTCTTCCATTCCTTTTTTTTGTTTTGCACCAACTTGCTGGCCGTATTTTCTAAAAGATTCTAGAGATTTCCAATCTATTTTTTCATGAATATAAAATGTAAAATTATCCTCGTCATCTGGAGAGAAAAAACTACAAATCTGACAAAGAGGGAAATTAAATTTTATCGCTTCTTTTTTATCTTTATATCCGCATTTCTCGCAAACCATAATAACCTTTAGAAAACGGAGTTTAAAAAATTAGGGGTAAGTTTATAAATTTCTGATATTCTGAATAGTGATGTTACAAACAAGCTTTTTATTAATGATAGTGTTCTTAGTTGCGATGATGCTTGTACTGGCATTTGGTTTTTTAAATTATAAAATTAAGAAAAGAACTTTTGACTTTTATATGATGTTTTTGATAGGAATAATATGGGCCGTTCTTGGTTTTATTTTTAAGATCTGGTTTTTAGTTATTATCGGCGTTTGCTTTTTCCTTGCAGGTTTTATTAAAAGATCTCAATGGACAACTAGTTTAGAAGATTTGGGCCGAATTTATAGAGAAGAAATAAGCTCAATTAGAGATCAGAAGAGTATAGTCGAAAAGATTTTTAGCTGGTTGATTTTTTTAGGTGTCTTAGTACTCGTCTGGCTAATTGTTTACATTATTCTGAGATAGCTATAATAAATCAATAGGGGATTTTATTTTTTTAAGTTCTTCTCTGGAAACGTGAGTATAAATTTGAGTAGTGCTTAAATCTGCGTGGCCAAGAAGTTCTTGAATTTTTCTAATGTCTACATTATTTTCTAATAAATGGGTTGCAAAGGAGTGTCTTAGAGTATGGCAATGAACATCTTTTTGAATTCCAGCTCTTCGCGCTGCTTTTCTAACAATTTTCTCTAAATTCGCAGAGCTCATTCTTGCACCTGTTGTAGGATTTGAAAAAACAAATTCCTGATTTAACTTCTTTTGTTCTTCTACTTGCTTTTTTAAATCTTCTACTAGAAATGCGGGGATATTGAAGCCCCTATCCTTCTTGCCCTTGGCTTGTTTGACGTTTCCAGACATTTCGTCAAAATTTAAATCATTAACCTTCAGCTTTGTTAGCTCTGAAACTCTAAACCCGCATGCATATAGTAAAGAAACCATTAGTCTCGACTTGTTATTAATTAACACTGCAAAAAGTTTTTTTACTTCGTCTTTTGTAAGAACTGTAGGGATTCTTTTTTCTTTTTTTGGGCGCTTAATCCCAAGGGTTATGTCTACTTTTAAGATGTTGGTGTAGGCGTACTTAAGTGCAGCTAAAAAAAGTATAATTGAGGAAGAAGACTTATCTGAGAGTTTTTCTGCCATAAAATGCTTTACATTGTCGATGCTCATTTCATCTGGTTGTTTGTTAGAATGTTCAAACAGCTGTTTGTTTGCGTCAACATAATTTCTAATTGTATATGGGGAATTTTTAGAAATTTTTAATTCTATTTCAAGTTTTTTTAGAAAATCTTCAGGAGTCATTTTAATTTTGGATATTTCTGTTTAATTAGATTAGCGGAGTAGTCTAAAAGCTTAAGAAAATCTTTACTCTCCTGCCAAAATATTGCCAAATCTTGTCTAAACTTTTGATGCAGATCGTATCCATAATCTTTAATGCCAAATAAATCAATAAATTCTTCATTAATTAAAAAAGTAAAGGCTTCCTTTATGTGATCTATTTGTTTTTCAGAAAGCTCCTTGGTTCTCAGGTAATCCCAGAAATATTTATGGAATTGAAAGTGTAAAATCTCGTGAACGATAGATCTACAAACCTTTTCCTTAGGAGCAAAATTTATTGGATCCATAAACATGTGAGCGGTATTGTTTTGTATATCAAATTCGTATCTCCCTCTGGGAAAAGAGGTAAAATAGCAAATTATCTTTTTGGGCCAAAAGGGTTTTCTCGTAATTTTTTCTGTTCTTTTAATAACTTCGCCCTCAACGTCTTCCCAAAAACTCGCTATATCTTTTTGTGGAGCTAAGAATTTTTCATTTGAATAGTAGTTTTCTTTAAGGTATTTTTTAAGAAATTTTGTTGCTTGCTCTTGAGTTTTCCCAACAATTTCTTTTCTTATTTCTATTGGAATTCTTTGACTCCAATCTACATCTAGATAGGGATTGTTACATGCATGCCACCAATTCCAAATATCTTTATTTTTATTTACCTTAAATATGACTACTTTTTTTGTTTTCATATTTTCCTCGAGTCGTAAGCCCAGTGGAGAACAGCTTGACGCTGTTTTGGACGACAATTTAAGTCTTTTTTAGAACAATTCTTTTTTATTTGTGAGATATGTCTTTTAATTGCTTTCCATCTTTTTATTTGAATTGCGTCTATTTCTGAAATTCTTCTACCTAAATAATATCTACAATACCATTGAAACCATCCGCGCGGATCTTCTTTGAAAATCCATCCTTTTTTTCTCCAAATAGATAGCGGCTGCGAAGCATTTATTTTGAAAAAATTTAGATTTGCGTCATGAAATTCATGGCAAAGTTTTGCTTTTGCAAACCAGTTTTTTGGGAACTCTTTTTTGCAATCAGTCATATATTTTCCTCCGAAAACCCCTAGTTCGAGCATTTGTTTTGGTGTTAGTTCTGGCTTAAATTCTGGGTCGAAATTTCTTCCTTCTGGTTCTGATAAAAAGTAAAAATAATTTTTTTGCATTAAATCGTTCACAACCACTTTTTTCATACTAGATTGTGCGAACCTTGGTTTAAATAGGTTGCGGGCATAGGTTTAAAAGTGCAGATTTATGTAAAATTATGTATTTGAGCGAGATTAAGTAATTAAGATTTCTCAGATTAATTAAATACACAGTGGAGGATATAATATACGACAATGGGATTCAACGGCGGATTTAGCAGAGGACCTAGAAGAGATTTCGATGGGCCTAGAGAGATGCATAAAGCAGTTTGTTCTAAATGTAATAAAGAATGCGAAGTTCCTTTCAAACCAACAGAAGGAAAGCCAGTTTATTGCAAAGAATGTTTCAGCAAAATGCCAAGACCGAACAGATTTTAAGATCTGATTAGTTTTGCAAACAATTTTTTTATTTTTTTATTTTTAGTTTAAAAGAAGAAAAGGGTGAAAACGGGGGAGCATTGCACTTAGGAACGTTTGTGCATATAGATTAATTTTTTGTCTTCGGGGATTAAAAAACCACTTTGTTTTAATATTTCAAATACCTCTGCACGATACGTAAAATTGTGGACCATTTTGTGATGATTTGGGCATAATCCTATTAGGTTTTTCTCAGAGTTATCCTTTTTATCTTCATTTAGATGATGTAAATCAACCACTTTATCGAAACCGCAAATTATGCATTTCTGGGTTATTTTCTTATAAAGTTCTGGCTCGATGTTGTGCCATTTTTTGTAATTAAATGCTTTGTTGTCATCTAAATGAAAAACGAAGTTGTAACACCCCCTACAAAGGCCTTTTGCCTGAAGAGGCATTTCTCGTTGACATCTCTTACATGTAATAACTCGGGGCTTCCAGATAAATTTTTTATAACAATATCTACAGTATCCTTTGGCTTGGTGTTCTTTTTCCTGGCCACATTTTTGGCATTTTATGACTGGCATTTACTAAAATAACCCTAAGAGGTATATAAAAGTTTATTTTCATTGTTAAATGACGTCCGTACACCTGTTATAGAAGGTCACAACAAGATAGGTTGTTGAAACTTTTGAGGTAATTTGAAACAAATTTACGGATTCTGAGCTTTTTCTCCATAATGTGCATCAGGCATGCCTGAAGATTCTATTGTTCTTTTAAGAAAGGAGGAGCTCATTCTTTGCCTAGCGATAGTAAATGGTTTGTTTTCACAATGTCTTGCTAATTGGGAGGTTATGTGATGAGTATCTAGTCCTGTAGGCTCTAAGTTTAATCCAAATCCCGGAGCTTGTGATTTTGGGCGTCTAGATGGATGAAGATATGCCATGCAATTTTCAACTGCTCCTCTTGGTGTGCACTTAGCTTGCCTTTGTGAAGGAATAGCTTTTCTTTCTTGGTTGTGAACTTCCACAAATGTATCCCATGCTCCAATATGTGATCCACAGGGCAATGACCTGCCATCAAGATAGGCCTTGCCTCTCGTCCAAACTGCCCTATATTGTGGTTGGTTGGTTGTACGATGCTCTGGTTGCCTTGGCGAATAGGGATTTAATAAATGAGGATATCTTTGAGCCATTGCGTCAAGTGCTTGCCCAAGTCGTATGTCTTCTGGAGGAATGTAATCTCGCATGTTTATTTCCATTTTGTTCACTTAGGTTGACTTTGTGCTTTCTGTGCAAGAGGCGTTAGTATCCCAATTATTTTAGATAAATTGGAATCTCTTTCTCTCTTTAACTCTTCTGCTTTTTTTACTGCTTGTTGGGCGAGCCCATACTCAAGCCATGCACGTTCTTCTAAAAAATCTGCGAGTTCATATCCTGCTAAGTCCTTTGTTCCAAAAATAAGATTTAACGCACATTCTCTAGCTGCATGATAGTGCAAAGGAAGATTTGCAAGTGAAGGTAAAAGACGTGAGCTTTTATAGGGTTTATCGGTTACAATGTCTATTTTTCTAGTTCTTGCATTGTCTTTTGATGATTGTTCAACTAGTTTGTAAACCTGATCTCCTTCGAGTCTAAAGGTCTGAGTAACATGGGTGCCTGAAGGCATAGTATACTCTAAATAAAAATAACCTGCGCCATTTGCTGCGCCTGAAAGTTTAATTTCTTTTTTTTCGTCCATATTTGTTTTTAATCGAGTTTATTTATAAATATTTATGTGATTTTAGGATAGTTAAAACTGTCCGGCTTATAAATTTTTTATTCTCCGCGGTTTTATGCACTTAGGTTGGCTTAGTATATAGATTGAAAAATTAGTTCAGTATAAATAAAAATATAAATAGCGTTTAACTAAGAACTACATATTAACTAGCTGGATAATTCCTATAAAAATTAAATAGAGCCCTACTGCAATTCTTAAGAGTTTTGGAAAAATAAGTACTAGCAGACCCAAAATTATTGCAACCACTCCAGAAACTGCGAACGAAATACTAACCATTTAATAGTGTATGCTCCAATCTTTATATAGTTATCTAAAAAAAGAAAAATGCCCTTAAAGGGCAAAAGTTAATTCTTACCTGCTGAAAATTGCAGCGATTACTGAGATAATTGCGCCAATTACAACAATCCAACCTGCGATTTGAGTTATTAATTCAGGTATATAAGGAATCGTTAAGATTGAATTAATCATACCCGAACCTACTGCTAACGATACCAATATCCCCACAATCCATGCTAGAAGTGCTGAAAAATTGAATGTACTTTTTGCTTGTGTTTTTACCATTAAACCTCCTTTCATTCGTCTTTGTTTCTTTTTGATTTTTTTGTGAGAAGAGTTAAGATCCCTAAAACTATTAAAAATACTGCAGCTAAAGAAATAAAATAGGTTTCTGTTAGAGTTGATGTAAAACCAAAGTACAGTTTTTGAATGCCCAGAGAAAAAGTTTGGTCAGGATTAATATTGCAAAAAGTCCATGCATATGTTGGATTCGGAACATTTGGGCTTATTTGACAGGGAACTAGATTTAAGAAGAAAGAAGAGAAAAAATAGGCTAAAGAAGCCACTAAAGATACTGAAAGATTACGCATCACACCCATGTGCTGTTTAAAGAATAGCTGTTTATAAATGTTTTTATCAAAAATTTGCCGACGACAAATGGTTGTTTAAACAACCATTTGTCAAAACTTAAACAGAACTAAACAGCTGTTTGAGAAAAAGAGGCTTTTTTAGTACTTTTTAGGCGGTTGTTTGATTTAGAAAGGTGTTTAAAGATGTTACTGCGCGTTGTTTAGTTTTAAACACATTTTATAAGACTATATTGAGGATATTGTTAGTTGTTGATGCTATAAACAGATAGCTTAAACGCTATATTTACGGCTGTTTTATGGCTATTTTTGCATAGAAACGAAAGATTTATAAAGACGCCTGTTTAAACAACTATAAGATGTTTGGTTGGTTTAAAAAAAAGGATGATATTGAAAAGGTAAAAGAGGATGTGCAACATTCTTTTGATTCTGTAAAGGAAGATTTTAATAAAGTTAGCCAATGGATAGAGCATTTCGACGATAAAGAGAAGACACTAAATCACGAAATGGAAGATTTTAAAAAACAAGTTTTTGTGATTCAGAATGAAATTGATGATATAAAAGATTTTATTTCGTTGTTTGGATCTAAGATTTCTAAACACCAACAAGCAACCGGGATAAAACAAACGGCTTTTTCTGATGTTCAGAATAGCGTTCAAACAGCTGTTCAAACAGGTATTTTAGATAATCTGTCTCTTATGGAGAGAGCAATAGTTTGGGCGTTAATTAATTCTGAACAAAAGCTAAGTTACGAGGATTTGGCTGTAGTGCTTGGAAAAGACAAAAGTACGATACGAGGTCAGATAAATGCTATAAAACAGAAAAGTGCGGGCCTCATTGAGGAGTCTAGAGAGGCAAATGGTAAGAAAAGACTGTATATTCCTGAAGAAATGAGGCAAATTATGCTCAAAAATGGAAAAGTGAGAGTTAAATTGCAAAAACGAAAACAAATAACACAATGAGAAAGAGACATTTTGGTGAAAAAGTGAGTGGAAAACGAGGCACATTTCAGAATACTAATATTTGCTCGCCAAGTGAGAGCTTTTATAACTGTTTAAAAAAGTTGTTTTTGGTGAAAAAGTGAGTTTAAAGTTAATTTAGGGCAATTTTAAGCTTAAAAATAGATTAAAAACACTGAAAAAATAGTTGGCAGGCTTGAGTATGTTTGATTCAAGGTCAAAAAGAGAGAAATAAATATCTTTATTCGTTTAGCCGAATGACGCGAAATTTTATGAGTAAAAAAAGTAAAACTATTGTCTACTTAGAGCTCTCTTAAACGCGTTATAGTGGCCAAAGAGGCGAGTTTTTGAAGATCTGGAGAGATATTTAAGGATATTTGTTTATTATTCAGACGCGTCTTAGCTATGGGGATTCCTTTAACGACGAGCTTTGCTACATAGTCTCTTATAGACGATTCACTTAAATTAAGATTATTTGCAAGAACTTTATAGGTTATTTCTTCGAAACCTTGACTTTCTAGGCTGTAGAGCGTCGAAAAGATTAACATTTCTTGATTTGTAAGTCGTTTAAATTTAAGACGAATCTCTCGTTTAAGATTATCTAGATTTGAAAGAGTTTCATGAATCTTTACAGAGTTCTCGATGGTGTTTTGTGATAAGTAACTTGGTTGTCTGTCTGTCTGTTGAACTGTCTGTCTGTCTGTTGAGCTGTCTGTTGGAACCCCCTTATTTCCTGTGGAAAGGTTATAATTGGTTATTTGGAACCCCCTTATTTCCTGTGGAACTGCCGAGGTTTGTGCGGGAGTGTCTGTCGGATTGAGGGGTTGTGTTGAAGTTTGTGTTGTATTTGCCGAGAAATTATTGGCAGTAGCTAATTGCTTTAAAGAAAATACTTCTTCTTTTAAATTGGTAATTTCTGTTTTAAGTAAAATCATTTCTTCTTTTATCTTTTGAAATGCCTCTTTTAAGGGATCCATATGTAAAAATAGAATGCCTTCTTTTTAATATTATTTGTTGTAGAAGATATATCTTAGAGTTACTCTTTTTTCTCTTCTACCGAGTTAATCGGAGTAGATGCAGTTTCTTGCAGAAGTATTTGCTCTGACTTCTTTTGGTGTTGTGTATAAATTTCATAAGCATTATTTGAAATTCTCCATCTAATTCTCCTTTGATAATTTACACCTTCAGGATTTTTACTAATTCGAACAACAAGCGTGCTCTTTTCTAATTCATACATTAGCACTTTGATAAACTCCTCGTCACGGGCGATTTCTTTTGCAATATCTGCAGTAAATACTTGTTTGGGAAAAACGGAGTAGAGAAAAAATAAAACTTGTTCTTGAATTTTTTCTTTTTTTTCTTTTGAAATTCGAGGCATGTAGTTAGTTAGAAAACAAGCTTTAAAAGTTAATCGGTTTATTAACTAATTATAGCAATATTTAAATATTTGAAGTTATTTTATTAGCTGAGTTCTTGGAGGGTTATATGGAAAAAATAAATTATGAAAGAGCAAATGCACGAAATGACAGCGAAATCTCAAATAGTCTTGACCCTCTAGTAAGAGAGTGGTTCTTTTCTAAGTTTCCTAGCTTTTCACTTACCCAAAGGTATGGTGTTTTGCCTATTTTCGAAAGAAAAAACATTCTAATTTCTGCTCCAACCGGAGGAACAAAGACTTTAACTGCTTTTTTAAGCATTTTAAACTACTTAGTAAGTCTTGCAAAGAAAAATGAGCTTGAAAATAGGATTTATGCGCTTTATTGCTCTCCTCTCAAGGCACTGAATGGTGATATTTATGCTAATTTAGTTCAACCGCTAAAAGAAATTGAGGAATTAGCACAAAAAAGAGGAATAAAATTGCAAAAAATTGAAATAGGGTTAAGGACCGGAGATACTGAAGCGAAAGAAAGAGCTAAAATGTTAAAAAAGTCGCCACACCTTTTGATTACAACACCCGAAAGTGCTGCAATTATGATTGCTTCTCCAAAATTTGTTGAAAAATTTGCACGTTTAGAGTTCATAATCATTGATGAGATACATGCTTTAGCAGAAAACAAACGAGGGGTTCATCTAAATATTACAATTGAACGAATTTGCGAGCTATCGGTGATGCCTATTGTAAGAATTGGGTTGTCTGCAACGGTGGCTCCGCTCGAAAAAGTTGCAAATTATCTTGTTGGTGTTGGTCGTGACTGTTTAATTGCAGAAGTTGAGATGCAAAAAAAACTAGATTTGGAGGTTTTAAGTCCTATAAATGATTTTTTGAGCACAAATAGCACTGAATTAAACACTAAATTGTATGAGCTGATTGATAATCTGGTCCAAAAGAATAGAACAACATTGATTTTTACTAATACTCGTGCTGCAACTGAGAGAGTCGTGCATAATTTAAAAGAAAAATTTCCAAAAAACTATATGGAGAACATCGGGGCGCACCATTCTTCGCTTTCTAAAGAGCATAGACTCGATATTGAACAGAAATTGAGGGAGGGAAAACTGAAAGTTGTTGTTAGTTCCACTTCTTTAGAGCTCGGAATTGACATTGGTTATATAGATTTAGTCATTTTGTTAGGTTCTCCGAAAGCAGTTTCGAGAGCGATGCAAAGAATTGGGCGAGCAGGACACCAACTACATGAAACTGCTAGAGGGAAATTTATTGTTTCTGACTTTGATGATTTAGTTGAATGTGCTGTGATCCTTAAGAATTCAAAAGAGAAGATAATTGACGAGGTGCACATACCGGAAAATTGTTTAGATGTTCTGGCTCAACAGATATATGGGATGGCGATTTACAAAAACTGGAAGGTCAACGAAGCTTATGAGCTGATAAAGAAGAGCTATTGTTATAGAAATTTGACAAAAGAAGATTTTTACTCAGTTATTTCTTATCTTGCTGGAGAGTACGAACTAAATGCGAGGAATCTTTATTCAAAAATATGGTATGATCCTGTGACAAACGAAATTGGCAAGAGAGGAAAAATGGCGCGAGTTATATACATGACTAATATTGGAACAATACCTGATGAAAGTTTCGCTAATGTTGTTGATAGAGCCGGGAATAATATTGGAAAAATTGATGAGATTTTTCTTGAAAAATTGAAAAAGGGAGATGTTTTTGTGTTGGGCGGAAAAAAGTATCAATTTTTGTATTCAAAGGGAATGAAGGTTTATGTTATTGCTTCCGATAGAACACCAACAATTCCCTCTTGGTTTTCTGAAATGCTTCCCTTAAGTTTTACGACTGCACTTTCTATTGGTAAATTTAGAAGATTGGTTGATGAGAAATTTAGAGCAAAGAAATCTCCAGACGAAATAAAAGGGTTCATCGCTGAATACACTTATTCGAAAGAAAAAACAGCAGCAGTTATTTACAAATATTTTGAGAAACAGTTCAAGTCTTCTGTGATTCCAACTGATAAAAAGATTTTAGTTGAGGAATATAACTCGAATGGAAAGAAGTATATATTATTTCATAGTTTATTTGGAAGGAGAATAAATGATGCGCTTTCGAGAGCTTG
>Ga0247841_10009464_pt1 | contig 13636 bp, 9 predicted proteins | sample LaCruzMarch2015__2_FD_192410 | JGI IMG/M metagenome (GOLD analysis project Ga0247841, IMG submission 192410) | Freshwater microbial communities from meromictic Lake La Cruz, Castile-La Mancha, Spain - LaCruzMarch2015_18m | ecosystem: Environmental > Aquatic > Freshwater > Lake | place: Spain...
CTTATATTCGTGTGGTTGTTACAAGAGGTGTTGGAGATTTAGGGTTAGACCCTCGCAAATGTTCTTGCTCTACAATATTTATTATTGCCGACAAAATTAGACTCTATCCTGAGGAGTTTTACACAAATGGTTTAGATATTGTAACTGTTTCTACCAGAAGAAACATTCCTGATTCTCTTAACCCGTGCATAAAATCTTTAAATTATCTAAACAACATAATGGCAAAAATGCAGGCAAATCTTGCTAGTGTGGAAGAGGCAATTATGTTAAACTCCAACGGTTATGTGGCAGAGTGCACAGGTGATAATATTTTCATTGTAAAAAACAATGTGTTGTTTACTCCGCCGTCCTGGGTAGGAGCGCTTGAAGGCATAACGCGTGGTGCTGTTGTAGAGCTTGCGCGGAACAAATTAAAACTTGCAGTACGAGAAGATGTATTTACAACTTACCATGTTTACACTGCCGATGAATGTTTTCTTACAGGTACAGGGGCAGAAATAATACCTGTTGTTAAGGTAGATGCTCGCTTAATTAGCAATGGTAAACCCGGAAAGCTAACACTTAAGCTTATAAAAGAGTTTAGGGAACTTACTCGCCTTACAGGTGTTCCTATTTATGAAAAATAGTGTCTTTAAACCCTATTGCAAAATCTGATTTAATTAAAATGTGACAAATGCGAAAAAAAACTCTATTACTACTTTTATCGTTGCCATTGGTTTTGGCAATTATATTGTTTTTGGCTGTTCGGCTAAAATTTATTGAAGCACCTATAACTTATGCTTTAGAGCATTATCTTGGCAATAGTGTAAAAATATCAAGTGTTGAATATAAACCATTTAATCGTCTTTCAATAAATGATTTACAAGTTGGTAATTTTTTCAGTTGCAAAAAAGTTTATCTATTTTTAAATCCAATTAAGCTTATCTTTTCAAAAGATAAGCTCTCCGCAATTGCCTTTGTCGACCTAAGCTCTCCACAGCTAAACTACACCCCAGAGTTTGATGCCTTGGTTAAAAAACTCAGCTCTTCAAAAGTGCAAAACAATAATATGGCAAATATTTCGCTTTCTTTTGAAGATGGCACTCTGCTTTATTCCGGCACACAGGTAAAAAATCTTAGGGGAAAATTACGTTTAGCTCAACAAGAGATAAGCGTAAAGCTTTTTTTGGATGTTAAGGGTTTTTCTATTGATGCTAATTTTTTAAAAACGGCTCAAAATATATTTGATTTAAACATTCAGGCGCAAAGTAACAATGCTTCTGTGCTTTTAACCTCTCAAGGTGAAGTTACAAAAGATGGGCTAAATGCTCGGTTAAATTTACCGCTAATAAAAATATCTGATTTTGAGTTAAAAAACTCATCTGGAATGTTTGTATTTTCAAATTCCAATGGATTAAGTTTTAACCTTGTTTCTGAAAGTTCTATGACTATAAACCTTTCAGGTCGGAACATTAAAAATTTAAACTTAAATTTCTTTTTAAACTTATCTGGTCTAAATAATCAATCATTTGGCAAACTAAATTTTGCAGGATGGATAAAAGATGGTGTATTTGCTTTTGATGGCAGTACAAAAGATGTTTGTATCAATAAAGCTCATATAGCAGATTTAAATTGCCACATAGAAAGCGGCAAAAATGGCAATATGGCACAATGTAATATTAGTGTTCCTGACAAAAAACTAACTTTTATATCTGAGTTATCTACGTCGTCATATCTTTCAGCTCAACTAATCAACAACGGTAAACTTTCAGCAGATGTGGTTTCTACTACCAAGGCAGTAAATTTTAATATTTACGATATTAATTTATCTGCTTTACCGCTGTATTTTGATGGCTACGAAAACCCATATGGTATTTTAGTTGCAAGCGGCAGTTATAGTGCAGGAAATGGCTATGTTTATGGGTTGCTTAAAAATGGTTCGGTGAATGGGTCAGAGCCTCTTTCGTTTAATTTCAGTGCAATAAAAAACACAAACACAACTTTATTTTCATTGCTTAGTGTAAATAACGAACTTGCGTTCAATTATTCAAATAATGAAAATGGGGATATTTATAATGGTAAGTTTAAAAAAATTAGCATTAAAAAATTATTGCCTATCTTCGTTAAAAGCTTAAGTAATTTAAGTGGTTATTTAAGCGGCAGTTTCAAATGTGAACAAGATAAGGCAAAAGCTCAGTTGTATGTTGGAGGTTTAAACACAGTTTCCAGTGGTTTTGATAGTGCCAAAATACTTGCGGAAATTAATCATAAGGAGCTTAATGTTAAAGAACTTGCACTTGGTTTAAATAATAAAAAAGTGTTAGAAATGAATTTCGCGACAAATTTAAAGAAAAAAAGGAAAAACTTTAACCTTGTTTCAAAAATAAATAATTTTAAAATAAATGGCCTTATTTTAAACAGTAAACTTGTCACAAAAGGCGATTTAGATGTTGATGCTAAAACTTTCAGAGGAAGTGTCTTGACCAAGGATTTGTTATTGAAGGGTTTTAAAAAAACTGAATTTAAGTCAGAAATTGTGTTTTCAACTGCCGCGCTTGAGCTAAACAACTTTTTATTCAAAGGTTATGCTCAAGGATCATTTAAGTATAATTTTATAGAAGATAAGGTAAAGGCAAATATGCAATTTACTTCTTTACCGCTTAATTTATTGCAAAAAGATTTGCAGGGTGCTTTAAGTGGCACAGCTTCTGTTTCTGGGCCTGTAAAAAATCCTACAGTTTCTGCTAAATTTCAAACGGTTTCTGCACGGTATAAAAACCTTTCTTATGCAAGCTCTGGTTTGGCAAACTACCAAAACGGTGTTTTGTTTTTGAAAGATGCGAAATTAACCGCCAAAGATACCCAATTAAATTTTTCAGGGAGTTTTAGCAAAGATATTAATGTAGATGCTTGGTTTAATTTATCTTCAATTAGCGCTCTTAGGTCTATTGGTCTATATATTCCAAATGATTGCAATGGGAAATTTAATGGCGAATTGAAAGTAGAAGGTTCCACAAACTCATGTATGTTATCAGGCAATCTATACGGCAAAGATGTAGCTATTGGTAAAATAATGCTTAACGAGTTAAATTCTGAATTTAAGTTTAATAAAGGGGTTCTTTATATAGATGCTTTGTTGGCAAAAATTGCTGATAGTGAGTTTTCATTGTCTGAAGGGTCAAAATACAACACAAGTACTGGCAAAATCAATATAGTTTCAAAACTAAATAATTTGCATTTAGGTCCAATAGATTTGTTTGGCAAGATGATGGCTGATGGTACATTGGTTGTAAAAAGTTCAAAACCCGTTGAGTTTACTGGAAACATTACTACGCAAGACTTATGGCTAAATCAGTGTAAACTTGAAAACTCAAAATTTGCCTTTAGTTTGCAAAATAACAAAGTGCGTTTTAGTGAGGTTGCAAACTCACCCTTGAATATAACTGGGGCAATTGATTTTTCCATATCCGAAAGCTATACCTTTAAAGCACTTTCAATATCTTGCAATAAGAAGAAATATGCTTTGTTTAACGGAATATTTTCTCTAAAGAATAGGTCTGAAATTGCATTGAATATGCGTTCTGTTGATGCAGAGGCACTCTCAGAATTGTTTAACTCTCCATTGCGTTTTAGTGGTTTGCTGGATACAAATATACTATTTAACGGAACCATAGAAAAACCAACGCTTGAGGGCAGTATAAATCTTTTTAATGGTGTGGTTGCCGGCATTCCGGCAGATAACTTAAATGTGCAATTTGGCGCAAAAAATTCTATTTTAACAATTAGCAGTATTAGGTTAATAAAGAAAGACGACTACATTATTTCAGGCAGCGGCAGCGGTCCATTTTTCTTTACAAAAAACGGTTATGAAAAATTAAAGAGCGAACCTTTAAATTTTTCACTTGGGATAGAAAACGGCCGTCTATCAATTTTAAAAGGTTTTAGCTCTAAAATAAAAGATGCCGACGGTAATTTAGATTTTAATGTCTCCCTTAGTGGTACACTTGATAACCCTGTGCTTAGCGGTATTTTATCTATTAGCGATGGTAAAATTGCGTTAAGTGAGTATGTTAAAGAGTTTAAAGATGTAAATGTTGAGTGTGTGCTTTCAAATAATGAAGTGTTGCTTAAGAATTTTTCAGCAAAAGCAGGTGAAACCGAGTTACGCATAGATGGAAAAATGCTTTTAGAAGATTTGTTGCCAAATAGTTTTAATTTTATTGCTTACACTGTTGGAAAAAGAGGTTTGCCTATCTCTATTCCACAGCTTCCTATACCTACACCGTTAATAAAAAAAGATGAATGGAATGTTCTGTCATCTCTTTCTAGGGGGGAACCGAAGTTTAAGGTTTCCTTTTCAGGAACGCCTCAGGCACAGGAACTTAAAGGCTGGGTTGAACTTGAAAATACAAATTTCACTTACCCTTCAATATTAAAAAATACAGGTGCTCAAAGTGACGATTTTGACTTTATTAAAAACTTAACATGGGATTTAGAATTAAAAGCAGGAAAAAATACATGGTATGAAAATGAGCTTGTAACAGTAAATGCGAAGGGTGCCTTACATTTAAGCGGGGTTGGCGCAGCTCCTGTTACAAATGGTACTCTGGAAGCAATAAGGGGTGAAATTGTTTATTTGGGCAATGAGTTTAAAATAAGGCGCGCTCGTTTGGTAATTATAAATGACCAAGTATTTTTAGAGGGAGATGCTGATACCGAAATAACTTCACCTTCCACAGGAGAGAACTCTTTGGTGCAGCTTTTTATTGACTATAGCAATATTGATAATATAAAACCTCGTTTTTTTTCAAAAAGTGACCCAACACTTACTTCTGAAAAGGCCCTTGCTCTTGCTACAGGGGTTGACCCGGATAAATATAGCATAGATGACCGCGACTTCTTTATGCGCCAACAGCTTTTACGCGTTTTTGACTCCACACTTACAACACCTCTTGCAAAAAAACTTTTGCGCAAAACTGGTCTTGTAGATAGTTTTTCTGCTAAATATGACCCGACCAAACAAACTCAGGTAGTAACTCCTGGTAACCCGAGCATCCCTGAGCTGCTTTCTGGCACCAAGTACTCTTTGGAAAAGTATCTTTCAGACAAGGTTCTTTTAGGATATTCTGTCACTTTTGACCAGGCGCAAAGTAAGTTAGATTTACGCCACGAACTTGAACTTTCATATCACTGGGTAAATAATATTTTTGTAAAAGGTATATATGAAATTGACAACGGTGATAATCCATTTCGCCCAAAAGATAAAAGAATAACAGTTGAACAGCAGTGGCGTTTTGGCTGGCCAAAGAAAACCAAAGAAAAGTAAATAGTTGAAACTTTTGTTTAGGTTTTTTTGTCAAAACAACAAGGCAAACAAACATTGTTTGCCTTGTTGTTAAATAATTGCCTTAATTGGCAAGAAAAAGGTATAATCACACGCTATGAAAATTACAAAACTAACATTAGCAGTACTCAGTGCTGTGCTATTTTGTTCAACTTTTGTTATCGCAAAGGATGATTTAAAGCAACTAAAAATTACTTCTGTTGATATAACAGGCACAATTAACACAAAAGCTAAAAGTTTAAAAGGTGAACTAAAATCAAGGGTTGGCAGGGTTTTGTCAGAAGATAATGCCAGACAAGATGTGCAAACACTACTTGGGCTTGGGAGTTTTGACTCGGCTGAAGTAAGTATTGATACCGAAACTCGCAGGGTTGTTTTTACGGTTAAAGAAAAACCTTATTTGCAGAAAATTGTTGTAAAAGGCAATAAAAAAGTATCAACTGGCAAAATCAAAGAAGCGATAACCATAAAAGAAAAGGAATACTTTGACGCATCGTTTTTAGAAGAGTCAAAGAGTAAGATATTAAAACTATATTATGAAAAAGGTTATGCCGATGCAAAACTTGAGCTATATCAGGCAACAGATGAAAAAACAAATAAACTTACTGTAACATTTCTTCTCACGGAGGGAAACCAAATACTAATAGGTGATGTGAAGTTGGAAGGAATAAGAGCATATAAAGAAAAAAAGTTGCTTGGTCTAATGAAAACAAAGAAAAAAAAGGTATACAACATTGACACTATATTAGAAGACATTACCCAAATAACAAGTTTTTATAAAAATAATGGTTACACACAGGCATTTGTAAGCGACCCATATATAATCTATAACTCTTCTCGCACGGCAATGTTCATTACATTAAAAGTAAATGAAGGTATGCGTTATAAGGTTGGTGATATAACTTTTAGCGGTAACGATACGATTTCTACCAACGAGTTGAAAAAGGCAATAACGCTAAAAACTGGTGAGATATACAAGGAAGAAAAATTTCAAGAAAGTCGTGGTGTAATAATGGAAATGTATTCTGATAGGGGTTATTTACACTCTTTAATAAAACCAAATTTTATCCCAAACGAAGATACAGGTCATATGAATATATCTTTTGAAATTGAAGAGGGTGCGGTTGTCTATCTTGGCAGAATTTATGTTGATGGCCTTACTCAAACGAAAGAAATTGTAATTTCTAGGGAAATGTTACTAAAAGAAGGCGATGTTTTATCTGCTTCAAAGGTAAGGCGTAGTGTTGAGAAAATTTACAACTTGGGGTTTATTGATTCAGTTGAGCCCGAAATTCAACCTACAGAAAAACCAGATGTTATGGATTTATCTCTCAATGTTGCTGAAGGGCGTCCTGGCATGCTTTCTGCAGGTGCGGGATACTCTTCAATTGATCAATTTGTAGGCACATTGCAGGTACAACATATGAACCTTCTTGGCAGAGCGCAAAGGCTTAATCTTTTATGGGAGTTTGGAGCAAGAAAACAAAACTATGAAATCAGCTGGACAGAGCCATGGTTTTTGAATAAACCAATGAGTTTGGGTTTTGGGATATTTAATACAGAAAGGCTGCGCGACTACGGAACTGTTTATAGTGCCTATAAGGAAGGCAGAAAGGGTGGAAGCGTTAGCATCGGGCCGCGTTTAAGCGACTATTTAGGCCTTCTTTTTACTTATACTTACGAAGATGTTTCGGTTTATGATGTGGACTCATCAATACTTGCTTCTGTAAAGCCAACGCACGATATAACATCAAGTTTAACATCTCAAATTTCATACGATACCAGGGACAATGTTTTTGATGCATCCAGAGGTGCCAGAAATTCATTTTCTGTTCAGTTTGCAGGTGGCCCTTTGGGCGGAAGTATTAATTTTGTAAAGCCAACAATTAAAAGTTCATGGTTTTTTCCAACTTTTTGGAAATTTGTTTTATCATTTAACGGAACGGTGTCTCTTATAGAAAACTTTAGCCCATCATTAGATGTGCCTATATATGAACGTTTTTACATTGGTGGTGCCGATTCAGTACGCGGGTATCAATACAGAAGTGAAATTGGCCCTGCCAATGGCGGCAAGTTAATGTCGGTGTTTAATGTTGAATATAAATTCCCTATTGTACAGGAAAAAAAGAAAACTATGCTTCAGGGAGTATTTTTTGCAGATATGGGGAGCTGTTGGGACAATCCGGGTGACTTTACCTTTAACATCGGCAGTGGTAGTTTTGATATGAAAACCGGTGTTGGTTTTGGAATTCGTTTTACAACACCAGTGTTTCCTCTTCGTCTTGACTGGGGTTATGGTTTAAATCATAAAACCGGTGAAGAGGTAAGCCAATTTTACTTTACAATTGGGAATCTATTCTAATGCATAAAATAAAAAAACAAATTTTTATTGTCTATGTTTTGCTGTTTTGCGCAAGCATCTCTTTTGCTCTGACTATAAATGTTGATGGGCAGTCTCAGGTATTGGATAATTCAAAAGAAGCAGATAAAAGCGCCGCTATTTCATCGCTTAAAATTGCCTATGTTGATATGGAGATGGCTTTTTTAGAACATCCGCTTAGCAATCGCGCAAAGGAAGAATTTACTGTTGAGGTTGAAAAGAAAAAAGATGAGTTGCTTGTTATGGAAAACGATCTTTTAAAGTTACAGAGTGATTTAAAAGCCAAGGAGGCCGAAATAAAAGATACACAAGACAAAATTGACCTGTTAAAAACTGAGTCGCCTGTAATAAAAAGCACATCTACCACTTCTTCATTGGCATCTATAATAGCTAGCACATCAACAGCTTCTGTATTATCCTCAGAAAAAATGACTGAACTTCTCAAATCAACAGAGGAAGAAGTAAAAATAAAACAAAGTGAGTATAACGCAATTTCAATAGACATAGAAAAGAAAAGAGCAGAAATAGCTGATAAAAACAAAAAAAATAAAGATGAGCTTTACACACTTGAAGAATACAAAAGTGCAGAAGTTTTAAAAGATATTTTTCAGATAGTAAATAAAGTTGCGCAAGATGAAGGAATTTCAATGATTATTGATAAAAATGATGTCCTTTTTGCTCAACCATATCAAGATATAACCCAAAAAGTTTTAGACCGTATGAGAGGCCGTTAAAATGCGCTTAAGTTCACTTGAGGTATCACAAATTCTTGCGGGCGAACTTGTAGGTGATGCTAATGTTATTTTAACAGGGGCTGCAGGTTTAGAACAAGCCACAGCCAGCGATATATCTTTTGTTTCAAACCCCAAATATCTAAAACTTCAACAAGCAACTAAGGCAGGGCTTCTTTTGTTAAGCTTTAAGCCCGATAGTATTAACACTCCATATGTGTTAGTTAAAAACACTTACCTTGCATTTGCCAAAATACTTTCTATTATTGAAAAAGAAAATAAAGTAAATCCACCGATAGGTGTGCATAATAGTGCGGTTGTTTATAACAATGTTACTTTAGACCCGTCTGCAAGCATTGGCCCAAATTGTGTTATTGAAAGCGGTGCTTTTGTTGGTGCAAATACGATTATTAAAGCAAATGTTTATATAGGTCAAAATGTAAAAATTGGTTCTGACTGTTTAATATATCCAAATGTTACACTGCGTGAGAGAGTTACTTTAGGCAATGGTGTTATAATTCATTGCGGCACTGTGGTTGGCTCCGACGGTTTTGGTTTTGTTCCTGGTGCCAGTGGGCACTTTAAAATTCCTCAAATTGGCACAGTTGAAATTGGGGACAATGTTTCAATCGGCGCAAATGTTACCATTGACCGCGCCACAACCGATAAAACAATTATTGGCAGTGGAACAAAGATAGATAATTTGGTGCAAATAGCCCACAATGTGCAAATTGGACAGAATTGTTTTATTGTAGCTCAGTCGGGTATTGCTGGTTCTGCAAAAATTGGCAATGGGGTAACTGTGGCTGCGCAAGCTGGAGTTATGGGGCATATTAATATTGGCGATGGTGTTACAATTGCAGCAAGAGCTGGAGTAATATCAGATGTTGCTTCAGGTGAAGTTGTTTCGGGTTTTCCGGCAAGGCCGCACAGAGAAGTTTTAAAAACATATGTAATAATGCAGAAATTGCCTGATATTTATGAAAAATTAAAAAAACTAATTAAGAAGATGTAAAAAGGGAATAATGTTAAGGCAGCGAACAATTAAAGAAACTGTATCATTGGAAGGTGTTGGTCTTCACACAGGCAATATAAGTAAAATAACATTTATGCCTGTGAAGGAAAACTCGGGTATTAAATTTGTTAGAACCGATTTACCTGGCGCTCCAAGTATTCAGGCAGATTTTAAAAATGTAACGGTTGCTGTAAGGGGTACTACGATCGCCAATGGCGAGGCAAAAGTACACACAGTTGAGCATGTGCTTGCTGTTTGTAGTGCATTTGGGATAAACAATTTAGAAATTCACTTAACAAATAACGAACCACCTGTAATGGATGGGAGCGCGAAACCATTTTGCGACTTGATTTTATCCGCCGGCATAGAAGAGTTTGCCACAGAGCAAAATTACATTAAATTAACCGCTCCGATAAGCTATAGAAGCGGTGAAACTTTAATTACAGCTGAGCCATGTGATAAATTTATAATTGATTGCACGGTAGGTTACAAACACCCTTTTCTTACTCACCAACAGGCATGTTTTGAAATAACTCAGGATACATTTATAAAAGAGCTTTCCAGCGCGCGTACATTTTGTTTTGACTACGAAATAGAGGCATTGCGTGCTAATGGGCTTGCCAAAGGCGGGAATTTAATGAATGCCATTGTTATTGGCGTAAATGGTATTCATAATACCGATAAAACACTTAGGTTTCAAAATGAATTTGTGCGTCATAAAATACTTGACTTAATTGGCGACTTGTCTTTGTTGGCAAGGCCGCTTAAGGCAAAAATAACAGCAGTTAAATGTGGGCATAACCACAATATAAACTTTGCCGCTGAAATTGCAAAAACCTTGCGGTAAAATTCCTTGGAGGGTAGATGGAAAACACACCAGAAAAACAAAATTTAACCGGTGGCACAGTTTTGGATATAGTTGCAATACAAAAAACTATTCCGCACCGTTACCCATTTTTAATGATTGATAAAGTTGTTATAGTTGAAGAAGTAAAAAAGGCAATAGGTTATAAATGTGTAAGTGGCAATGAAAATTTTTTTCAAGGGCACTTTCCTGGCCAGCCAATAATGCCTGGTGTATTGATTATTGAAGCAATGGCTCAAACTTCTTGTGTTCTTTTTCTTTCAAGGCCAGATTTAAAAAATAAACTGGCATATTTTATGGCAATAGATGCCGTGAAATTTAGACGGCCGGTAGTACCTGGTGATGTGCTTGAACTAAGGGTTGAAGTTTTGCGTGCAAGAGACCGTGGCGGCAAAATTCGCGGCGAAGCGTATGTAAATGGCAATTTAACTACAGAAGCAGAGTTTATGTTTGTTATAGTTGATAAAGAGGGCAAATAATGATTCATAAAACTGCGATAATTCATCCAAATGCTCTAATTGACGAAGGTGTAGAAATAGGGCCATACGCATTTATTGGTGATAGAACCGAAATAAAAAAAGGCACTATAATTGGTGCGCACGCATTTGTTGAGGCGGCAAAAATTGGCAGTAATTGCAAAATATTCAACTCTGCTTCTGTTGGTTCCGCTCCTCAAGATTTGAAGTACAAAAATGAAGAAACTGTCCTAATTATTGGCGATAATACAATGGTGCGCGAATTCTGCACTCTTAACAGGGGCACAACAAGCAGTAACAAAACTGTTATCGGTTCAAACTGCCTTTTAATGGCATACACACATGTAGCGCATGACTGCGTAGTTGGCGATGGGGTAATTTTTGCAAATTGTGCCACATTAGGCGGCCATGTTGAGGTTGGCGATAATGCTGTCTTAGGTGGAATTGTTGCGGTGCATCAGTTTTGTAAAATTGGAAAATATGCAATGGTTGGCGGCGGCTCAATGGTTGCGCAAGATGTTATGCCATTTGCTCAGGCCAATGGCAATAGAGCCCGCCTTGTGGGGCTTAACCTTGTAGGTTTAAGAAGGCATGGTTTTTCAAAAGAAGGCATAGAAGAAATAAAATCGGCATATCGCACACTGTTTTCGTCCGGCTTAACGCTAAATGAGGCGCTAGACCAAATTGAAGCTGGTTTTAGTGGCAATGAAGTCAAAGAAATCGTAACATTTATAAAAAATTCAAAACGTGGTATTTGTCGTCCATCGCGTTCTGAGCAGGCAGAAGAGTTATAAAATGAATAGAGTTGGTATAATTGCCGGAAATGGCAGATTTCCTATTCTTCTCGCAAAAGAAATTACCAAAAAAGGCGATATTCCTGTTATTGCCGCCCTTAAAGAAGAAGCCGACCCACAGCTTGAAACTCTTAGCCAATCGTTTCAATGGTTGGCGCTTGGCAAACTTCAACAAATAATCAATTACTTTAAAAATGAAAATGTAACAAGCGTTATAATGGCCGGGCAGGTAAAACATCACAAACTTTTTGCGGGCCTGTCACTTGATTTACGTGCCATCAAACTTCTTGCAGGCCTTGTAAATAAAAAGGCCGACTCAATACTTTCCGCCGTCGCAAATGAACTTCAAAAAGACGGTATAACTCTTCTGCCATCGCACACATATCTCCAGCAATTGCTTGCCGCAAAAGGGCAGCTTAGCGGCGAAAAAATTACAGGAAAAGAGTTGTTAGATGCGGAATTTGGTTTTAATACCGCAAAACAGATTGGAGCCATTGATATTGGGCAGACCGTTGTTGTTAAAGATAAAACAGTTGTGGCTGTTGAGGCAATGGAAGGCACTGATGAGTGCATAAAAAGAGCCGCATCATTGGCAGGTGAAGGGTTCGTGGTTGTAAAAGTTTCTAAGCCCAATCAGGATATGCGCTTTGACATACCTGTAATAGGCATTAACACAATAAAAACTTTATCTGAGGCAAAAGCAGGCATAATAGTTATAGAAGCAGGCGCAACACTTATGATAGACAAAGAAGAAGTTATTGCAATGGCTAATGAAAAAGGGATAAAAATTTACGCACTATGAATAAAATAAAAACAGCGGTAATAGGTGTTGGTTCATTAGGCAGGCACCATGCGAGAATACTCTCAACACACCCTATGTCAGAGTTTATTGGTGTTGTTGACGCCGACAAAAAACGCGCGGAAGCGATATCTAAAGATTGCAATTGCGCACATTATCAAGATTATTCGTCTATACTTTCAACTGCTCAGGCGGTTGTTATAGCAGTTCCAACACCGTTTCACTATAAAATCGCGAAAGATTTAATATCCTCAGGAATTCACTGCCTTGTAGAAAAACCATTTACCGAAACCGTTGAAGAAGCTGAAGAGTTAATTGCTTTAGCAAGAGATAAAAATATAGTTGTGCAAGTTGGCCTTGTGGAACGCTTTAACCCTGCAATTGCCGCGGCACTGCCATATATAACAAATCCTCGTTTTGTTGAAGTTAACCGCCTTGGGCCTTACGACCCAAGAACCTCTCACATAGGTGTTGTTTTAGATTTAATGATACACGATATAGATATTTTGTTGTATATGTTAAAAGACAAAGTTGTCGGCTTAGACGCCTATGGTGCAAAAGTTCTGTCTGATAATGAAGACATTGTAAAAGTACGCTTAAAGTTTTCAAAGGGCTGTGTTGCTGATATATCTGCAAGCAGAGTATCGCTTGAAAAGTTTCGCAAAATAAGAGTTTTTCAAAATGACTCTTATATTTCCGTTGATTACATTGGCAGAACGTTGAAAATTTATAAAAAGAAAAAAGAAAAAATTACCTCTCTATTTGATATAGATGTAATAAAGCCGAAAATAGAGCAGGGTGAGCCGCTTTATTTTGAACTTACCAACTTTTTGCAATCGGCAATTGAAGGTAAAAAACCTTTGGTAACAGGCGAACACGGCCGTGACGCTCTTGAAATTGCCTTGGAAATTAGAAAAAACATAAAATTTTAATTTCCTTTACTATTCAATATGAAAAAAACATTCCTAATAATAGCAGGTGACCGCTCCGGCGATATGCACGCGGCAAACCTGGCTGCTGCAATCAAAGAAAGCTCTCCTCAAATTGATATTTTGGCTTTAGGCGGGGATAATTTAAAAACCGTTGCCGATAAATTTCTTTATAACTTGGTTTCCATTGAGGGCTTTGGTTTTTCAGGCGCGTTGTTTAAATATTTTGCGCTTAGAAAAATATTTTTAAAGAATGTAGTTGCAAATTTAAATAGTGGCAAGGTTGATGCGGTTGTTTTAGTGGATTATTATGGCTTAATATAT
>Ga0247841_10009465_pt1 | contig 13635 bp, 14 predicted proteins | sample LaCruzMarch2015__2_FD_192410 | JGI IMG/M metagenome (GOLD analysis project Ga0247841, IMG submission 192410) | Freshwater microbial communities from meromictic Lake La Cruz, Castile-La Mancha, Spain - LaCruzMarch2015_18m | ecosystem: Environmental > Aquatic > Freshwater > Lake | place: Spain...
CGCGTTCGGAAGCGAAAGAGATCATCCCGACCGGTGACGGGCCTGCTGCCGGAGGCAGTGCGTGGCCCGCGCGACGGCAAGCTGCTTGAATAACGTGCTAAGAAGCATCCCATGAAAAGTTGTTCCGAAGGACCGCCACAAGAACACGAGGCGCTGCTCGATGGTTCGCCGGAGGCCCTCTTTTCCCGAATTCGCAACGTGTTTTCAGACCTGGGGATACTGGGCAAGACACTCTCTTTGGAAGTCGAGGGGATCTGTTACAGGGTTTGCTGCGACGAAGATGCGTTCATGGTCTATCGCGTCAACAACAGCGGTCTGAGACACCATGTGCCGGGGTGGCCGATATGCCTGGTGAGTTCCGACATGGTCTTCGAAGAATGCTGCACGCCGGGATTGGGCCGCGACCACTACGCCTGTGCCGTCGATATTGAGAAATGGCTGGAGATGATTGATCACCATTGCCGCAGCGGCCTCGACGACGACATTGTCCTGTGAGGAAGACGGAAAGCCCGGAATGAGTCCCTCACCGCTTTGTGCCGGGAGGCAGGCCATACGTAATGGAACCCGGTCCTCCAAGGACAAATGATTTCTCTCCCGCGGCGGTTCGGCGCGCCGTGCTCAAAGAGTCCATCACACACCCGGCGACACTCTATCCAGGGGTACTGGCCGTGTTGGGGGCGCTCGCGGGGACCCTATTCGGGTCACCGGTCTTTATAATGGCCGGGATGGGCGCGGCCTTGGCAGCGGGATGCGGCTTTACGGTGAATTTTTTCTTCCGCGCAGAAACCTTAGCCAGTAAATATTTCGAGGGGCTCAGCGGCAAGATTACAGCGGCAGAAGAGAGCCGGCTGGACGAGTTGTTCCAAGAGCTTAAAAACAGTGAGCTGATTCCGGGGGCTGAAAACCCTGCGGCCCGAGCAGCAGAACAGTTTGTAAGGGTCCGTCAGAAATACGGTAGTCTACACGAGCTGCTTGAACAGAAGCTCGGCAGCGGCGAGGTCAGCGTGGGCAATATCTGGGCTGCCGGCGAGCAGGTCTATCTGGGAGTGCTCGACAATCTGCGAGACGCGGCCACCATTTTCCGAAACATTTCCGAGATAGATATTGCCCGGACTGAGGTTCGCCTCGGGGAGTTGTCGCGTCGCGCTGAGTCTTCCCGTGTGGAAGCGAGGGAGAAGGAAACCCTGAAAAAACGCATGAAGTTGATCGATGACCAACTGGGCCACGTCAACGAGCTGCTCGCCCGCAACGAAGAAGCCATCACTCAATTGGAGGATGCTGCGGCAGCAATTGCAGCCCTGGATTCCGACGACAATCTGGCTTCAGTGGATCCATCGATCTCTGTAGGACGACTGCGAGAGCTAGCTTCCAGTCTGCGCAAGCAAGAAAGTGGGCCCCGGGGCTAGAAGGGGAAGGAGGTTGGATAGATGAGAAGTGCTCTTATTTTGACGGCTGTGGCACTGATGTTTGCATGTTCGGTATTCACCCCCGCGATCGCCGCGGACAGCTACCGGATCGCATGGTCCCACTACACCGGGTGGGAGCCCTGGCAACTGGCGAATCACACGGGAATCCTCAAGAAATGGGCTGACAAGTATGGCATCAAAATCGAATTGGTGCTGGTGAACGACTACATCGACTCGATCAACCTTTTCACTTCAGGCGGCTTCCAGGGATGCTCCATGACCAATATGGACGCTCTTACGATCCCGGCGTCAGGAGGCGTGGATTCGACAGCGTTGATCGTTGGTGATTTCTCCAACGGAAACGATGGAATAGTAATGAAGAACGGATCAGCGGTGGCCGACCTGAAGGGACGTGAGGTCAAGCTGGTGCAGCTTTCAGTGTCCCATTATCTGCTCACGAGGGCCCTGGAACTAAATGGTCTGACAGAACGTGATTTGAAGTTGGTAAATACGTCGGACGCGGACATAGCAGCGGTCTTTGCTTCAGACCCCAACGGTGTTGCAGTCACCTGGAACCCACCTCTGATGCAATGCCGGAACGTCAAAGGAGCCGCGTTGGTCTTCGACTCCAGTCAGATTCCGGGCGAGATCATCGATCTGCTGGTGGTTCGGACCGACGCGCCGGACAAACTGAAAAAAGCATTGGTAGGGGCCTGGTACGAAACCATGAAGCTTATGTCAGGATCGGGCAACGAGGCCAAAGACGCTATTCAATACATGGCCAGATTTGCAGGTGGGACCGAGGCCGAGTTTCGATCTCAGCTTCGGACGACCCGGATGTTTTACGGGGCCGCCGAGGCCGCGACTTTTGCAGTGAGCGATCAACTGAAGCAGACCATGGAATATGTGCGCAGCTTTTGCTTCAGCCACGATCTCTATCCCAAGGACGCGACTTCCAAAGATTTCGTGGGCATTCAGTTTCCCGACGGAAGCACAATGGGAGACACAAAGAACACCAAGCTCCGATTCGATGCCGCGTACATGCAGATGGCCGCTGACGGGAAGCTGTAGAGGCCGGCGACAGGTCTCGGGAGATTTCCGGGGTGCTCGGGGCACAGGGGCCGACTCGAGAACTCCCGGCCCGCGTGCCTGCTGCGTCATCCCGGCGCGTGCCGCGGACCCCGATCCCGCTGTCGCCGAGACGCCGGGAATGTGCCACTTCGGTAAGAATCTTTTGGAAATGCCGCAACCCGCAACAAGGTCCCCGAAGCGCTGGTAGCCATTATGAAGTTGCCAAGAATTCTGGGAATTCATGCCGATCTGTCCAGGCCGCTCAAGTTGGTTCTGGGACTGGCGCCGTTCGTGGTGCTGGTCGTGGCCTACCTGGCGCTGTCTCACGTGCGCCTCTCGGAGAATCCCAGAGACAAACTGACTCCCTCGGTGACCCAGATGGCGGGCGCGATAAAGACCCTAGCTTTCACCAGAGACACGCGTACCGGCCAATACGTGATGCTGCAGGACACGATCTCGAGCCTGAAGCGTATTGCAACGGGGCTCATATCGGCAGCAGCCGTGGGCCTGCTTCTAGGTATAAACATGGGCCTGCTTCCGGGAACAGGAGCCGGATTGTTGCCGATTGTCACGTTTCTATCGATTATCCCTCCGTTGGCCATCCTCCCAATACTCTTCATCGTTTTCGGCGTAGACGAACTCGGCAAAATCATGTTGATCTTCTTGGGAGCCGTGTTCATCATCACGCGGGATATTTGTAATCAGACGCAGAAGATCCCCAGGGAACAGATCGTGAAAGCCCTGACACTGGGCGCGTCCCAGTTTGAGGTCGTCTACGGAGTGATCCTACCTCAGATGATACCTCGACTAATCGTCACGGTTCGGCTTTGTATGGGCGCGGCCTGGTTGTTTCTCATCGCTTCGGAGGCCATCGCGTCCACCGACGGCCTTGGGTACCGGATATTTCTTATGAGACGCTACTTGTCCATGGATGTGATCATTCCGTACGTACTGTGGATAACACTCCTCGGGTTCCTGATGGATACCGGCCTTCGTCTGGCGGTGAGGCGGTGGTATCCGTGGTATGACGCGGTCGGGCAGTGAGGGAGACATTCATGCCCACCACGTCACAGAAAGGGATCCTCCTTTTCATGGAGAGCGTGTACAAGACGTATGCGGAGAAAGTGATCCTGGACAATATCGATCTGGCGGTGACTCGGAGTGAACTGTGCACAGTGGTGGGCCCCAGCGGCTGCGGCAAATCGACACTGCTAAGACTCATACTGGGGCAGGAGAGACCGACCAAGGGGGACGTCCTGGTTCACGGTGAACCGGTGGTCGAACCGAGTCCCGATCGGGGCATCGTCTACCAGAAGTACTCGCTCTTTCCCCATCTGTCCGTCCTGGAAAACGTGGTCCTAGGAAAAAAGCTTAGCTCCGGCTTATTTGAACGATTCCGCCGCAGGAGGGAATTTTGCGAAGAGGCCATGTTCTTTCTGGAAAAGATGGGCCTGTCGGAACACGGCCACAAGTACCCGAGTGAACTGTCAGGCGGTATGCAGCAAAGGGTGGCGCTGGCGCAGTCACTCATCATGAAGCCTCGGGTTCTTCTCATGGACGAGCCTTTCGGGGCCCTTGACCCGGGGACTCGCGAGCACATGCAGGTCTTCCTCATGGAACTCTGGGAGGAATACCAAATGACGGTATTCTTCGTTACCCACGATCTGGAGGAAGCTGTGTACCTGGGAACGCGGGTACTGGTCCTTTCGCAGTATTACACGGACGACAGGGGCTACGGATGCGACAACCGGGGCGCACGCATTGTGGCCGACTATCCTCTGGACCGCAAGGCGTCGTCGACCGATGTGAAAGCCCGGAAAGAATTCGGGGAACTGATTCAGCAGATCAGGCAGGACGGGTTCGATCCGCAGTACCGCAGGCACGTCACTCGATTCAACCTGCTTCATGAGGATTCATTCCAGACTCTGACCCAAGAGGAAGACGGCAACTCCGGGAAGCCGCATGGAGAAGACCGGAATCCCGGTGATTGAAAGCGGATTCGTAACCGTTGACTCGGAATCGGGCCATGACCTTCCCTCACCCTGCCCCTCTCCCATAGGGAGAGGGAACTGCGGGGCCGACTATAGCTATTCTCGAAAGTCCGTTCGTAATGAGATTGCACCGATGGACAAGCCAGTAGTGGCACCCAGAAGACAATCCGTGATTACTTTCGAGAACCGCTATAAGATGGCTCCCTCTCCCTCGGGGAGAGGGTTGGGGTGAGGGTGTATCAATGGCCAGCGGACCAATCGTGCCACGATTTCAGCCCTTGCCAGGGATTTGAGACAGCTTCTTCAAACCCGCCCCTTGTATATTAACGCGAGATCAAGGTGTGCTGCGCACCAGCGGGACGAATCTTACCAAAGTCAACGTCTTGGAGGTGCGGCCGCCACTTTCGTCTTTCGTTACAAGCAGCAGCCGCTGCGTCTCGAACGCTCCGCCCACAGGGATGACGATTTTTCCTCCCGGCTTGAGCTGTTCGAAAAGGGGGAAAGGGACGTGAAGAGCGGCACAGGTTACGATTATTCTGTCGAACGGAGCGAACTCCGGCCATCCGATATACCCGTCGCCAGCCAGGGTTCGGACGGTCTTGTAACCCAGTTTATCCAGGCGCTCTGTGGCAGCCTCGTACAAGGGGCGGATGATTTCCATAGTGAAGACCTCAGGGGTTATCTCCGCCAGGAGAGCTGCTTGATACCCGGAGCCGGTTCCGATCTCAAGTACCTTCATACCCGGTTTCAGTTCCAGGGCCTGAGTCATCAGAGCGACGATGTACGGCTGAGAAATAGTTTGGCCGTAACCGATGGGAACCGGTCCGTCATCGTATGCAAACGCCCGGTTTGCTTCAGGCACGAAAGCGTGTCGAGGCACTCGCAGCATGGCTCTCAGAACCGCGTCATCGGTTATGGAGGTCCTCTCCGAGCCGTGGAGTTGGGTCTCCACCATGTCTTTGCGCTCTTTCACCCGCTCGGAGAACGCGCCAATCGAATCGCCACCAGGAACTGCCGGCACCCGGTCCGCGCCCGCTGCAAACGATACCGCAGCGAACATAATCGCAACGGACCACATCAGGAACATGGTCTTCACGATGATTGCTCTTCTGAAGGGCTGTCTTCGTCTATGACGGAGCTGAGCCACTTTTCCATCACCAGCGCGTCGTCCTCAGCTTCCGGGTAGTACTTCTTCCTGAAACCGATGGACCGAAAGCCGCACTTTTTGTAGAGTCTCCGGGCCGCGGTGTTGCGCCGAGCCACATCCAGCAGAATGCGTTTCAGACCCGTCTCCCGACAGACCGCTTCCAAGTGCTCCATCATGGATTTGCCCAGGCCAGCCCTACGCATGTCCGGTAGGACCGCAATGTTGAGCAGATGGGCCTCGTCCATCACCTGCCAGAAACACATATAGCCTACGATCCGCCAGTGGATTCGGAACACGATCAGGCGCGAATGTCTGTTGGCGAGTTCTTCTTCGAAAGCCGCTCTGGACCAAGGAGCAATAAAGGAAACCCTCTCGATTGCCAGAACCTGCTCCAGGTCCGTCGGGTGCATCGAGTCAGCCTTGAGGACCTCCTCCGCTAACATAACAATGCCGTCCTGAGAATCCATTAATCTCTTCACCTACGAGACGGTGAACCCTGCGGGCCACATCGTTCGCTACGAACGGATGACCTGAATTCGATCCGGAGAAATCCCTCCGGCCGGACCGAGTTTCATCTTATAAAATGAAATGTTATCATAGATTCATCAGATTCAAGAGTGCTAATCTCATCTGACTATCGGAGCAGCCACGATCGGCCGGGAGATCATCGCCTGAAAGCCCCGGAACCTGGCCGGCCAAGGCAGGCTTGCCACCAAACCCGCCGATAAAGCCTCGGGTATCATGGAATTCCCGAAAATGACTGTTCAATAGGAGTCTTGGTAAGATATTGCGGCCTTTGTGCCCCACCGGGAATCAAAGCCATCGACAGCTCAGCGGATAAGAGAGTTCTCAGGACTGTCAAAGGTGGTCACATCTTTGCTGAGATCCGGCAGACATCAAACAGGTCCACGGGTTTCTCAAAGGGTACGCTCTGGATGTTGATCCGAACCCCTCGATCCATTATGTCTCGAAGTGTCGTGAGCGTTTCGTCCCCCACCACGACGCTCTTACTTAGACATACGGAAAAATCGTCCGTCCTGAAATTCCCTAAATTCAGGCTGTCGAATCTGACCCCAGCCTGCATGAGTCTCAGCGCGTCCAAAGGGTCGTCAACGAGGATCATTTTCCGGACCTCGCCATTGGTGTCTCCGATCACCAGTTCCGCTATTCTCTCCACCGTGTCTATAACCAGCCTGACGGTGAACGGAACGGCCGATTCCATGATTGCCCGTCGAACCGAATCATCGGCCAAAGTGTCGTTGGCGACCAGCAGTACCTGCGCGCGGGTCGTGGGTAGCCAGCCTTCCAATATCTGGCCATGAACGAGCCGCTCGTCTACTCGGACCAATACTATTGGCATGGGGGTGCCTGTCTATCCGGCATCATACCCCGGTCGGGAAGGCGTCACGCCGCCAGCCTTCCGCTTCTGCCTGTGTTTCAAGGTCTCACTGGCCCGATATATATTCTCTTTACCAGCTTCGGTAACCAGCTTGGCCAGAGTATTAAGGTCGTGATCGGATCTGGAATTTATGGCCTTGATTATCATGGGCAGGTTGATACCTGTGACAACGTCAACTTTACCGTCTTCCAAGAAAGACAACGAAATGTTTGCCGGCGTTCCACCGAACAGATCAGTGAGAATGAGGACCCCATTTTTTTTGCGCACGCGATCAATGGAATCGGCCAACTGCTGCCTTATGATATCCGGCGATTGGGTGGGGTCAATGGAGAGAGCAGCAACGCCCTCCTCGGATTCCAAGCCGATCAATCGGGCAGTGTTGATGAACTGCAATCCTAATTCACCGTGTGTCACAATCAGAATTCCCACCATGGTCGATTCTTCCTACAATAGCAAGCGACAGAGCGCAGGTTCGACAAGTGTAAGTTATGGGCGGGGTAAGACTCCCGTGACGACTGAAGCGCAGTCATTCCCGCCACGCGTCGACTCCCCGGCGAAAGCCGGGGCCCAGTATTCGTCCGGATTCAGGCTTCCACAGGAATGACGGTTCTGAACCGAGCCTTCACCTGTCGATTTCCCTGTGTCTGACCTCTACGCTGCGATAACCGTTGCGTTCCAGGAGGCGGGCTATGTATTCGGCCACCACAACGGACCGATGACGTCCTCCCGTGCATCCTACCGAAATAGTAAGGTACTGCTTCCCTTCCCGCATGTAAAGAGGCAAAAGAAAAACTAACATATCCTCAAGCTTTTCCAGGAACTTTCTTGTCGTCTCGTGGGCGAAGACCCATTCCGTCACTTCGGGATCTCGGCCATCCTTGTCTCTGAGCTTCTCTTCGAAAAAGGGGTTGGGGAGAAAACGGACGTCCAGCACAAGGTCGGAGTCCATGGGTACTCCCTTGCCAAACCCAAAGGAGTTGACCACGATCTTGAGAACATCCGTCCGGTACCCTTCGAAAATTTTCTGAATATCTTCTCTCAGTTGGTGAACGGTCATGTCCGAAGTATCGATTACCCAATCGGCTTTCTCTTTGATTTCCCGCAACTCTCGGCGCTCTCTCTGAATGCCGTCCAGCACGTTTCCGGAGTTTGCGAGAGGGTGCTGCCTGCGGGTTTCGCTGTAGCGCCTGATGAGCACATCATCTCTCGCGTCCACGAAGAGGATCTCCGAAGGGATTCCGGCGGTCTCCAAAGACTTGAGAATCTCTGAGTATCGAGGAAAAAACTGTCTTTGACGGAGATCTATGACCAAGGCGAGGCGGAACAGGTCCCCGCCCTTGGAGTCGCTAAGTTCGAGAAGCTTGGGCAGAAGGTCCACCGGAAGATTGTCCACACAAAAGAACCCAATGTCTTCGAGAGTACGGGCTACCGTCGATTTACCCGATCCGGAAAGACCGGTAACTATGACGATCTTGCTCTTTATCAAGGTGTGAGCGCTCCGGTTTCTCTGAACAGACCCGCCAACAGCTCAATCAACAGACCTGGATCAGAGCCGGAGGGCACGGGCACACGCACGGTAGGTAGTTCCCTGTCGAGCACGAGTGTTCCTCGGATTTCCGGGACTGTTCGTCCTGAATCTTTCGTTGGGTCGTACGAGTCGAGTTCCGCCACGAAGTCAATCCGGCAGGAAGGAAGAGTTCCGTCCTTGAAGAGTGACCGCGCGCGAAAAATTCCCAAGCCACGGACCTCGATACGAGGGTCATCTTCCACCGGACGCCCGACAGGAGCCCCATTCGGGCCTGGCGCCACTTCCACCAAGTCGTCGGCTACAAAGTGATAACCCATTCGCATAAGGTTGAGAGCCGCAAGAGACTTTCCGCACCCCGCCGGGCCTCTGACGAGAACACCCACTCCTTTGACAACGACAAGGACACCCTGAATTCTGACGGGTTTCATTTCGGTAAACCATATCACGCCTGAGAGGGTTGATCAACGAAAACCCCTTGAAAAGGCGGCGCACTGAAAATTGTGTTGACCGGGGCGCCGGATCAAGCCAATATGAGAACCAACGGCTCAGTGTCAGGCATTAAGAGAAAAGAGTTGACATTCTGCAAAATATTGAATAATTAATATATTTATATTATTGTAGGAAGACCGGAGATCTCATGAAATTTGCGCGCATCGCCTTCACACTCTGCCTGGCGGCTGTGTGCCTTACCTCCCTCGCCATGCCCGTGCAGCTCTTCGCTTCGGATCCGGCAACGGCGGCAAACATATTTATGTATCCCAAACCGTACAAGATGGCTGAGCTGGTCCTTCAGACCCCGACGGGCGCCAGCGTGTCCCTGAACGACTACAGGGGGAGGGTGGTCCTTCTCCACTTCTGGTCGATCAATTGCCCGGCATGTCGGATAGAGGAACCGCTGCTCGAACGTCTCAAGCACACATTCGGCCCTTCCGGTCTTGAAATACTGGCCGTGAACCTTGTTGACCCGCCTCAAGCCATAGCCACTCATGCGGCGGCTCAGAGGATGCCGTTTCCCGTGTTGTTCGATGGAGGACGCGGGTTCAGCCTAAAGGTGGTGGACACCGGGGGCAAGAGTACGGCTTTTGTGCTGAATCCCGCGAAGGAGGCAATCCTTGAGGTCCCGGGGTTTCCGACCACATACATCGTGGATGGGCGCGGAAGCGTGGTAGGCTACAGCATTGGACCGGCCCGGTGGGACAGCGGATTCGCCATGGGGTTGATTCAGAATCTCCTTGCCGACGGCAGAGCCTACACTCCCGGGGTCTTGCGCGGGGGCCCGAAGAATGCTTCTGCGGGGCCACATTCACGGTGATGCGGATACGTGGAGGCATGAGTTCGATGTGGCCGAGGTCGTTTGGTCCGCGGGCGCTCCCCGGCCCGCAGATGCAAGGGAATGGCTGTACTTGCCGTTCCTATTTTCCCTTGACAATCTGCTCACCGATTGTTAGTGGTTATACTTGGTGTGGAGGCGCGTAGCTCAGGGGGAGAGCATCACCTTGACGCGGTGAGGGTCTGGGGTTCAAATCCCCACGCGCCTACCAGATGAGGAAGAAAGCATATTCCTCCGATCATGGCCCAAGAAAGCTAAGGAGGCGTGACTATTCGATGATATCAAACGGGTCGTGGGACGTACCCATCTGTTTCGTTGTGAACTCGAGAGCATGAAGCCCTCCATAGAGATTCAGATCTCAGACAGCAAGAAGTTTTACCCGCCCGGCATCACCCCAGGTGAAATCCTCAGGGAAAATTTTGTTCAGAACGGTCGCGACATCCTCGCCGCAGATCTGAATGGAAAGTCAGTTGATCTTTCGACTCCTTTGACCGAGTCGGGCAAGCTGGACTTCATTCGTGCCGGTAGCCTGCGAGGACTGGAGATCCTCCGTCACTCCGCAGCCCACGTAATGGCCCAAGCTGTCAAGGAGCTGTTTCCGGACGTAAAGGTGACCATCGGTCCTGCTATCGAGGACGGGTTCTATTACGATTTCGACAGCTCCAGGCCGTTCACTCCGGAAGATTTGGAAAGAATTGAAAACCGGATGAACGAGATCGTGAAGAGCAAGCTTCCGTTCCGCAGGATCATGATGCCCAAAGAGGAGGCCATCCGCTTTTTCCTGCAAAAAGGTGAAACCTACAAGGTTGAGCTTATAGGGGGCATTGATGATAGCGATGTCAGCCTTTATTCACAGGGAGAATTCACCGATCTGTGCAGAGGGCCGCACGTTCCTGACTCGGGCTTCATAAAGGCTTTCAAGCTTACCAAAGTGGCCGGCGCCTATTGGAGAGGTGATGAGCGCAATCGCATGCTCCAGCGGATATACGGCACTGCCTTTTCGTCGAAGGAAGACCTTAAGAATTACCTGCACCTCATAGAAGAGGCAAAGAAACGGGATCACAGAAAACTGGGAAGAGAGCTGGACTTGTTTTCAGTGGTGGATGACGCCGGTCCAGGGCTGGTTATCTGGCACCCGCGTGGAGCATTGCTCCGCTACCTCATTGAGGAGTTTGAACGCACCGAGCATCTGAAACGCGGCTATCAGATGGTGGTGGGACCACAGATTCTGAAGCGGGAACTCTGGGAAAAATCAGGCCATTTCGACAACTATCGTGAAAACATGTACTTCACGACTGTGGACGAGATCGACTACGGGATAAAGCCCATGAATTGCCTCGCCCACATGCTTGTCTACAAATCGAAGATCCGGTCCTATCGCGACCTTCCGCTGAGGTTCTTTGAGCTTGGGACGGTGCTACGCCACGAGAAGAGCGGCGTGCTGCACGGGCTGCTTCGTGTGAGGCAGTTTACTCAGGATGACGCACACATTGTATGCACTCCAGAGCAACTCAATGACGAAATCCTCGGGGTTATAAACTTCGTTCGAGACGTGATGGGGATTTTCGGCTTCCAGTACATCATGGAGTTGAGCACTCGTCCTGAGAAATCGATAGGTTCGGACGAGGACTGGGAAAGGGCCACCAACGCCTTGGAACGGGCTCTTCAGCAGATCGACGCGCAGTACCAGGTTAACGAGGGCGATGGGGCATTTTACGGGCCCAAGATCGACATCAAACTCAAGGATGCCCTGTCTCGTTTGTGGCAGTGTGCTACCATTCAATGTGACTTTACTCTGCCCGAGCGGTTTGGTCTCACTTACGTGGACTCGGACGGCGAGCGAAAGAGACCGGTGATGATTCACCGGGTCGTGCTCGGAGCCATCGAGCGGTTCCTGGGGGTGCTGATCGAACACTATGCCGGAGCGTTTCCGTTATGGTTGAGCCCGGTGCAGGCTGTGGTCATGACGATCACCGATCGTATGAAACCTTACGCCCTCGATGTCTGCGAAACCCTAAGCCGGGAAGGTATCCGAGTAGAAGGGGACCTTCGTAACGAGAAGATCGGATTCAAGATCCGGGAGGCCAGGAATCAGAAGATTCCATATATGATAATTATCGGTGATCAGGAGATGGAAAGTCGGACTCTCGCAGTTCGCAAGAGAGGCCAGGATCGCACGGACATATTCTCTCTCGAAGAATTTCTGTCGCTGCTTCGCGACGAAATCGCGAGACGTATCTAGTGAACCACTGAAACGCGACGGAAAAGGGGCTTTTTCAAAGGGGATTTCTTGATGAGAGCAAGACCGAGACCTGTCGTTAGTGCGGAACCCAAGGTCAGAATAAACCAGAAAATTCGCGCCGCCAAGGTCCGAGTTATAGCCCCGGACGGCGAGCAACTCGGAATACTGGATGTTTCGGAGGCTCTGGTAAAGGCCAATGAATTTGGGCTGGACCTCGTAGAGGTTGCACCAAATGTGGAGCCGCCTGTCTGCAAAATTATGGACTACGGGAAGTTCCGCTACGAAGAGAGCAAGAAGGAACACGAGCGCAAGAAAAAGCAAGCAATTGTCGTTGTAAAAGAAATCAAGCTCAGACCCAAGACCGAGGAACACGACATGACTCACAAGGTCAAGCAATTGAAACGATTCATCGAGGAAGATTGCAGGGTCAAAGTCACTATCATGTTCCGCGGACGAGAAATCACCCATCCTGAACAAGCCCGAGTGCTGTTGGACAAGATGCTTGAACTGTTGGGCGACGAGGTACAGGTGGAACAGCCGCCCAAGTTTGAAGGCAGAAACATGACCATGATGTTGGCCCCGAAGTGAGTCACAGGCCTTGTACCACGGCGCGTTGAATCTGGGTCTTCTTCCTTGCCCGATCTTCCCCCTAAGCCCTCACGACAGGGGAGGGGGTAGACGGCTGTTGGCAATCGCCCCATCGTAACGCCTATGCAAATGAGTCCCTCGGTCTATTAATGGGATAGGGAGGCGCTGATCGAACCGGCGTTCTGGTCAATCGTCGGGTGTCAATTCTTTTAGCTTCATTTTTTCCTGGTTCAGGGCGTATAATGAGGGCCTCACGTCTCCCCGAGGGACCCGGATTTGCCGGTTGTGGCTGCTTAGATGTGCGCTGAAGAAAGAAGAAAATTCACGCGTATCCTCTTCCGGACACGGATTAGCATTATGTCGACCGGCCGTTCATTCGTTGCCACTGTACTCAGGGACATAAGCCTTGGCGGCGTCTTCATAGAAACCACCCAGCGGTTGCCTGAAGGGGCCCCTTGCGCATTGGAAATCGATCTCACGGGTCATGCAAGCTTGCTGCGTATCCAAGTGGAGGGTGACGTCGTCCGCTGCGAAGACGACGGCATAGCCGTCAAGTTCACGAAGATCGACCTGGACAGCCTCATCCATCTGCGTCACCTCATCAAGGTCCATGCCCAGGACCCTGCCACTATCAACAATGAGTACGAAGGGCACCTTCTCGAGGTCACGGTAACCCCCTCTCGCATTGAGTGAATTCCAGACCCGCCCGGCTGTCCGTCGGCGGGAATGGCGCTTCCTCAGGCCATGTGCGCTACCTTCCGGAAATGATCCACAAAAAATCGAGTGGCGAGGCCATTTAGGCAACCGGTTGCGACCGCGGCCAGAATCATTAGTGGAAGCAACAAGAAAACTGCCTCGTTGTGTACGATGATGAGATAGGCCAGCACCAGTTGGGCGCTATTATGTGTTACCGCGCCTATTACGCTGATCCCC
>Ga0247841_10009466_pt1 | contig 13635 bp, 15 predicted proteins | sample LaCruzMarch2015__2_FD_192410 | JGI IMG/M metagenome (GOLD analysis project Ga0247841, IMG submission 192410) | Freshwater microbial communities from meromictic Lake La Cruz, Castile-La Mancha, Spain - LaCruzMarch2015_18m | ecosystem: Environmental > Aquatic > Freshwater > Lake | place: Spain...
CCATGATCAGAACGAGGCTTTTGGCGTTGGGCGCAACATTGGTAATGTCCAACGGCGGGCTGATATTCGCCCCTTCGCAGGTATAGCGAGAGGGTATAATGCCTTTGTCCTTGAAAGCGGAACTGATCAATTTCATAGGGGACTCCAAAGAACCAATTTTATCATACTGTTCACTATTTCGATAGGTCTGTATGAGGCGATTTTCGATAGGCAAATGAAAAATAGATGCCTCGGCCGAGGATAAAACCGCTGATTATCGCTGAGATAATCAGATCGGGATAGATCAAAAAAGGGTTTTTTAAACTGGCGGGATTGACGATGTGGATATAGCTAAAACAATAGCGGAAGAACAGGATCAGCAGAATCGATATTAAAGTGCTTTTCGATCCGGGAACTTTCATGAGCCGTTTTTTTTTATCCGCCTGTAAGGGAATCTTTCGATATAACCACCACCCGGTAAAACTGCCGATCAGGCAGGAAATAATCCATGTCGACAGGTGGGAGAGAGAAAGCGAATAGCGTACAAAAATAATAGGAATCGACAAGATTCCAAAGAACATCGGGATCATGAAAAGGCGGTAATACGAGATCACCCGCGGATAAAGCGCTTTCCAGCCTGCAAAAATGCAGTATAGAAAAATGAGATAGACCCACCACGGCATATTCAAAATAAGGTAGATCGCTTTATCAATAGGATGCTCGAGAAAGTCCATGATTTGCATTTAAGATTAGCGGGAATTTGTTGACAACTGGAATCGGTACGTAGGAAAATCTATTCTTTGAATCGTTGATTGATGATGAATGAAAATATCGTTTTACGTAGTTTTGGCGCACATGACGGCACATTTCACGCTGATGAAGTGACGGCTTGTTCGCTGCTGCTTATCTTTAAAAGAATTGATCCGGACAAGATTTTTCGTACGCGCGAACCGTCTGTTTTAAATAAATGCGATTATGTTTGCGACGTCGGGGGTGAGTACAATCCTCAAAAACGGCGATTTGATCATCATCAAGCCGAATATCAAGGGCCTCTTAGCAGCGCGGGAATGATTCTGCTCTATTTGAAGGAGCATGGAAGCATTGACCCGGCTCTTTATGACTACTTTAACCAAACCCTGGTTATGGGCGTTGACGCTCATGACAACGGCGTTGCGCATTTAGAGATAGGGACCTCTTCGTTTTCTCAGGTTGTTTCTAATTTTTTACCAATTGAATATGAAGTTGATTCCGAAGAGATGACGCGCGCTTTTCGGCTTGCCGTCGATTTTGTCGTGGGCTATTTGGAGAGGCTGCGTCAGCGCTATTTCTATATCTTGAAATGCAAAGCGATTGTTCGAGAAAAGATGAGCGAAGCCGGATATGTAATGATATTCGACTCGTCGATCCCCTGGATGGAAAACTTTTTTGACATGGGCGGCGAAATTCATCCCGCGCAGTTTGTGATCATGCCCACGGGAGTTCATTGGAAGCTGCGAGGAATCCCTCCTAGCATGGCTGATCGGATGAAGGTGCGGCAGCCGCTTCCCGAGGCGTGGGCGGGTCTTCATGATGAGGATCTGCATAAAGCATCGGGAATTCAAGGCGCCATTTTTTGTCATAAGGGACGTTTTATTTCGATTTGGCAAACCAAAGAAGATGCGATAAAGGCGCTTCATCTCGCGTTAGAAAGGAAATAGATTATGTCGAGTGTTTTTGGGCTCATCATTGCAGGAAAGCTGCCATGTAAAAAAGTTTATGAGGATGATCAGATTTTGGCGATTGAAGACATTCATCCCATAGCGCCGGTTCATATTCTCATCATGCCTAAAAAACCGATTCGGGATTTACAGAGTGTGGAAGCCGGTGATTTGCCTTTGATCCAACAGATCGTTGCGGTTGCTCAAAAACTGGCTGTTCAATTCGGGATTGAAGATGGATATCGTTTAACGACCAACAACGGCACCGGTGCGGGCCAGATCGTTTTTCATCTGCATTTTCATCTGATTGGCGGCGGCGTCCTGGGCAAGATCGGTTAAACCTGTCAAAAAATCTTATGATTATCCATATAGGAATCCTATGAGCGGGATGATCATGCGCCTTTTTTTTACTGTTTTTTCCCTTGTTGCCGTTCCCTATTTATTGTTCGCCGCACCCGGAATTACTGAAGATGAGGGGATTCGTCGAGTGCAGGCGCATCTACTGATCGAAGATAACGATTCGGCGCTTCAAGAAGCTCAGGAATTATATGATTCTTTTCCCGGCTCTCAGCCGGTTGGAGTAGCCTATATCGAGGCTCTGTCAGCGAATGGATTTGAGACGGCGGCTTTGAAAGTCTGGAATTTGCTCTCATTGAAAGATCCGGGATTTATTGAAGATCGCCATTTAATGGAGGAGCTCTCGTGGGGAGTCTTGCGGAAAGGTGTCGATTCGAATCAATATGGCATCCGGCTCTCCGCATTGATTGGCGCTTATTTGACGCGCGATGTGCGTGCGGTTAAGATTTTGGTTCGAATGATGCGCGACTCCAATGCGGTGATCCGCTCCGTCGCCGTTCAGATGGCCGCAGGTTTTGCTGATGCGCCCTTGAAAGATGAGATCGTTCGTCTGATGTCGGAAGAAAAAATCTGGTTTGTCCGGTTGGAGTTGATCAAAGCGGCCGGCGCTTTGCGGATGAAAGAGCTGACTCTGAAAATGAAGGAAATCTTATCGACTGAGAAGAATACGTTTGAAGAACGTCAACTGGCCATTGAGGCGCTCGTAAAAATTTATGACCAAATTTCCGTTGAAGAAGTTCAAAATCTGGCAAAAAGCAGTCGCGCGGGAATACGTCAGCTCGCCTGTCAGCTCGTGACTCATTTTATTGTGAAAGATGCTCAAGATATCATTCTCCGGCTTGCCTCGGATTCGAATCCGGATGTCCGAGTCGCAGCGCTCAATACGATCGGGTTAGTCTATTTGAACGAACCGGTCATTGAGCCAATTAAAGAAATCGTCATCCGATCGTTAGATGATTTACATCCGGCCGTTTCAATTACGGCTGCTTGGGTTGCTTCTCTCATTGATCCCGCTTTGGGAGAGCCGGTTTTTTTGCGATGGTTCCAGTCCGATCTGGCAGAAAATCGACGCCTTGCCGCAGGAGCTCTCGCGGCGACAGGAGGATGCTGTATCCCTCTGGCAATGCGCGTTCTCGAGATGAGCCATGATCCCTATGTGCAAGTGAATGTTTCTTTGGGATTAATTGGCCAGAGGATCGAAGTGAAACGATGCTGTGATATTATCTATGATTTTCTGATGAAAGAAAAACGAATGTGGATGTGGGATAATCGCGTCAATTCGCTTTTCCAGGTTTTGGCGCCAAGTCAAGTTCGTCATATCGATCAAATTCCCAATTATCCCGAAGCCATCGATCAAATGACCCGTTTGAATCTCGTTTCGCTCATGGCTTTGGTGGATGATCCGCGGGCGCAAGATGCTATAAAGAGTTTTTTGCAAAAAAAGAGCTGGGGAATCACCGGCGTGGCGGCCGCCATGTTATTAAAAGAGGGTGATCGGGGATCTCTGGATGTGGTTCATAATCTTTTGGAAGATCCTGATCCAAATGTGCGTTTGCAGGCATGTCTGGTGTTGTCGATGCTCGGGCATGATGAAAATATGGTCTTTGATTTGCAAAAGGCATATGTTCAGGCCGATCATGAACGCAAGCTGCATATTCTCGAAGCCTTGAGCCATATCGGCAGCGGCGAATCGCTGCCATTTTTGATAGGAGTGTTAGAAGAACCCTTTCAAGTCCTTCGTGTAGCGGCGGCGGCTTGTATTATCCAATGTATCAACCGATGAAAAAAATTCAAGATGCTCAATTATATTTGCAAAAGATGAATGCCGATGGTTGGCTGATCTATGATTTTCACGGCAATAACGAATTGGGCCGCCATTTTTTAGAGATTCCATTGCACATGATCTCTACGAGACGTTTTTTCTATTGGATTCCGGCTCATGGAGATCCCATTAAACTGGTTCATGCAATTGAACCGAATATCCTCGATTCATGCCCGGGAGAAAAGAGGCTGTTTTTATCCTGGCAATCGCTTCGCGATCAACTCAGAAATCTGTTAAAGGGCGCGAAACGAGTGGCGATGGAATATTCTCCCGACAATATGATTCCGTACGTATCGAGAGTGGATGCCGGAACGGTGGATTTAATCCGCTCGTTTGAAATTGAAGTGGTTAGCTCCGGTGGTTTTTTGCCGCATTTTACGGCAGTAATCAGCGATGAGCAGGGACAAAGCCACATACGGGCGGGTCGTATACTCGAGCGGATTGTGAGCGAGGCGTGGATCATGGTTGGCGATCATTTGAAAAGCGGAAAAACCATCACCGATTCAGCTGTGCAGCAAAAACTCATCAGCGATTTTACGAAAGAAAATCTCGTGTCCGATTCCCCGCCGATCGTAGCGGTGAATTCCCATTGCGGCGATCCCCATTATGCCAATTCCTTAAAAAATTCGATTGCTATTCGTAAGGGCGACTTTTTGTTGATCGATATTTGGGCGAAAGAAAACAAGCCAAAATCGATTTACGGAGATATCACTCACGTTGCCGTTGCGGCGGAGCGTCCTACTGAGAATCAAAAAAAGATCTTCAATATTGTTAGAAGCGCGCAAATTGCTGCAACAGAATTAGTTGTGAATCGATTTGCCCAAAAAAAAGAGTTGTGCGGCTGGGAAGTGGACGAGAGTGCGCGTACAGTGATTCGCGAGGCGGGGTATGGAGAGTTTTTTATTCATCGGACGGGGCACAACATTGGAGAGAGCGTGCATGGCAGCGGCGCCAATATGGATAATCTGGAAATGCACGACGTGAGGCCCGTTTTGCTCTCTACCTGTTTCTCAATAGAGCCCGGAATATATCTACCTGGGGATTTCGGCGTGCGTCTGGAGTACGATCTCTATGTACATCAAGACGGTCGTGTGGAGATTGTGGGCGGCGCACAAGATGAAATTGTCTCGATTTTATAATTTTTTGCTGAGATCGTCCGGACTGCTATCAATGATTTCTTGAACGGTGAGCGGTGGTCGGTCGCTCGAAAATTCAAAAAAACGATCATGACTATCAAGCTCAATTTCATTGAGTTGTTGTTCAGCAGTGAGTGATTTACAATGACCGATTTGAGAGAGAGCAATCTCTTGATAGGGATTTCTCAGTAATCGGAGGATCAGAGCGCTTTGCAGTTTTGCGGGTAAGGCTGCTTCAACTAAAATTTTCCAGCCATACTGATGAGCAAGATGCTGAACCTCTTTGGATTGATTGACTAATTTGTTTCCGGGCAAGGCGGTGTCTAGATAGCTGCTCGCTTCTGTCATAGCAATATTTGCCGTATGTTCCCAAAAGTTGAATCGTGCGATGAGCGGGAGCATATCTTCTTTCGTTTTGTCACTGATCTGATGTTTTCGAAAGAAAGAAGAAATTTCATTAGCTTTCCAGGTTCTTACTTGGCGTAAATGTTCAGAGACTCCGATCTCAACTCGAGCGTCATATCTCATCTCTAGAGATCGATTCGCAAATTTCCTTTCGAAATGAAATAGCAGGGGAGTTGCTATGGCCAAGCCGACAGTGAGGGCGAGAAATCCGTTGCTGAAAAGGGCTGTGCCGAGAACCGACATGATTACAACGGCTGAAGTGATTACGAAGAGCGCTGCGAGAGTGACTTTGGCGGCAATATCCCATAGAAGTGCTCGCCGGTTCAGCTGCTGGGCAACTAAAGAAGGCGATTCCCGTAAAAAATGCGTTACTTGTTTTTGAGATTCTGCCACGGAAATGGCCATAGAAAAATCCTTTCACTTTGACGCAGCTATTTTAAGGCGTCGCAGGATTGAGATCTATTGATTTCGTCGTTGATAATAAAAACTTTAAGGCATCTTTTTTTATTCGTTGATGAATGTGGGCGAGGCCATTTGATCGAGAAGGGGTTATGGAAGAGAGGATTCCCAAATCGAGTAGAAAATGAGGCGGTGTCTTGAGGATGGTTTCGGGCGACTCGCCGCTATAAATGAAAATCATAAGAGCCGCCAGTCCGGCAGAGACCAGAGCGTCAGCGTGTGCATTAAAAATAATTATGCCGTTTTCGAAACGAGACGAAAGATAAAGAATGCTTTGACAGCCTGAAACTTGGTATGATGGAATTTTAAGATCGTTAGGGTAAGATGATAGTGAACGGCCCATATCCAAGAGGAGCTGGATTTTTTCTTCAGACGATCGCCCGGAAAATGAATTTTTAATTTGTTCGATTTTTTTTTCGATATGGGAAAGGTCGATGTTCATACGTGAATTTTATCCTAAAATCGCATTTGCTGCAAAAGTCCATTGACATTTAACCCCTCAATATAGTCTTATTGTTAGCATTTGCTAGCTAATCACTAACCAAAGTACCAACCCATGGCGAGAGAAGAGACCATCAAGATTGATGGGAAAGTCGAAGAATTATTGCCAAATATGCATTTTAGCGTGGTTTTGGAAAACGGAATGAGAGTGATTGCGCATTTGTGCGGAAAAATGCGCATGCGGAACATCCGAGTATATGCCGGGGATACCGTTTCCGTGGAAATGTCTCCATACGATTTGACCAAAGCGCGGATTGTTTATAGGCAAAAATAGTATTCATGAGGGTAAACCTGGGAATGGCTTGCGAGAATTTGATCATGACGGCTAAGCTTTAAGCTTTTTAGTGAATTGTACGATAAGAAAAACCGAAACGCCCAGGTAGCTCAGTGGTAGAGCACTTGCATGGTAAGCAAGTGGTCGTAGGTTCAATTCCTATCTTGGGCAAATAAGATCCTAACGGAGGAACAATGGCGAAAGAAACGTATCAACGGAAAAAACCACACGTCAACATTGGAACGATTGGCCACGTTGACCACGGTAAAACGACGCTGACAGCGGCGATCACGAAAGTGTTGGCAGATCAAGGAACCGCAAAATATCGCGACTATGCCTCGATCGATAATTCGCCAGAGGAAAAAGCGCGCGGGATTACTATTAATTCAACGCACGTTGAGTATGAAACGGCGAACCGCCACTATGCTCACGTAGACTGCCCCGGCCACGCTGACTATGTCAAGAATATGATTACCGGTGCGGCTCAGATGGACGGCGCGATTCTCGTTGTCGCTGCGACCGATGGTCCGATGCCTCAGACGAAAGAACATATTCTTCTCGCTCGTCAAGTTGGTGTTCCTGCGATTGTCGTTTTTCTCAACAAAATGGACATGATCGGCAAGGGTGATGAAGAGTTGGTCGAACTCGTCGAGATGGAATTAACTGAACTTTTGGAAGCGAAAGGGTATAAAAACGTTCCTATTATTCGCGGATCGGCTTTAAAAGCTCTGGAAGGCGATGCTCATTATGTAGCGCAAATTAAAGAGTTGATGAATACGATCGATGATCGTATCCCTACACCGGCACGTGAAGTTGATAAACCCTTCCTGATGCCAATCGAAGACGTGTTCTCTATTTCAGGACGCGGTACGGTAGTGACGGGACGTGTTGAGCGCGGCATTGTACGTGTGAACGATAAGCTTCAAATCGTCGGAATTCGCGAAACGCGCGAGACCGTTGCGACGGGCTTGGAAATGTTCAACAAAATTCTTGATGAAGCGCGAGCTGGAGAAAACGTTGGTGTTCTTCTGCGCAGTATTGAGAAAAACGATGTTGAGCGCGGAATGGTGTTGTCCGCTCCCGGCACATGCACGCCTCATTCGCAATTCAAAGGAACCATTTACGTTCTCACGAAAGACGAAGGTGGACGTCATAAGCCTTTCTTCACGGGATACCGTCCTCAATTCTATTTCCGCACGACGGATGTTACGGGTACAGTAACACTTCCTGCAGGAACAGAGATGGTTATGCCGGGCGATAATGTCGAGCTGACTGCTGAACTTATCCATCCAATTGCGATGGAAGAAGGCATACGCTTTGCTATCCGCGAAGGCGGCCGCACGATTGGAGCAGGTACGGTTTCCAAGATCATTAAGTAAGTGACTGTCGAGCCGCGCAATTGTTGCGCGGTTTTGGGTTAGGGTGTGTAGCTCAGCTGGTAGAGCAGCGGTCTCCAAAGCCGCGGGTCGGGGGTTCGAGTCCCTCCGCACTCGTAGATAAGGATCGAATGAGTACAATTATACCGCAAAAGAAGAAGCAAAGTTTTTTTCGCGAAGTCATCAATGAACTGAAAAAGGTTACTTGGACTTCAAAAGAAGAACTGTTGATGAGTACAAAGGCAGTGATTATCGCAACATTTGTCTTTGGATTGATGATCTATCTCTGCGATTTGTTTATTCGCGGGACGGTCACGGGGATCGGAACGCTTGTACGGATGATTTTTGGTTAAAGGAATCATAATGCAATATTGGTATGTCGTTCAAGTGATCCCGAGCCACGAGAAAAAAGTCAAAAAAAACATCGAGGAAGCACTTGTCTCTAAAGGGATGAATGAATTTATTTCTGAGATTCTTATTCCAACAGAACAAGTTGCTGAGGTGAAACGTGGTCAGCAGCATGTTAGCGAAAAACGGATTTGGCCGGGATATCTACTCATTAAAATGGAGTTTACTGAAGAATCATGGGCCTACGTCAAGAATGTCGCGGGTGTTATTGATTTCTTAGGCGGCGAAACGCCATCGGCTCTATCAGAAAAAGAGATCAGCAATATTTTGCAAGAACTTGACGAGCGTAAAAAAGGCGTTGTTCAAAAACATAAAGTCCAGGTGGGAGACCGAGTTAAGATCACCGAAGGTGTTTTTATCAATTTTATCGGATCGGTTATCGAAGTCAACCATGAGAAGGGACGTCTAAGCGTAATGGTCTCGATTTTTGGTCGAGATACGCGTGTCGATGATCTTGAATTCTGGCAAGTCGAAGGTGTTTCTTCGGATAGCGCATAGTATTATCCCATGTCATTTGGGCTGGGATTATAAAGAAAGGTGCAGCTTTTTGCACGATCGCTGCATGTAATGTTGCGGGGAGAGAATCTTCTCGAAAGACAACTCTAATGAGTTGTGGACCCGTAAAGGAGAATGATGGCAAAAAAAGTTGTTAAAACAATTAAACTGCAAATTCCTGCAGGAAAAGCGAATCCCGCGCCGCCGATCGGTCCTGCCCTCGGTTCGGCCGGTATTAATATTATGGCTTTTTGTAAGGAATTTAATGCAAAAACACAAGATAGGACTGGCGATATTCTCCCGGTCATTATCACCGTTTATCAAGATAAATCGTTCACGTTTATCACGAAGCAGCCTCCGGTCTCTCGGCTCATTTTGAAAGAGCTTGGGATCGAATCGGGATCTAAGGTGCCTAATCGCGACAAAGTGGGAAAGCTGACGAAATCTCAAGTTTCGAAAATTGCAAAATCAAAAGTCCAGGACATGCGGATTGTATCCGAAGAAGCTGCCATGATGATGGTCATGGGAACAGCTCGTTCTATGGGCGTTGATATAGTTGAGGGTTGATATGGCACATAAATCGAAACGAATGAAAGAGATCGAAAAGCTGTTCGATCCTCTGAAGTCCTACAAGCTGGAAGAGGCAGTAGCGATATTGAAAAAATGTCCTCCAGTTAAATTCGACCAATCAGTCGGTATTGCTCTGAAGGTAGGCGTTGATGTGAAGAAGTCGGATCAGCAAGTGCGCGGAACCGTATCATTACCTAACGGTACCGGTAAAACGTTAACTCTCGTTGTTATCGCCAAAGGCGATAAGGCAAAAGAGGCGTTGGATGCTGGGGCCGATTATGTTGGAGCCGATGAATTGCTCGAAAAAATCAAAGGCGGATGGACGGATTTTTCTGCACTGGTTGCAACTCCGGATATGATGCGCGAGCTGGGTAAACTCGGAAAAGTTCTTGGACCTCGCGGGTTGATGCCGACTCCTAAAGCAGGAACTGTGACGACGGATGTAGCGAAAGCCGTTAAGGAATTAAAGGCGGGAAAAATCGAGTTTAAAGTCGATAAAATGGGTATTGTCAATAATGCTGTTGGAAAACTCTCCTTTATCGAAAAGAATCTCGTCGAGAATATTCATGCGCTTTTGAATTCTCTCAGCCGGATGAAACCTGCAAGTTCGAAAGGAGCTTTTTTTCGCTCCCTTTATCTCACATCTACAATGGGACCCGGTCTGAAAATCGATCTGCAATCGATTCAGTCCGTTAATACGGAGGAGTAACGATGAGAGACGAAAAAAAATTGTTGCTCGATGAGATTAAGCAAAAGATCGATTCCTCGAGCGCCATGTATATTACTCGCTATAATCGCCTTCCGCCCAATCTTTCTTGGGCTTTTCGCGATCAGTTAGCAAAAACAGGTTCTCTTTTCGAGGTGGTGCGTAAGCGTATCTTTTTGAAAGCGGCCGAGATGTCCGGTCTCAAAATCGATGAATCGATTTTAAGTGGACATATTGGCGTTGTATTCGTGCAGAAAGAAGATGCAATCGCACCGGCGAAGGTCCTCTACAAGTTTTCGGAAGACAACCAGAATTTACTCGAAGTTGTCTATGGCAAAATCGAAGGGAAAGTATTCAGCGGCCCAGATGTGGAAATGCTGTCTAAACTGCCAGGTATCAATGAGATGCGTTCTGAGTTTATTGCTCTCCTCGTTTCTCCGATGTCTCAAATGCTCAGCGTCCTTGATGCAGTGATGAGCGAGCCCTTATCGATTTTAGAACAAAAAAGTTAAGAAAAACAATTAAGAGGTAACACCGTGAATGCACATTTAGATGATCTCGTAGAAAAACTCAGTCAACTCTCCGTCCTGGATATGGCTAAATTGAAAAAGGCTCTGGAAGATAAATGGGGTGTTAAAGCTGCTGTTGCTTCTGTTGCTGCTCCTGTTGCTGTTGCTGCTGCACCGGTATCAGAGTCAACTGAATTTAAAATTATTCTGGAAGCACCAATTCCTGATGACAAAAAGATCGGCGTTATTAAAGCTGTTCGCGAAGTCACGGGCTTTGGTTTGAAAGAAGCGAAAGATTTAGTTGAGGGTGCTCCTAAGGAAATTAAAGCATCGTCTCCCAAAGCGGAAGCAGAAGAGATTTCGAAGAAGCTGCAAGCGGCCGGCGCAAAGGTGACCCTGAAAGGTCTCTAAGAGTGGCTTAGCTAAGCGTGAAGTGCAGAAACCGGGTGGAAGGTTTCTGCTCTCTTGTCGTTGTCGAGAACCATGTCAAACGTATTTAGGAGCGAAGCAGCATGCTAAAAAAACCGCCGAAAAGGGTGAGTTTCCGGGAACGGGAAGAGATTATCGATTTGCCTAATTTGATCGAGATCCAGATCAAATCTTACAATCTGTTTCTTCAGTCGCATTTGTTGCCTCATGAACGCGAGAATGTCGGATTGCAAGAGGTCTTCAATGAGATCTTTCCAATTAAATCCTATGACGAAAAAACTGTCCTTGAGTTTTTATCATACAACCTCGGTGTTCCTAAATATTCGCCAGATGAATGTATCCGCCGCGGTATTACTCTCAATGTGACAATGAAAGTCAAATTTCGTTTGACCGATGAGACGGGGATTAAAGAAGAAGAAGTCTACATGGGGACAATTCCCGTGATGACCGAAAAAGGAACATTTATCATCAACGGAGCGGAGCGAGTCATCGTATCGCAGCTGCACCGATCTCCTGGTATCGCTTTTGAGCAAGAGCGTCATCCAAAAGGTACCATGATTTATTCGTTCCGAGTCATCCCTTATCGTGGAAGTTGGCTTGAGGCGTCTTTTGATAACAACGATCTTGTCTATATTTACATCGACAGGAAAAAACGGCGCCGTAAGATTCTTGCGTCTACATTTATCCGAACTCTTGGCTATTCGACGGATGCTGATATTATTGAAGAGTTTTTCGAAACGATCAAAGTAAAGATCAAATCGGAAAAAGATTTTGTCAAGTTAGTGGGTAAAATTCTTGCGGAAGATGTCGTTGACGAAACCACGGGACTCGTGTTCGGAAAGGCCGGTGAAAAACTGACTACGGCGATGCTTAAGCGAATGGTCGATGAGGGTGTTCAGGCGGTTCGAATTGCTGAAGAAGCCGATGAAACTCATCCTGTCATTAAGATGATGACGAAAGATACGTCGGATTCTTATGAGTCGGCATTGAAAGATTTTTATCGTAAAATCCGTCCCGGCGAGCCACCTACGCTTTCCAATGCACGTTCGGCAATCATGCGTTTGTTCTTCGATCCGAAACGTTATAATCTGGGTCGTGTTGGTAGATATAAGTTGAACCGCAAACTGGAATTAGGGACTACAGATGAAGATCTGTCCGTTGTCATTTTGCGCAAAGAAGATGTGATCGCGGCTCTTAAATATCTCATTCGATTGAAGATGGGCGATGAGCATGCTTTTGTCGATGATATCGATCATTTGGGGAATCGACGTGTACGATCGGTTGGAGAATTGATCCAGAACCAATGCCGAATCGGTTTGGCTCGTATGGAAAAGATCATCAAAGAGAGAATGAATCTTTTTGATTTTTCTTCCGATACGATGACACCCGGTAAAATTGTCTCTGCAAAGGGCTTGGCCGGTGTATTGAAAGATTTCTTCGGACGCTCGCAGTTATCGCAGTTCATGGATCATACGAACCCCATTTCTGAATTGACGCACAAACGCCGTCTCTCGTGCTTGGGCCCAGGCGGCTTGAATCGTGAACGGGCCGGTTTCGAAGTGCGCGACGTGCATCCTTCTCACTATGGTCGAATTTGCCCAATTGAAACTCCGGAAGGTCCGAATATCGGTTTGATTACATCACTCGCTTCGTTTGCGAAGATCAATGAATTCGGTTTCATTGAAACTCCCTATCGAAAAGTAAGAGAGGGCGTGGTCACTGATGAGATCGAGTACATGACGGCCGACCAGGAATGTGATTGTATCATCGCGCAAGCGTCGACTCCTCTCGATTCGAGCAATATGTTCAGCGAGACAATGTGCTGGGCGCACCATCGCGGCGAGCCAATGGAGATTGAAACCGATAAAATTACGCATATGGACGTTTCGTCCAAACAGCTGGTTTCTATCGTCGCCGGAATGATTCCCTTTTTGGAGCATGATGATGCCAACCGAGCTCTTATGGGGTCGAACATGCAGCGTCAAGCGGTTCCATTATTGAGGAGCGAGGCGCCTATCGTCGGTACAGGTCTTGAAGGACGCGCAGCGCGGGACTCGGGAGCTGTTATTGTTGCTGTTGAAGATGGTGTTATTGATTACGTCGACGGTTTCAAAATCGTCGTTGCGCCGAAAGATAATCCTCTTAATAAGCATGTCTATGAATTGAAAAAGTTCATGCGCTCGAACAGCGGTACATGCATCAACCAAACGCCGATTTGCAGCGTGGGTGATAAGATTAAAGCGGGCGATGTGATGGCTGACGGCCCTGCTACTGATAAGGGCGAGATTGCTATCGGTAAAAACGTGCTTGTCTCTTTCATGCCGTGGTGCGGATATAATTATGAGGATGCGATTATCATTTCGGAGAAATTAATCCGGGAAGATACATATACCTCGATTTATCTCGAAGAGTTTGAATTGACTGCACGGGATACGAAGCTCGGAAAAGAGGAAATTACAAAAGATATTCCGAATGTCTCAGAAGAAGCCCTGAAAGATCTCGGGGAAGATGG
>Ga0247841_10009467_pt1 | contig 13634 bp, 11 predicted proteins | sample LaCruzMarch2015__2_FD_192410 | JGI IMG/M metagenome (GOLD analysis project Ga0247841, IMG submission 192410) | Freshwater microbial communities from meromictic Lake La Cruz, Castile-La Mancha, Spain - LaCruzMarch2015_18m | ecosystem: Environmental > Aquatic > Freshwater > Lake | place: Spain...
ATATATTTGTGTCGAAACTGGCATCAAAAAAAAAGTAGTTTTTAGAGGTGCCCATACGTAATTGTGCCATCGAGTTTCATGGTCCAAATGACATCCCTTGAATTTTCAGCCAGCAGCCGATAACGTTCTTCGCTGATGCGCAACTCATCTTCACTATGTTTTCGGTCTGTTACATCTGTTGCAATTTCGACAACTCCAATCAAATTTCCATTAACATCAAAAATTGGCTCACCTTTTTCCTCCCAGATTTTGCCATCGGGGGTGGTCATTAAAGTTTGCTCCGGCTTTTTTGAAACAAATGCCTTTAGCGTAGGACACGCTTCACATGGCTTGGATGGGTCGCCCCAAAAATGATGACAGGTTTGGCCAATCATCTCATCAGGGGTTTTATTCACTGAATCAGCCGCTGTTTTGTTGGCCCAGATAATTTTCAAATCCTTATCAACAAAGGCAATGTTTGCCGAAATCCCGTTAAGGATTGCATTTTTTTGTGCTTCATTTATTTGCAACTGTATTTCGGTTTGTTTAGGTGCGGTAACATCCTGAACAATATCGAACGAACGAACCGGGTTTCCTTGCAAGTCGTAATCTGTACTGCATATTTCATTCAAATAACCTGTTGGCGCTAAATCGTACAAATCAACAGCTTCCTGTGCGCAGGATTTACCCGGTTTTAGTTCTTCGTTTTGCTGTTCCAGCTCAATCTGATGAACCTTCAACTCATGAATCAGTTTCAGCAAGTCGGCCTCTGTTGAAGTAAGGTTTGCTTCTTCATGTTGCTTTTTCAACAGCGCTTCGGCCTGTTGGCGAAGCGTTGAAGTCTTTGACTGCGTGTTGTTTCTGTTTTCCATTTATTTCAGGTAATTTTGCAGCAATCGTAACAATTCAGACTTTTTGATGGGTTTTGTTATATAATCGTTGCAGCCCGTTTCTATTGCCTTTTCTCTGTCGCCCAATAGTCCAAAAGCAGTTTGGGCAATAATGACAACACATTTTGATGTAACTGCCAATCAACATTTCCGATACTTCATCATCTTTTGCAATCAGAATTTTTAGTTTTCTGAAATCATAGTTTCTGTCTGAGGATTCGAGCTGTCGGTCAATGGTTTCTTTCGCCTGTTCAGCATTGTTGGTAATGAAATATATCGGCAATTAAAGATATACTCCGCTAAGGATATGTATCCGTGATAAATCCAATGCAATTTCTTAAAAATACAAACACAAAACATAAAAACGATAAAAAATCCCCATTAACCCGGGCCTTTTCTCTGCATCTCATGTTCATCCGCAAGCGAATAAAAATGATCCTGCCCGATATTTCAGAATCCCTCCAGGCGGTTTCATCTGCATTTTTTTCCGTTTCACCCATTTTTATCCACCTGTAACACCTGGGTTGCTGCAACTTTGCAGCTGTTTGAAACAATAACATTCCGTAATTATGAAAAAAACATTGTCACTGATCATCCTGTTACTGGCTGCGTTGACCGTATCCGCACAAAACCTTACCCCTACGTATTCCAATGTTGATTACGTAGGCAACGGCAATTCAAAACAAATGCTCGACCTCTATATTCCCGCAGGGGTCACCGCGCCAACCGCCCTGATTATCCATATCCACGGCGGTGCATTTATGATGGGAAGCAAAGGAACAGGAGAACAACCGTCGTTTGTTACCTTATTCAACAACGGCTATATATGTGCCGATATTAATTACCGTTTGAGCGGCGATACCTTGTGGCCTGCACAGATTCACGATTGTAAAGCGGCCGTAAGATTTCTAAAAGTCCATGCAGCGCAGTATCATATCGATACCTGTAAAATAGGCGTCATTGGCGAATCTGCCGGCGGAAATCTGGTTTCAATGCTGGGAACAACCGGCGGTGTTGCCGAACTGGAAGGATTACACCTGGGCAGCGCCAATGCGACCAGTCGTGTACAGGCGGTGGTTGATCTGTTCGGTCCAATTAACTTTTTGACCATGGATGCCGAAGCGTTGGCGCTTGGTTTTGTAATTAACACCAATTCGGCCACTTCCCCTGAATCCCGCTTGATGGGAGCTCCTGTGCAAACCATCCCCGAATTGGTGACATTGGCCAATCCGACAACCTATATTTCTGCCGATGATGCTGCTTTCTTTATTTCAGCCGGGGATGTAGATCGTAATATTCCCTACACACAAGGTCAGAATCTTTGCGCTGCGCTGGCGCCTGTAATAGGCAGTCCGAGGGCAAGTTTTGAGCTGATGGCCGGACAGGGACATGGCGGATCATTTTGGCACAATGCCACACAGGATGCAAAATATCTGACATTTTTTAATACCTGGCTCGACGGAAATTGCGCGACTGTTGGTACGGTCGATGAGCGTTACATTCAGCAGAATCTTAATATATACCCTAATCCATCCGAACAGCAATTTACAGTTCAACTACCACAGGATAAAGCATTTGATCTTCATATTGTGGATATTACCGGCAGGATGGTGATGACGAAAAATGACATATCCGGAGATCAAACCTTCAACGGCAGCAGTTTTAACACGGGCATCTATCTTGTGCGGGCAACCAGTGAAAAAATGATCCTGACAGGCAGACTCATGAAACAATAGTACCTCCTTTTCTGTCAGTTTCCGATAGAACCGGACGCCATGCCTTGATGCGAAAACGAGAGGTGTCATTCAAAAACCAAAAAAAATGAAAAAAGTAATGATTGTAATGCTTGTCACCATGCTGGCTGCATTGAGTTCCTGCAACAAAAACGATCAGGCTGTTCCTTCAAGCCAGGTAACTGATGTTGCTGCTTTACCCGCGAATGCGGTTTCTTATGCCGTGGATAACTATCCGGATGCTACGATTGACTATGTTTTGCTCCAGGCAAACGCTGCTGCCAAATACATTGCTGTATTGAACACAACGGAGGAGCTGGCGTTTACTAGTACTGGTGATTATCTGGGCGATGGGAAACTATATCGTGGCGGACATCACGGGGGAGATACCCTTCATGGTGATACGATCCATGGAAACGGACATCATGGAGGTGGACATCACGGAGGGCATAACGGCAATCAAATCCCTGTTGATTCCCTTCCGGTAATGATTACAGATTATATTGCCGCCAACTATGCAGGTTATTCGGTGATGCATGCCGAATATGACACTTTGTGCCCGGAAGGGGGCGTGAAGGAGGTCATGATAGGAATAAGCGGATTGGAGCCATTGAAGCTGGTGTTCGATTCCAGCGATACTTTCCTGATGCAGGCAAGTCGTATATTCTATTCGACTGTGCCACAAGCGGTCAAAGATCATATTACTGCAAATTACGCCACGTACCAAGTGAGTAACAAATCAGAGAAACTAATCCTGGCAGACAATTCTATCCAGTATGCTGTGTATGTCCGGTTGAATGCCGACCATAAAAAGTTACGAATTACGGATGGCGGGATCATGGTTTGTGTTCAGTAATAAACTTCCAGCTTTATGAAAGGGCCCTGTCGGATGGATACAAACGACAGGGCCCTTTCTGTTTTACGCAGCCAAATATCAGATCTATTTTAAATTGCAAGTTTTTCAATGTCTGGCTGTTTTTTCACATCCTTTTTTTTATTTCTTGAATATCTTTACCAAACGCAACAGCAAATTTTAAGAGGGCCAAGCCTTTTTAATATTAAAAACAAGCTTTGCGATGAACATTCAGGACAAAACCAAAGAAGAACTCGTATTTTCGACTCGGAGCGCTTGATGGCTTTTTTCTGGTGGCTGTATTGAGACAGCACAAAGTGGCAGCAATACGTTCAGGGATGTTTTGTCCTTACCTGAAGATATAGAAGGGCAGTGAATCATTAAACTGGGCAGGAAACTTCCATTGGCAAAAGAGTTGTTGTTTTATTTGTACAAAAAACCAGTTGTAACAGCGTTAGATGTGGAAGAAGATTTAATGATAAGCAAACCAACAGCCAACGCAATCCTGAAAAATTTCCAGCAGATTGGAATTCTTAACGAGCAGACTGGCTATAAGCGTAACCGTATCTTTAAATTTGAAGCGTATCTCCGATTATTTGAAAGGTAAATTTCCAGTAAATTGTATTACTGTCCTGTTATTTGATTTCAAATGTTGAGTCTGCTCCGAAAAGTACGATCAACTGGATCCTGAGCGAAGTCGAAGGATGTAAACACCTGATAATAAGGACGCTTCGACTTCGCTCAGTGTCCGGTTTTCCGTTAATTTGACTTTTCGGAGTGGACTCAATGTTTGCCAACAAACCGACTTTACTGGAAAAACCGGAGCTCTTGACCACCCTCTGCCGATTTTTGTTAATCACCCTAACATCTTCAATATCTGTGAGGTGAGGTGGTCAGGTTGCTCCGGCGAAGACTGGTTCGAACAAGTACTTTTGCCACCTTTAATTGAGACAGATGACGAACAAATCATTCATGCCAACTTATCAGTAAGGAAAAAACTATCTCTCGGGGGGCAATTTAACTCCGGCGGAGACAGGATGTTTGGAGCGTTCTTTCAACCTCCGGTTATTTGCACTGTATTTTTTAATCCTTACTATTTATGTCGATCAATTTGAATTTTTTAATTTTTTTAGATATATGATTTTACATCATCTGTTTGTTATACAGTTATTTAATGTTGGTATATTTATTTTGTAGATTTATTACATGATTTTATTTGTATTTTATTTGACAAATTCAAATTTATTCGTATATTTGTAGAGTCACTATTTTAAATTATATTTTGAGAACAACCTTAAAACATATCGTAAATATTCAGACAGGCATCTTCGTCCAAACAGGTTCAGAGGGTGAGATCGTATACCTGCAAGCGCGGCATTTCAACGAACAAGGTCAGTTGCATTCTGTACTTCACCCGGATGTGAAGAAAGGGGATGTAAACGAAAGACACATACTCAGACCAGGGGACATCTTATTCGCAGCTAAAGGCGCCAAAAATTTTGCTACATGCTACGAAAGCAATAATGTACCAGCTGTTGCTTCCACTTCATTCTTTGTAATCCGACTAAAGGATGATCTCCGTGAGACAATTATACCAGGATACCTGGTTTGGTATATCAACCAGCCTGTCTCCCAAAAATTTTTGAAAGGCAATGCTATTGGGACTTCAATGGCATCAATATCAAAATCCGTGTTGGAAGATCTTGAGGTTTCCATTCCGGACTTAAAAACCCAGGAGACCATTTTGAATATCGCCCAACTGCGAAACAGAGAAAAACAGCTAAGGGCTCGGCTGGACATCCTTAAAGAACAACAACTTCAACAAATACTGATAAACGTAATAAAGTAAGACACGATGGACAATAAAATCAGCAGTCACGAAGTCAAACAGATTGTATGGAAAGCCTGCGATACCTTCCGGGGGCTTATTAATCCTGACCAGTACAAGGATTACATCCTCACCATGCTTTTCATCAAATATGTAAGCGATGTTCATAAGGAGAAGAAAAAGGAATATCTGAAAAAATACAATGGTGACGAACAACGTGCCGAAAGGGCCATGAACCAGGAACGCTTTATCGTTCCGGTAACGTCCGGCTTTGATTTTCTTTACCAGCACAGGAATGAAACAAATCTTGGCGAACTCATTAACAATGCGCTGACCGATTTTGAAGAGGCCAACCGGCAGAAGCTAAGCAGTGAAGACGGCAGCGGGGTTTTCAGGAACATCGACTTCAACAGCAGCAACCTGGGTGACGTGAAAGAAAAAAACCAGCGCCTGAAGAGTTTGCTTATCGATTTCAGCAATGAAAAACTGGATCTGAGCCCGGGACATCTGGAAGGCGCTGATATTATCGGTGATGCATACGAATTCATGATTGCCAACTTTGCCAGTGATGCAGGAAAGAAAGTCGGCGAATTTTTCACCCCGAGTGAAGTCTCTACTCTCCTGGCCAAACTTACCAAATCAAAACCGGGTTCAAAAATCTGCGACCCCACCTGCGGTTCAGGTTCATTGCTGATCAAGGCCGGGAAAGAGGTCGGTTCTGATGATTTCTCGCTTTTCGGACAGGAAGCTAATGGCAGCACCTGGGCGCTGGCCGTTATGAATATGTTTCTTCATGGCTTCGACAACGCTACCATTCGTTGGGGCGATACCATCCGCAACCCTAAACTCAAAGAGGGTGATGCGTTGATGAAGTTTGATACCGTTGTGGCAAATCCTCCTTTCAGCCTTGACAAGTGGGGCAAGGTGGAAGACAAGGAAGAAAGTAAAGCCTCAAAAAGCTATGACCCTGAATTCGATCCTTACAACCGTTTCTGGCGAGGCATACCACCGAAAAGCAAAGGCGACTGGGCTTTCATTACCCATATGATTGAAACCACCCTGGAAAACACAGGGAAAGTAGGTGTTGTTGTGCCTCATGGCGTTCTTTTCAGGGGCAGCAGCGAGGGGAAAATACGACAGAAAACCATTGAAGAAAACCTCCTGGAGGCGGTGATCGGCTTACCGGCCAACCTGTTTTTTGGTACAGGGATCCCAGCGGCCATCCTGATCTTTAATCGGGGGAAAGGCGACAATAAAAACGTGTTGTTCATCGACAGCAGCCAGCATTACGAGTCGGTTAAAAACCAGAACAGGCTTCGCGATACTGATATTGACCACATTGTGACCACCTACCGTAATTTTACTGCCGGACGACTACCATCGGGCATCGCAGAAGATAAATTTTCGTATTTGGCCACCTTTGATGAGATCAAAGAGAATGACTTCAACCTCAACATTCCGAGGTATGTGGACACCTTCGAGGAGGAGGCCGAAGTGGATATCGCCGCCGTTCAGAGTGAGATTGATAAACTGGAAGGGGAGTTGAAAACGGTACAGGCCGAAATGGCGAGGTACTTAACAGATTTAGGAGTATAGCATGATCATACAATTTGCATCCGACCTTCATCTGGAATTTCCTCAAAACAAGGATTTTCTTAAGTCAGCCCCGATACAACCAATGGGAGACATATTATTGCTGGCGGGCGATATTGTCCCCTTTTCAGTGATGAACAAACATGCTGATTTCTTCAGCTACTTATCTGATCATTTTCTTGCCACTTATTGGATACCAGGCAATCACGAATACTATCAATTTGATGTAGCTACCAAATGCGGAATGCTGAATGAGAAAATCAAAAGCAATGTTTTTTTGGTTAATAACACTGTAGCCATACATGAAAATACCAATTTCATTTTCTCAACCCTTTGGTCGAATATCCGTCCAGCTTATCAATGGCAGATAGAAAGGGCATTAAGTGATTTTCAGTTAATCAAATACAATGGATACAGGTTCTCTTCAGATCAGTATAATTCCTTGCACGACGAGTGCGTGTCTTTTCTAAACAGAGAACTCCAAAAAAATAATTCCGGTAAAACGGTAGTCGTAACCCACCATGTCCCCACTTTTCTGAATTATCCTGATAGGTTTAAAGGCGATGCTTTGAATGATGCCTTTGCCGTGGAATTGTTTGATATGATCGAACGATCTTCTGCCGAATTTTGGATTTACGGCCATCATCACCAAAACACTCCTGATTTTCAGATAGGCAAAACCCTTATGTTGACCAACCAGCTCGGTTATGTAAACTATAATGAACATCAATTGTTCAGTCAAGAAAAAGCAGTCATAACATGAATCTCAAAATAATGAACCGGTATTTGTATAATAATGTTGATAGTTTATCAGGATTACATTGATGAATACAGCGATTAGAAGGACAATACAGAATGAAACTTAATAATGATTAGCAGCACAAATTCACGAAAAGTATGGCAAGAGAAAGAAAATCAACTATCCTGGTTCAGGGAAGCGCCATTACCATCCTTAGCCAAAAAGAGGATGATTTTATCTGCCTTACGGATATGGCGAAGAAATTTGGCGGAGATGACCTGATTTATAGCTGGATGCGGAACCGTAACACCCTGGAGTTTTTAGGAATATGGGAGCAAATTCATAACCCGGATTTTAAAGGTGTCGAATTCGACACCTTTAAAAAAGAGGCAGGCCTGAACAGTTTCCGGCTTGGCGTTCAGGAAGATCAAATCGCACAAAATGACAGAGACCGAGTTACGTCAGCTTTGGTCGGATTTATATTGTAATGCTCCAATCGTGACTTTTGATGGTATAGCGGTTCGGTTTTATTCAAACATGTTTGACCATGCATTTTATGAAAGTGATCAGCGAAGGCTGAAAGATAAATCTATTCTGTCTTTAAACAGATGCGAAAAAATGTTGTGGATTAAGGACACTTTAGAAGACACTACTGCTTTGTTAAAACAAGGTTGGATTTATGCGACAAAGACTTATGATAATAACAGGCGTGTGGCTTTGGTAAAAGACAACTATGTCGTAATTATTATGATTTATGCACCCCGGAAAGCAAGGTTTGTGACAGCCTATCAAATTGAAAATGAAGAAACACTCAAGAAATTTTTAGCGGGACCAGATTGGGTAAAATAAAAAGAACGCTGATTAGCTGGTTCAGCGTTCGAGACCTTTGTAGGTTCCAAACCAAGGGTAAAGAACAATGCAAAGATATATCAAAATGTTAATGAAAATACAAATCAGGTGAATTTTTTCTACGTTGAAGAAAGAGTAAACAATTATTCTGAGATTATTATCATGCACAGATAATGACGTTTTGTGTGCATGATGCAATTGTCATGCATAGATAATTGCTGTTTTCTATATGTGATAAACCGATCATGTATAGAAAAGTATCATTAAGTACCCGTTCTACAAAACAAAAAAATGGAGACTCCCAGTTTCAAAGAAGACCACATCAGCCAGGTTCCCGCATTGCAGATACTGCAAAAGCTGGGGTATGAGTATCTCAGTCCGGAGGAAGCAATGGAACAGAGGGGCAACAAAACCACCAATGTGATACTGGAAAAGGTCTTACGCACCCAGTTAACAAGGATAAATTCAGAAAAAAAGATCAGTTCAACAAGGAGCACCTATATCAGTGAGGCAAATATTGAAAATGGAATCCGTGCATTGAAGGAGCTGCCAATGAACGAAGGATACATTGCAGCCTGCGAAACTGTTTACAACATCATCACCCTCGGAAAAACATTTGAACAGAGTTTTGGCGAAGACAGAAAAAGTATAACTGTTCAATATATTGATTGGGAAACCTTAGAGAACAATGTCTTTCATGTAACAGAAGAATACAGTGTGATGCGCAGCGCCAGCAAAGAGCATTACATCCCGGACCTGGTGTTGTTTGTGAATGGGATTCCCTTGTGCGTGGTTGAATGTAAACGGCCTGATATGAAAGGTCCGTTGGCACAGGCAATCAGTCAGCACCTGCGCAATCAGCAGGATGATGGAATCCGCAGTTTGTATGTATATGCGCAATTCATTCTGGCCCTGGCCACCGACTCGGCAAAGTATGCAACAAACGGGACACCGGAGGAGTTCTGGGCAATATGGGATGAGAAGTTTGAGGACAAAGAAAAGGAGGCGATTTACAACAATATTTTGCAGCAGCTTAAAAACCAACCACTGACCGAAGAACAGAAGAACAAATTGTTTGGAGACCGTTTTCGCTATGTCCGGAACTATTTTGATGCATTGGAACATGAAACGATCCATCCAACAAAGCAGGACGAATACCTTTACAGTTTGTGCCGGCCCGACCGGCTGATGGATTTTATTTACAATTTTATTTTATTCGATAATGGAGAAAAGAAGATTGCCAGGTATCAGCAGTACTTCGTGGTCAAAAAGTCCATTCAACGAATGCTCCACCTGGAAAACGGAAGGCGAAAAGGAGGTGTCGTCTGGCACACCCAGGGAAGCGGGAAATCGTTAACAATGGTCATGGTTGCACAGGCCATCGCTATGAAAAAACAGATCCGCAATCCAAAAATCATTTTAGTAACCGACCGAATTGACCTTGACGACCAGATAACCGGCACATTTCGCAAATGCGGAATGTTTGTTGAGAATGCAACAACCGGACAACGGCTGGTTGAACTGTTGCAAAGTAAGAGTGACGCAGTAGTCACAACGGTTATCAATAAATTCGAGGCAGCCGTAAGGAAAATTGCGAAACCAATAGAGAATTCCGAAATTTTTGTCCTGGTAGATGAGGGGCACCGCTCACAGCACGGTACGTTCAACATTGAAATGCAGAAAACACTGCCTAATGCTTGTTTTGTTGCCTTTACAGGTACCCCTTTGTTTAAGAAAGACAAAAGTACCGCGGCCAGGTTTGGCGGCATGATAGATGCCTATACCGTTGACCAGGCAGTTCGGGACAAAGCTGTTGTTCCTTTGCTTTACGAAGGCCGGTTTGCAAAACAGAAGGTGCATGAAAATCCCATTGACGAGTTTTTCAGCAACATATCGGAACCCCTAACCGATTATCAGAAGGCTGATCTGAAAAAGAAGTTTTCCAGGGCAGACCAATTGAATATGGCGGAACAGAAAATTTATGCCATCTGTTGGGACATCAGTTACCATTACCGCGATAATTTCCAGGGAAGGACCCCATTTAAGGGACAGTTGGTAACACCAAACAAAGACTCCGCCATCAAATACAAAATGTTCCTCGATGAAATTGGTATTGTGGCAACAGAAGTTTTGATTTCCCCTCCTGATGACCGGGAGGGAGAAGACAGTGCATATGCCGAATCAACCGACAAGGTGAAAAGGTTCTGGAAAAAGATGATGGAGGAACACGGCACCCCTAAAAAATATCAGAATAACCTTATAAACCGCTTTAAGAAGGCCGATAAACCTGAAATAATCATTGTTGTTGATAAGCTCCTCACAGGTTTTGATGAACCTAAAAATGTGGTTCTTTATCTCACAAGAAATCTGCAGGGTCATACTTTACTTCAGGCGATAGCCAGGGTAAACCGAGTGTATCCTGATAAAGATTACGGTTATATCATAGACTACTATGGCGTGATCGAAAACCTGGATGAGGCGCTTGAATTGTATTCATCGTTTGAAGATTTTGACAATGAGGACCTGCAAGGAACGCTTACAAACATTAATGAGGAGATAAAAAAGCTGCCGCAAAAATTCTCAGAATTGTGGGACCTTTTTAAAACAATCGTGAATAAAAGGGATGCCGAGGCCTACCAACTCCTCATGAAAGATGAAGCGAGGCGGGTGGTATTTTACGATAAACTGGCTGCCTTTGCAAAGATCCTGAAACTCGCGTTTTCATCGATCGATTTCCATAAAAACACACCAGAACAAACCATCCGGAGGTATAAGACAGATCTGGCCTTTTTCGTTCAATTACGGATCGCTGTATTGCAGCGTTACTCCGATGTGGTTGATTACAAACAATATGAAGGGCAAATTCAAAAACTGATTGACACCCATATCGAAACCGAGGGCGTTGAAACCATCACTGAACTGGTAAACATTTTTGACAAAGAGAAGTTTCAACAGGAGGTGGAGAATACTATTGGAAAAGCCGCCAGGGCAGACAAGATCGCCAGCCGGACCGCTAAGCACATTACGGAAAAAATGGAGGAAGATCCTGCCTTTTATAAAAAGTTTTCGGAAATGCTAAAGGACGCCATTGCAGATTATGAATCCAAGCGAATAAATGAAGCACAATACCTGAATAAGGCGAAAGACATTATGGAGGCTGTGCTGTCACATACCGATGAGGACATTCCATCTTCGCTGCAAAACAGTGATGTGGCTAAGGCATTTTACGGCATTACCAACCAGGAATTGCTTGATAAAATCAATGATCCGGTGACACGAAAACAGATATCAGCCAATACAGCACTGGCGATTGATGATATTATACTGAGCCTGGTGAAGGTGAACTGGCAGAATGAGGTTGATATACCTAAAAAAATGGTTCATTTGATTGGCGACTATCTGATTGATGAAGTAAGGGATATATATAACCTTCAGATAAGCTTCAAGGAAATAGACGACATCGTATATAGCTGTGTTAACGTTGCCAAAATCCGTTACAAAAAGTGAAGGAAAGAGTTCAATTCGGATCCGTACAGATTGAATTCTGCCTGGAGTTTTCAGGCCGGAAGACCTTAGGTATTACTATTACCCCTGATGCAGAGGTATTGGTTAAAGCGCCAACAGCGACTCCGATAGATAAAATTAAAGAGAAAGTAAAAAAGAAAGCTCCCTGGATCATCAGGCAACAAAGATTCTTTCTTACTTTTCATCCTAAAACAACGGTCAGAAAGTTTATCGGGGGAGAAACCCATTTATATCTTGGCAGACAGTACCGTCTTAAGATATTTGAAAGCGAAACGGAATCGGTAAAACTTAAAGGATCCTTTTTGGAAATTGCCACCACTAACAACTCAAGGGTTAAGCAGTTAGTCATAGAGTGGTATTCACAAAATGCCAAAAGGAAGTTCCAATCAATTGCCGAGCCACTTATAAACAGGTTCAGGAAGCGCCAGGTGACACCTTCGTCCATTGTGTTGAAAGAAATGCCAACCCGCTGGGGGAGCTGCACCCCAAGGGGTAAAATCATCTTAAATCCCGAATTGATCAAGGCTCCCCGAGGCTGTATCGAATATGTTATCATTCATGAGTTGTGTCACCTCGTTCACCATGACCACACACAAAAATTCATTGAACTTCAAACACGGGAAATGCCCGATTGGGAAAAATGGAAGATGAAATTGGAGAGAATGCTTGCATGACATAGATTTATACCCGAAGTCAATAATAGCGGCAGCCAAAACTTATGATTTTGATGTCTATACTGAAGAGTTAATGGAATATCTTGTTGCTGACGGAGATAAATATTTAACTGAACTTGAAGGTGGATTATTTGAAACCGTTTACTTATCTGATGATAAAGATAACCTTTCAGATAATGATATTTTATATATATTAGGTCGCTGATGATTGGGAAGAATCTAATGAATAGGAAACGATTACCCCAGCCAGACTTCCAAGATCACAAGCAGACTGTTGGCGAAACGTTTTGATATTTAATTTAAATAGATATCAGATTTTAAAATGGGATAAACAATAAAAAACGAAAGCTATGAAAAAAGAACAAACCTTAAACAAATCGACATCAGCAAACTGGATCCAAGAGCAATTGAGATTTTGAAAAAGTATCCCAATGGTTTTCCAACTATGACAGAAGAAGAGCAAAATAATGGGATGCAAATACTGGCAATAAAAATGGGATTAAAAAATCCCGAAAGATTTACAAGTGAAAATGCTATTGCTTTTTGGGCTAAGAACCAGTATCAAGCAGGAGTGCCGATATCTGAAATTATGGAAAGGACAGGGAAAATGTCTAAGGAAGAATTCCTTGAATATATTGAGGTTAAAGGAAGCGCTTTTACTAAAGAGGATGTTGACCTTATAAGTCGCTGGAAACTATAACATTCGTTTATCTATGAGCATTTCGGAGGGATAACCAAACGCCTGTACCTATAAAAGAAATTAAATATGAATATGATCCCAAATGATTTTTTCCCAAAACTGGGCAAACTCCTGTCATCAATCACAAGGGGTGATTACTCGGCCGGAAAGAAGGTCGAAGAGTTCCTTGACCCCGGCAAATACCCTCCCGAAGTAGTGGAGTTTACAGAAAACCTCAACCTGATGACGGTAAAACTTGAAGCCAGGGAGGAAGCGCTGATGAATACCATTT
>Ga0247841_10009468_pt1 | contig 13633 bp, 6 predicted proteins | sample LaCruzMarch2015__2_FD_192410 | JGI IMG/M metagenome (GOLD analysis project Ga0247841, IMG submission 192410) | Freshwater microbial communities from meromictic Lake La Cruz, Castile-La Mancha, Spain - LaCruzMarch2015_18m | ecosystem: Environmental > Aquatic > Freshwater > Lake | place: Spain...
AAACTCCCGGTTATCTTCATGATAAGTACATCAATAGATTTTTTTGTAACACCGCAATTATTATAACCAACTGAAAAATATAGTTTTTTAATTTTCACGCAAATTCATTAAATTACAAACAATTCTATTGATGTACTTAATGGTAAATGAAGCCGAGCCTGCTGTCGGTCAGTTGGAGCGCCTGCTCCAGGGCGTAATCAAGAAATTCCTGAATCGTTTCGGAAGGATGTTGAAGAATGTCCGCCAAACGTTGTAACCGGGTGTTGCTGCGCAAAACCTCCTCTTCCACCCGCTTGCGTTCGCTGATGTTGCGCCAGGTGATAAAGAAGGCGTCTTTTCCGTCCAGGCGGATCGTCGCAAGGGAGACCTCGACCTGGAAATCCGTGCCGTCCCGGCGGCGGTGGACCCACTCGAAGGTGAGACGGCCGCATTGCAAGGCCAGGGCGATCTTTTCTCGAGCCGTATCCATCGACTTCTTGCCATCGGGCTGGAATTCGGGAGAGATTTCGTCAGGCGCGAGACCGACAATCTCCGCCCGTCCGGCCCCCAGCATGGCTTCGGCGGCCCGGTTGCAATCGACAAACACACCGTCGCTGACGATCAGATAGGCATCCGGTGATTCCAGGAATAGAATGCGGTATTTTTCCTCCTTTTCCCGGAGCGCCACCTCCGTCTTCTCCCGCTCGTCATTGCTCTTGTGCAAGGCCCCGGAGAGCCGGGCAAAACGGACCGCCGCCAGAACGGCAATCAGCAACAGGAAGGCAACGACGGCAACCACGCCAAAAAGCCAGGTCAGGTCCCGCGGCTGGGGGTCGTAGAGGAAGCCCTTCAGGTCGAAGTCCCGCCGCAGCATGCCCATTTCCGCATAGACTTCGGCGATATTGCGCCACCGGCCGGGATTCATGTGGCCGACTTCGATCAGCGCCGGCTGGAGCAGCGACTCCATCTGCCGGGCCTCGAACCGGAGGTGCTCCAGGCTGTGCCGCTGGCTGTAACGGTCGTAGATGAGCCGTGCGACCTCGTCCTGGTGCTGCATCGCGTAGTCCCACCCCTTGAGGCTCGCCTCCCGGAATTTCCTGACCAACTCGGGCCGCCGCCGGAGCAGATCCCCGGTAGTAAAGAGGTTATCGCCGTAGAAATCGATCCCCACCGCCCGGGGGGAATAGAGCAGGTACTCCCGCCCTACCTGCTTCAGCGCAAAGGGTTCATCGGTGACATAGACGGACATGGCGTCCACCGCTCCCGAGAGCAGATCCTGGACGTCGAAGGTGTGGGGTACCAGCGTGAACTTGTCGGCGGAGATCCCCTCTCGGCGCAGGTAGGCGTGGAGCTCAGCCGACCCCGGCTCGATCATAACCTTGCGGCCAGCCAGGTCATGGATGGTCTGAATCCCATCATCCTTCAGGGTCATGAGCGCCACGGGTGAATGCTGGAAGATGACCGCCAGAACCACAACCGGTACCCCCTGTTCCCGCAGCAGCAGCAGCTCCGTGGAACCGACGCCGAACTCGGCCTTGCCCTTCATCACCTGCCGCACCGGGTCTTCTCCCGGTTCGGCGGGTAGAATTTCGACCTCCAGCCCCGCGTTCCGGTAGTAGCCCATCGCCTGGGCCGCGTAATATCCGGCGAACTGGAACTGGTGCTGCCACTTCAGTTGCAGCCGCACTATGTCGTCACCGGCAGCGGAAAAGGGCGCCAGCAGCAGCAGCAGCGCCAGACGGCGACCGATCAGATTCATGGTGGCGTCAGTATCAGGATGATGGCTCATGGATTCTGCCCGTTCACGGCGACACCATTTCCCGCACCCCCGGTCTCTCCCACAAGGGGCGAGGAGAGAGACCCTCTCCCCATCGCGAGAGGGAGTAGTGTGCGTGAAAACGTGCCGTCATGGCAGATCAAAGGAGGCCCCCTCATGTACGCGTCGGCATTATTACATTCTTGGCTCGGTCAGTGGTTGTCAGGGATCCACTCAAAACGCTTGGTGTCGCTGCTCGACATGGTGGCCGCCGGCGTGGCCGGCACGGGTTTATCCATCACCTCGGTGGCCCCGGGCGTCAGGATAGAAGTCGCCCCCCGGGGAGGATTTGTGTGAGGGTGGGGTATCACCGACCTGATTGGGGTTGCGGACGGGGCGAATGCCCCATCCGACCACGAACGCCGGTCAGTTACTGATTGCTGCCAGGGGCTGGTGCGCCGCTGCGACAGATTGGTGGCACCTGCGTCGGCTTCAGACCTTCACCGGGCGTGCAGCTCCAGATGAGCTGGCGGCGCGCATCGGCACTGGGGGTGAAAATGAGATCACCCTGCGGCGTACTCACCGTCAGCACCATACCCTCCTGGCCGAGCGACAAATGGATGCCGTCGGCCAGTTCCGCGGTCACCCCGGCACTCTCCAGCGATTCGGGAACCTTCTGGTTGGCGAAGTAATAAGTGCCCAGCCCATCGCGCGCACCCTGGGAGCCGTTGATCGCCGCCGTCATTTTGGCCCTCACCGAGTAATCGTGATAGGCCGGCACAGCGATTGCGGCCAATACGACAATGATATAAACCAGCAACAAAAAGCCGAAGCCTGCACCCAGACGCCCGAAATAGGGAACAAAGGCCGCCAGGAAGTAGGCAAAGGCGCTGCGTCCGGGTAGCTGTCCTCGCGGGTCCATCACCCGGGCGGCGCGCTTGGTCAGCCAGGGATAGCCGGAGGTCAATTCATGGAACGACATCCAAAAGCCGGAACAATGCTTGACCTGTCGCCCATAGGCCGCAACGTCGAGTTGAGCCCAGCGCTGCGACCCCGCCGCCAGTGCGGCCAAGGCGCGCACGGCCCCTTCCGGCGAGGCGCAGCAGGCCCGGCCGTGTCGATCACAGGTACTCTCGCGGGCGCGGGAATAGGCCGCACCCAACAGCGGTAGCCACAACACCGGCCAGCGCAGGAACGTGGCGCGCAGATGCTTCATCCGCAGGTGCCCTAACTCATGGCCGATATAGAAGCGTACGCCGTCGGGATGCTGGTTCATGGCGTCGACCACGTCAGACAACAACACCACAAACTGAGCGCCGAGAAATTTGGTGGCGAAGGCGTTGAAACCACCGCCGCCATTCAAGATGTAGGCCGCGGGCAGCTCCTTGATCTGGAGCCGCTCACAACAACTCGTGAACTGCTCGTAGAGGTCCGGAAATTGCGCGGCCGAGAGTTCGACGCCATTGCCCTTGATGTGGGCGATCAGCGTGGACTGGGCAAACAGGTACAGCACGAAGCCAATCCCGAGCGCGACCAATGCCACGCCAACGGTGCCGACGATCAGGCCCAGCCAAATCAGGAGGCCGAGCACCAAGGTGATGATGCCGAGCGTGCGCTCGCGCGGATAGACGAGATCGTCCATTTTTCTCCCATGAAAGTTGCTGAAGTGGCTGTTTCCATCATACACCACAACCTACGGCGTCATCCGCCCCCCGGGCGCAGAGGGCCTGACACCGGGGTGACACCGTCACCAGAGCGAGATGAAAGTCCCCAGTGGGAGCGGTTTGTAGCAGCGCCGCGAGGCTGGGGTAACCTGCGGCGCGACGCGAGTTTGCGAGGCCCGTCGCGGCTGCAAGCCGCTCCCACGGGGTCCGGCATAACGTTCACGACAAAACCTTGGACTCCAGGTTGTCGGCGGCACCTAAACGACTACCCGAGCCGCACCTCCCACCGGAAGGTCCCGCCCCCCGTCGGCAGCGTCACCCGCGCCGCCCCATCGCTGACCGGCGACGCCTCGCCATCGAGGCTGGCGGCGACCACCCGGCCCCCTCCCCTGCCATTCTCCACCGCGATCTCGCAGCGGGTCAGGCCGTCCGGCAGGCGGTAGTGGATACGCAACCCGGGCCAGTCGGCGGGAATGCAGGGCTTCAGCACCAGGGTACGGCCGTCCTCCACGCGCAGGCCCAGCACCGCCTCGATGCCGACCCGGTACATCCAGCCGGCGGAACCGGTGTACCAGGACCAGCCGCCGCGGCCGACGTGGGGCGCGGCGCCGTAGATGTCGGCGGCCAGCGCGTAGGGCTCCAGCCGATAGGTCTCGACGGCCTGCGCCGTCGCGGTATGGGAGACCGGGCTCAGCATCGCGAGCAGGGGGGCGGCGCGGCTGCGGCGCCCGAGTTCGGTCATGGCCAGCACCGCCCAGCAGGCGGCGTGGGTGTATTGACCGCCATTCTCCCGCACCCCGGCCAGATAGGCCTTGATGTAGCCAGGGTCCTTGGGGGTGTCGACGAAGGGCGGGGTCAGGAGCCGGATCAGGCGGTCGTCCTCGCTGATCAACTGGGCCTCCAGCGCGTCCAATGCCTGCTCCGCCCGCTCGCGGGGGACGGCCCCGGAGATGGCGGCCCAGGACTGGGCCAGGGCGTCGATGCGGCACTCGTCATCCGCGGCGCAGCCCAGCGGCGTGCCGTCGTCATAGTAGGCGCGGCGGTACCAGGCGCCGTCCCAGCCGGACTCCTCCAGGGCCAGGGTCAGGACGGTGCGGTAATCGGCGTAGCGGGCGACGCGCGCGGTGTCGCCGCGCGCCTCACACAGGGGCATAAAATCCCCCAGGCAGCGATAGAGGAAGAAGGCCATCCAGACGCTCTCCCCCCGTCCCTCCCGCCCGATGCGGTTCATGCCGTCGTTCCAGTCGCCGGTGCCCATCAGCGGCAGGCCGTGGACGCCCAGCGTAAGCGAGCGGTCCAGGGCGCGGCAGCAGTGGTCATAGAGGTCGCCGGACTCCCCGCTCGGGGCGGGTTCCAGGAAGGTCTCGTCCTCCCCCGGTTCCAGGGCACGGGCGCTCAGATAGGGCAGCGATTCGTCGAGGATCGCCCGCTCGCCGGTGGTCGTGACATAGTGGCTGGTCACATAGGGCAGCCACAGCAGGTCATCGGAGAACCGGGTGCGCAAGCCCCGTTCCATGGGCGCCGCGTGCCACCAATGCAGCACGTCGCCCTCGACGAACTGGTGCGCGGCGTGCAGCAGGATCTGGGCGCGGGTGAGATCCGGGCGCAGCAGCACCAGGGCGGCGGCGTCCTGGAGCTGATCGCGATAGCCGAAGGCCCCGCCGGACTGGTAGAAGGCGGAGCGTGCCCAGATGCGGCAACTCAAGTTCTGGTAGACCAGCCAGCCGTTGAGCATGAGGTCGATGGCCGGGGACGGGGTCGCGACCTGGAGGCGCCCGACCAGGTCGGTCCAGAAGGCCTTGGCCGCGGCGAGCGCCGCGTCGATGGCCCCGGGTTGGCGATAGTGGGCGACCAGCCGGTCCAGTGCGGCCGCCTCCAGGCACTCGCCGAGCAGAAAGCTGCACAACGCGGTCTCGCCGGGGGCCAGCCGCAGGGTCAGGCGTTGGGCGAAACAGGGGTCGAGTTCCTCGCCGTTGGCGCCGTCGAGCGGGGTGCCGGTGCGCAGCGCGGCGGGATCGGCCGGATCAGCGTGGCGGCCGATGAAGGCGGCGCGATCACAGGTGTGGCTGACCGGGCCCGGGGTGCCGCCCTGGGTGACGGCGAAGGCGAAGGCGGTGCCGCCGACGAAGTCGCCGGCCGCGGGGTTGGTGGCGGTCAGCAGGTCGCGTGCGGGCTCGTAGTTCGTGAGAATGGGGCTCGGGCTGGCCGGCTGATTGCCCATGACCAGGCGCTGATAGGAGACGATGGCCAGGGTCCGGGGCTGGTCGCCGTGGTTGCACAGTTGCAGGCGCAGGACCCGCAGGGGGTCCGAGCGGGGCACGAAGAGGGTCGCCTCCTGGGCCAGGTCCGGGTCCTCGCAGCGAAAGACCGAATAGCCGAAGCCGTGGCGGACCTCGTAGTCGAACGGGGCCGGGCGGGGTCCGGGGAGCGGGGACCAGCAGGCGCCGGTCGCCTCGTCACACAGATAGAAGGCCTCACCGAAGGGGTCGCTCACCGGGTCATTGGACCAGGGGGTGAGACGGTTGGCCTGGCTGTTGCGCGCCCAGGTGTAGCCGGCGCCGACCTCGCTCACCAGGCAGCCGGCGACCTCGTTGGCGATGACGTTGGTCCAGGGGAGCGGAGGGCGACGCAACTGTCCGTCGGGCCGGCGGCGCAGGTGGATGATGTATTCGCCGCCGGCGGGTGAAAAGGCCCCGTAGGGGATGGGGGTGGTCGCCTGGGGCCTGGGTGGCGCGGACGGTTGGGGGGGAGGTACCAGGCCCTGCGGGTCGTCGGCGGTCTCGGAGATCAGCGCCAGGGCCGCTGCCCGGTCCGGGGCGACGCCGGTGAGGAACAGCAACTCGGCCGACGCGCCAGGGGCCAGCAAGAGGCTGGTGCGCAGGCTCAAGACCGGGTCGAGCACATTGCCGACGGTACCGGAAAGCGGCCCGTCGAGCACCAGGGCGGCGGGGGCGGCGGGGGTCCGGCCACGGCCAAGGAAGCGCATCCGGTCGGTCTCCCACTCCTGGGCCCGGCCATCCGCCAGGGCGTGTACCAGCCAGGGCCATTGCTCGTCGGCGGCCCGTGGGCGGCGACGGGCCAGCAGGGCGCCGGTCGCCGCGTCCCGCTCGGTCTGGACAAAGAGCTTGGCGAAGGCCGGGTGGGCGGCGTCCCCCGCGGGGTGGCACAGGACCACCTCCAGGTAGCTCGTGACCTCGATGCGCCGCGGCCGCGCGGAGCCGTTGGTCAGGGTCAGACGGCGCTCCTCCAAGTCGGCGTCCGCAGCGACCTGGACCGCGAGCCGCGCCCCGATCCCGGCGTCCTCGCGCTCCAGGAGAAAAGACCCATCCGTCGCTTGCGTCCGATAGCTCGCGCTCGGGGTGCGCGTCGGTTGATACCCCAGGGACCAGAAACGCCCGTCATCGAGGTCGCGCAGGTACAGCACGCTGCCGAGCTGGTCCTCGACCGCATCACCGCCCCCGCGCGTGAGGCCGATCCAATCCCAGGTGGACCGCCCGGCCCCGGTGCCGGAGATCAGGACCTCGTAGCGCCCGTTGGACAGGCGGTGGATAGGTGCCGCGGGGGCGCCGGGAGCGGTGAACTGGTCGGTGCTCATCGGGCGGATACTCCAGAAAAGGAAATACGTTAGTAACGAGTCAAGAACACGTTAGACACAATCGTTGTCGTTGTCGTTGTCGTAATCGAAAAAGCGATGCCATTTGGGATGCGAGAAAATCCCGGGCGCTACGATAAACTCGATTACGACAACGACAACGACAACGACAACGACACTGAGAGCATTCCCTAATGGGCTCGTAATGGACTCGCCTAATGGACTTGTTTAACTTTACGTAAACCGTTCGGTAGTACGGAAGTACGGCAAGAGAGAAATCCACGCCTCGCCGCAGGCCCCGTACTAACGTACTTACGTACTCAAACGCGTCGGCAGCGCGGCGATGGCAATCTCGTCCGCGCGCCCCGCCCCCGGCGGGGCAAAGCGGATACCGCCGGGCGGCAGGCGCAGATCTCCCCCCAGGTCCAGGGTCAGACCACCGTCCGGGGTGCGGGTGAGACGCAGGTCCAGCCGACCATAGGCAGTCGGCAGACCGGACACTGCCACCGGCCCCGCCGTCAGCCAGGTTTCGGGGATGCCGGCCGCGACCACCAGTGACTGGTCAGCCCCCCGTTCATAGGCGAACAGGTCGCGGAAGACCAGGGCGTATTCGGCGCCGATCCAGGCGTGGGGCAGGTCGCCCTGGTGACCGGGGGCGCGCGGGTCATGCCAGGCGATCTCGGGCCACTGATTCCAGGCCGGCGGGCGGCGCTCGGCCAGGTGGAAGTCCAGCAATTCATGCGCCTCGCGCCGCCAGCCCAGCCGCACCAGTGCCCCGATGATGCGGATTTCATAGGGCGTATAGTTGGTCCAGGGCGCCCCGCCGCCATGCATGGCGCGAAAGCGCTCCAGGAAGCGCTCAAAGGTGCGGGCGCGGGGCGCGGCCGGCAGCGCGTCGAACTCATCGATCAGGGTCAGGGCATTGGCCACCGCGGTGGGGTCCGGGTCCGCCCACTCCACCGAGCCGGGCAGGAAGTCGATGCCGCGGGCGGCCATGGTCAGGGCCATGGACTCAAGGAGCGTGGCGCGGAAGTCGTCGGCCAGGGCGGCGAGCCGTGCCGACGCGGCCCCATCACCCAGGGCCGCCGCCAGGAAGGCCGCGTCCTTTAAGCCGCGCAGCGTCCAGAAGTCGTCCCAATAGGAATGCACCGGCTGGGCCAGATAGCCCTCGTGGCTGACCGACTCCGGCAGGAGACCGAAGCAGGCGCGGTGCTCGCCCAGGCGGTAGTCGTCGGTCAGGCGCTGCGCGCGCAACTGCTCGATGAAGCCGATCGCCCGCTGCACCTGGGGCCAGAGGTCGCGCACCAGGCCCAGGTCGCCGGTGAAGCGGTAACAGTCGGCGACGGCAAAGATGAATTCACCATGACTGTCGTGCTCCGCCAGCCAGTCCACCCCGGTGCGGTCCACGCAGCAGGGGACATTGCCGTCCTCGCGCTGGAACTTGGCATACCAGCGGATGAAGGCGACCGCCGCCGCGGGACAACCCAGGCGCGCCAGGGCGGCCCCCATGACGGCGCCGTCGCGGATCCAGGAGCGGGTATAGCGGCGCGGCCCCGGCTGCAGGGCGGGACCGTCGCGGTTGATCAGGATGTGGGCAATCGCGGTCTTGCAGGCGCGCGCAGCCGCCGCAGCCGGCTCCGGCAGGTCGAAGCGGACCTGACCCAGGGTTTCGGACCATTGCCGCACCGCACAGGCGAATTCATCGGCCCCGCACAGGCCCTCCGGCAGGCGCCGCCCCAGGGTGCCGGGGGCGACCGCGCCGAAGGGCGCGACCAAATACAGGTCCGCCTGGGTCCCCGCGGCCAGGTCCAGATCGAAGCGCAGGGCCCCGGAGGCAAAGCCGACGGGGTCCTCGATCGCCATCGCGGCGGGCAGCACCCCGGACGCCAGGTAGTCGGTGATCTGACCCTGGTCGAAGGGGACCGCCCCGACCCCATTCACCGGCCCCAGGGACACCAGCGCCTGGTTGCCGTTCATCCACAGTGCGCCCTCCTCAAAGACCAGCGAGCGCACCTGGCAGGGGCCGCCAAGCGCCTGGTGGACCTGCCAGGGCGGCGTGACCTGGAAGGGTCGCACCGCGGCGAAGAGGCTCAGAGTCCGGTCGGTCTGACCCTGGTTCGCCACCCGGTAGCGGATGAAGAGGTGGCGGTCTCCGCGCTGGTCGGTGGCGAAGACCGTGGTGGTCAAGACCACTTCACCGCAATCCCAGCGCGTCGAGGGGATCGGCAGTTCCCCCTGCTCCAGGCTTTGGGTGATGGTGCAGTCGGCCCAGGTGATCAGCCGGCCGTCCAGGTAGAGGAAAGGCTCCAGGCTGCAACTGCCCTCGTCCAACTCTACCAGGCCATCCTCGTTGCAGAGCGCGGGGATCGCGCCGTCCGGGATGTCCACCGGGGTCCAGTAGGTCTGCTCACGATAGAGCCAACGGGGATAGTGCCCCCGGGGGGCGCGCTGGGCGATGGTGTGGAACCAATCGCTTTTGCTCCGGGAGGCGTCGTAGGGCAGAACCTCGACGCAGTGCAGGCCCGGCAGCGGGCTGCCCTCCCCGGCGCGCAGGTCCAGGCGCAGCAGACGCGACTCACCCTGGGGTAGGCAGACCAGGCTCTCGGTCCCGGCGGCACCGCTCGCCCCATACAGGGTCCGCCAACGGGTCCCGTCGTCGCTGGCCTGGACCCCGAAGGCACAGCCCTGGGCGTCGGGGGCCCAGCGCAGGGCCAGGCCGCCGTATTCGCGGGACTCATGGAAGTCGATCGTCAGCCAGCTCGCGCGGGCGCTCGGCGACGGCCGCCAGTGGGTGTCCGCGCCCAGGTCCATGACCTCCTCCGGCGGGTGCCCGGGCAGGTGGCACAGGGCCGTGACCAGCGGCGGCCGCTCCAGGGTGCGGTCGACCAGGGACAGGTTGCTGAGCCAGACCGTCCCGCGTCCTCCCGGACCGGCCACGATGGCGAACTCGATGGCACCGATCTCCCGCGGCGATCCACCACCGGCCGGCCCCCAGGCGTAGTCGATCTCCCGACCCTTGATGTCGAGCGTGCGCCAGGTGGGGGCGAAGGCGCACTTGGGCTCGCGATAGCGCCAGACATTGGCATTGCCGGGGTCGGCCAGCTTGAACTCGAAGGCGTTGGCGGGGGCCTCGGCGCGCAGGTCGAAGTGGAAGGCGAAGGCGTCCGGAAGGGTCAGGGCCAGGGTGCGGCGCGCGACCACGAAGCCGCCGCCGCCGCGGAAGTCGAAATCCAGACGCAGGGCCGGCCCCCGGGGCCCGGGCTCCGTGGTGATGGTGAGTCGGGCCTCGCCTGAGGCGACCGCCAGCCAACCCGCGGGATCGGCGAAAACATCGAGCACCCGGACCTGCATCGTGACGACTCCTGATCAATTGTTTTGGAATGTTATCAATTTAGCGGGCACGACTAAACGACTCGGGGCGCCGGCCCCAGCCTGGCGGCGCTGCGCCGGCGTCTTGAGCCCCGGCCCGCGCGGTCTCAGGCCAAGCCGATCGAAGTCCCTTGAGGCGGGTCCAGGGTGCAAGGGTATACTGGCGCCCGCCGGGTGTCATCGCTCGCCGTTGCCGCGGCCCGCCGACCGCGCAACCGCCAGGGCCCGGCGGCATGAGCACGCCCGCCCCGGACGCCCTCCCTCCCCAGCAAGATAATACTTGAGCGATAAGATAGTACCCAGCGATGAAACCGATCCGCATGTCGATCAGCAAGAACGCCTGGCCCCGCTTCTGGGGCATGATCGCCGCCCTGACACGCTCCGAGGTCGGCCCCCAGGCCAAACTGTTTGCCGCACTCCTGGTGGTCTTCCTGCTCAGCATCAGCGCCCTGAACGTCATCAACAGCTACGTGGGCCGCGACTTCATGACGGCGATCGAGAGCAAGGAGATGGGCACCTTCGTCAAGTATGCGGTGCTCTACCTCATCGTCTTCGCCGTCTCGACCATGGTCGCGGTCTTTCACCGCTACTGCGAGGAACGGCTCGGACTGCTGTGGCGCAAATGGCTGACCGGACGGGCGCTCGACAAATACACGGGCGATCATATTTATTTCAAGATGAATGCGTATGGAGACCTGAAGAACCCGGATCAGCGCATCGCCGAAGACATCCGCTCCCTGACCGCGACCACCCTGTCGTTCGTCCTGATGTTCCTGAACGCCACCATCACGGTGTTTGCCTTTGCCGGCGTCATGTGGTCCATCAGCCCCCTGCTGCTGCTGGTGACGATCCTCTACGCCGCGCTGGGCTCGGTCTTTTCCTATTTCCTCGGGCGCCCGCTGATCCAGCTCAATTACGACCAATCGGACAGGGAGGCCAATTTTCGCGCCCGCCTGCTGCATGTGCGAGAGAATGCCGAGGCCATCGCCCTGGTGCGTCAGGAGGACCGGCTGCGGGAGCGCCTGCATGATCGCCTGGAGCAATTGATCCGGAATTTCAGACGCATCATCGATGTCAACCGCAATCTCGGATTCTTCACCACCGGCTACAATTACCTGATTCAGATCATTCCGGCCCTGCTGGTCGCGCCTTTGTTCATCACCGGCCAGGCCGAATTCGGGGTCATCACCCAATCGGCCATGGCCTTCGGTCACCTGATCGGCGCCTTCTCACTGATCGTCACCCAATTCCAGTCGATCTCCGCCTATAGCGCCGTCATCGTTCGCCTGTCGGCCCTGGCCGACGCCATGAAGGTGGCCGCGGACACCGCCTCCCCGGCCATCACCTATTGCTCCGACTGCGGGCTGCTCGCCTTCGACCGCCTGACGCTCAAGTCGCCGCGCAGCGGGCGCCATCTGGTCAAGGACCTGACCGTCTCGATCCCGGCGGGCAGCCATGTCCTGATCCGGGTCGCCGACGATTCGGCCCGAACTGCCCTGTTTCGGGTGACCGCGGGTCTGTGGAGCGGGGGCGAGGGCGAGATCACACTCCCGGCCTCGGACGATCTGCTGTTTCTGCCCGAGCGCCCCTATGTCCCCCCGGGGACCTTGCGGGAGGTACTCCTGCCGAGGGCGACTGAAGGGCGCCCGACGGAACTTCCCGCTGCGTCCATTCCGGCGGACCCGACGCAGAAAGCCAAGGGCAACGGCGGGCGGCGCTTCTCGGACGAGGGCATCCTGACCACCCTGCGGCAGTTGCACCTGGTGGCGGCGATCGAGCGCGCGGGCGGACTCGACAGCGAGAGGAATTGGAGCGAACTGCTGTCACTGGGCGAGCAGCAAACCCTCGCCTTCGCCAGGGTGCTGCTGGCCGAGCCCGCATTCGTCATTCTCGATCACCCCACCCGGGCACTCAACGAGGGCCAAGTCACTGAACTGCTCTGCCTGTTGCGCGAGCGCGGTATCACCTATATCACCCTCGGGGAAGAGGAGGACGATCCGCTGCTCTATAATCAGTTGCTCACCATCCAGCGCGACGGTCATTGGACCCTGGCGCCGATCCCGGGGGCGTCGGCGCAGGGGGATGCCTGATTTGCGTTCATTTGCGGCCAACTCTTCTTTCGCGGTTGCACGGGGCTCCAATGTCACACGATTTGATCTTTCCCCCAGGCTTCCTCTGGGGCGCCGCCACCTCCGCCTACCAGATCGAGGGCTCACCGCTCGCCGACGGGGCCGGGGCCTGTATCTGGCAGGGGTTCAGCCACACCCCGGGGCGCGTGGCCAACGGCGACACCGGCGACCTCGCCTGCGACCATTACCGCCGCTCGCACACCGATCTTGACCTGATGGCCGAACTGGGGCTCAACGCCTACCGGTTCAGCGTCGCCTGGGGGCGGGTCCTGCCGAATGGGACGGGCCGGGTCAACGCCGGCGGCCTGGATTTTTACCAGCGCCTGGTCGATGGGCTCTTGGAGCGCGGTATCGCGCCCATGCTCACCCTCTACCACTGGGACCTGCCCGAGGCCCTGCAGGCGCGCGGCGGCTGGGTCAATCCCGACAGCCCCCGGTGGTTCGCGGACTACGCGGCGACCCTCTTCGAGGCCCTGGACGACCGGGTGACCCTGTGGGTGACGCTCAACGAGCCCTGGGTCAGCACCGTCCTGGGCTATCTGACCGACGAGCACGCCCCCGGACGCCGCACCCTGCACGAACCGCCGCTGGTCGCACACCATCAACTCTGTGCCCACACCGCCGCCGTCGCCGCCTATCGGGACCTGGGCCGCCACCAGATCGGGATCAGCCTCAACCTGGAGCCCCAGGCGCCGGCCACGGAAGAACCCGCCGATCGGGAGGCAGCCAGGCGCCGCCATCACTTCATCAACCGGTGGTTCCTGGACCCCCTGTTGCTGGGGCAGTACCCGGACCAACTGGCCGCGATCTTCGGCGCCGACTGGCCGCGCTTCCCACCCGAGGACCTTGCGCGGATCAAGGCCCCCCTGGACTTTCTGGGCGTGAACTATTACTCGCGCGGCCTGGTCCGCCACGACCCGACCGACCTGCCGCTCAAGGCCCGGCGCCTCACCCCCACCGACCGCCCCTGCACCGCCATGGACTGGGAGGTCTACCCGGAGGGTCTGACCGAGACCCTGGTCTGGATCAAAGAGCGCTACGGCGACCTGCCGCTCTACATCACCGAGAGCGGCGCCGCCTTCGACGACCCGGAACCGATGAAGGGCCAGGTCCATGACCCGCGGCGGGTCGACTACCTGCGCGA
>Ga0247841_10009469_pt1 | contig 13633 bp, 8 predicted proteins | sample LaCruzMarch2015__2_FD_192410 | JGI IMG/M metagenome (GOLD analysis project Ga0247841, IMG submission 192410) | Freshwater microbial communities from meromictic Lake La Cruz, Castile-La Mancha, Spain - LaCruzMarch2015_18m | ecosystem: Environmental > Aquatic > Freshwater > Lake | place: Spain...
TTCGCGGCAGTCCTGGCGCGAATGCCGTCAGTTTCACGCTCAAGGCCCAAGGCGGGCAGAACGCGACGGTCTATGGCACCACCGAGAATTATCCGCTGGACTTCTTCATCATGAGCGCGCCCACCAACCCGCCCTTTGACTGGGCGCGCTTTGGCCCGACGCCCGAAATGCTGGCCGGGCCTTCGCGCGGCTATGACTGCAATCTTTCCTATTATACGATCCGTGCGTTGACGAACCTGTCTTTTGCGTTTTATCACACACGGCGTTACGTGGCCAAGGACGCCTGGCGCACGTTGGTATTGCCCTTGGCTGATTTTCAATGCGCGTACGGGATCGGCAGTTACAGCAACCGCTGCATGCAGAACCTGCCCTTGACGGGCGATGACTTGATTGCAGTTGCGTTGCTTGCGCCGTTCCAGCGCCAGACGGCGGTTGCCTGCACGATCATCGTGGATCATGTCGCGCTGGTGCGCGTGCCCAGCAATGCGCCGCAACGCTCGTTCTGGCAGGCACCCGGCGTTGCCAGCGTGCGGCTGGTCAACGATCCGGCCTATCCCAGCTATGGCGGCCTCAAACACATGCTGGCGCATGACACCAACGCGCCGAGTGTGCCGCAGGGACTCGCGGTCAGCGCCGTCAGCAACACGCAGGTAACGCTGGCGTGGTCCGCGTCCACGGACGACGTGGCCGTGGCGGGCTACGATGTGATGCGCGACGGCAATGGCGTCGGCACGGCGGGGGAGACGCAGTACACCGACCACGGACTCCTGCCGGGCACGCGTTATGCCTACACGGTTCGGGCCTTCGACGGCATGGGCAATCACTCGTCTGAAAGCGTGTCGAACAGTATCGTGACGCTGCCGGAACCCGCCGCGGTCGCCCCCGCCGTTCTGTCGCTGATGTTGCTCGTCCTGCGCAAAACGAAGCAGTCCCTTATCCTCGCACTGTAATGACACCATGAACAGCCCTTGGTCCATCGTTGAATCGGCGTTTGATGTAACGGCCGCCAAAGCCTATGAAGGTCTGTTCACGCTGGGAAGCGAGCGCCTGCATGTGCGTGGCTCATTTGAGGAACACTTGGCCGGCGCGCCGCAGGATTGCACCAGCGCAGGCGACGGTGCGCCGCCCTTGAAAGTCAAATGGGGGACGTTTGTGCCGGGCATCTACGGCACGCATCCGGCGTTGCGGCGTCAGATCGTCAACCTGCCCTTTTTTCTCGATCTTGTGCCGTCGGTGCAGGGCGAGCGTCTGGACATGGAGCGCAGTCGCCTTGGCGAGTACCGTCGCACGCTCGATCTGCGCCGCGCGCTGCTGACGCGTGCACTGGTCTGGCATACGCGCGCCGGCGCGGTCGTGCGGGTGCGCTTCGAACGCTTTGTCAGCGCGGCGCGGCCGGCGCTGTGCGTGCAACGCCTAGTTCTGTCGGCCGATCGCGCCGTGACGGTCACGGTGCGCGGCGGCATTGACGCCCGCGTCACCTCCAATAATCACGATATGTTTGCGCGGGTGACGCTGGCGCGCCAGGCGGCCAACGGCATTGATTGCGTGGTGCGCACGAATGGCGGCGACACCATTGCCCTGCGCACCGTGTTCGCCGCGCCGGCGGTACCATGGCAGTTTGAGCAGGCCGGGCGCTGCGCGCGACTGCGCACCGCACTGCGGCTGCGGCCGTGTGCCGAGGTCGTGCTTGAAAAACGCACCGCGGTTTGCACCAGTCGCGACCGCGCGCCCGGCACGGCCGCCCGTGTCATGGCCGGCGCTGCGCGCGTCACTTTTGATGGATTGCTGGCCGAGCACGCGGCCGAATGGGAACGCCGCTGGCGCACGGCGGATGTGGTGATTGCGGGTGACTCGCGGGCGCAGCGCGCGCTGCGCGTGAACCTGTATCACTTGCTGCGCGCGTTGCCGCGCGGTGATGCGCGCGTCGCCATCTGCGCCAAGGGCTATGCCGGCGAGCTCTACCAGGGTTTGTTCTTTTGGGACACGGAAATGTTCATGTTGCCATTTTATTTGTACACCGACCCGGATGCCGCGCGCACCCTGACCGACTTCCGCATTCAGGCCCTGCCCGGTGCGCAGCGGGTGGCCGCGCACTACAAGTATGCCGGCGCACGCTATCCCTGGACGTCCGACGACCACGGCGATGAATGCTGCGGCCCGTGGGTCTTCAAGGATCATCAGGTGCATGTCACCGCGGATGTCGTCTACGGCCTGGTGCATTATGCCCGCGCCACCAACACCCCGGGCTACCTGCGCGGCGCGGCCGCGCGGGTGCTGCTCGAAACCGCACGCTATTGGATGCAGCGTATTGATCACCGCACCGGCGACCCGCGCCCGCACTTGCTCGGCGTCATGGGCCCGGACGAATTCACGCCCATGACCAGCAACAACAGTTACACCAACCGGCTAGTCGCGTTCGCGCTGACGGCGGCCGCCGCGGTTGGCCGCGCCGCCGGCGCCACGCCCGCGGAATGCCGTGCGTTTGCGCGCACCGCCGCCGCCCTGCCTATGCCACGCGCGCAGGACGGCACGCTGGTGCTGCAATGTGAAGAATTCGAGGGACTGGCTGACATGAACATCAACGCCGCGTGGAAAAACCGGCGGATTATGTTCTGCTGGCAGGTCCCGCAGGAACGCATATTCCGCAGCAAATGCATGAAGCAGGCAGACGTGCTGATGCTGATGGCATTGTTCCCCCATGAATTCACGCGCGCGGAGATGCGCCGCGCATGGGACTATTACGTGCCGCACACCACGCATGATTCGTCGCTGTCCTTTGGCACGCATTGCATCCTTGCCGCCTGGCTCGGTTTGGCGGCGCAAGCCTATGCATTCTGGCGTCGCAGCGCCGAGCTGGACCTTGATGTGCGCAAGGGGAGTGCCGCGGAAGGCATTCACATTGCCGCCGCCGGCAACACCTGGCAGGCCGCCATTTTCGGTTTTGCCGGCGTGGCGACCGCGTTGCAGGCGGACGTGCTGACGATCACGCCGCACCTGCCGCGCCGGTGGCGCCGCCTGGCCTTTCCGCTGGTCTGGCACGGCACGCCGGTCTTCATTGAGCTGACCCACCGCGCGGTCACGGTGACCAACCGTGGTGCCGCCCGGCTGGCCGCCAGAATCTGTGGCACCCGCATCACGATCGCCGCCGGCGCCCGCGTGCAGGTGGCCCCTCGCGTCAGTCTTTCAGAATAACCACCACCCGCGTCAAGCATATGGCCAAACGAACAAGCACCATTGAACAGGCGCGCCGCAAGGCGGTCGAGATTCTGCACGGCAACCTCACGCCGCGCGGGCTGATCGCCTCGCGTGATTTCTATCCGGAAGTGTTCTGTCGCGACGCCACGCTGTCGTTCATTGGTGCTGCGTTGCTCGGGGAAAAGCGCATCTTTGACGCCGTTGCCTGCACGCTGACCACGCTCACCAAAGACCAGACCGCCGCCGGCATCGTGCCGACCTGCGTCCAACACGCGACTGGCGCGCCGAATTTTGGCACGATTGACTCGAACGCGTGGTTCATCGTGCTGCATTACCTGCACTATTACCACACCAACGACAAGGCGTTGCTGGCGCGGCAATATCCCGCGTTGGTCAGGGCGCTGCGCTGCCTGCAGGCCAATGGGCGCACGCCCGATGATTGCGTCTGGTCGCAGGAATCCGACGACTGGAACGACCTGTGGTCCAATCACGGGCAGACCCTGTTTGTCAATGTGGCCTTTCAAGCGGCGCTGAAGTACATGGCGCTGCTGGCGGGTGAATTGAACAAGCGCGCGGACAGCGCCGAATTCCGCGCCAGCCATGGCAAGGTCACGGCCCGCATTGATGAAGCGCTCTGGGTGCCGGAGGCGCTTGACAAGGTGGCTATCCAGCAGCGCCAACAGCATCAGCCCGCGCTCGAACCGTTGCGCCTGTACGCCATGGCGCGCGGGCCCATGCGGCATTACATGGCGTTTGTGGCGCAACATCACATCGGCAGTTTCTGCGATGTATTCAGCAATGCCATGGCCATTGTTTTTGGCCAGAGTGACACGTACAAAACCGGCCGTATCCTGGATTATTTCCACGACGCCGCAGTGGGCGAACCTTATCCGTGCCGGGTCATTTATCCGCCCGTGCTGGAGGGTTCGCCGCATTGGCGTGACGCCTACCACGGCTACAATCTGAACCTGCCGCATCAGTATCACAACGGCGGCTGCTGGACGCATGCCGGCGGCTTTTTTGTGGCCGCGCATATCAAGGCCGGGCGTGTGCCGGCGGCCGAAGCGCAGCTGCAACGGCTGGCAGACGCCAACCGCATGGGCAAAGATGGCGAGTGGCAATTCATGGAATGGTTCCACGCCGAAAACGGCCGCCCGTGGGGCTCGCGTTGGATGTCGTGGTCGGCCGGCATGTACATCTATGCCTATGAAGTGCTACGCGACCCGCAACTGCTCAGCGTGCTTGATCCCGCGCTGCCATGAGGGCCAGGACAGACACATGCGGCGGGCAGACGCGCCTGCGGGCTGCCGATCGGCGGTGCCACGGCGGGGTGCGTGCAGGGCGGCGACGAGCGCGGTTTCACCGAGACGTTTGATCAACAGGTGCAGGGCACGCGACTGTTGGCGCTGCACACCGGCGGCGCTGCGTGTGTTGCAGGACTGTGCCGGGCCGCGCGGCCTGGCTGCCAGTGTCGGCGCACACGGCCTGCAATTTTGGGCGGCCGAGAAACTCACCCATGTCGGCACATTTATGAATTTGCCGCATTACCTGCCATGGGTGGACTATCGCGCCTGCGGCTACTACTTCGACACACTGGGCAACGTGCTGGCCGTCCTGTCCGGCATCGCGGATGAACCCTTTGCTGCGGAAATACTCGCGTACGGCGAGATGGTCGGCATTGAGTTGCCCTTTCCCTGCCGCGCGGTGGATCCGGTGGCGTATCCTGGTGGGCCGGACTGGATGGACATGTATCACAATTTCGGGGTGGGCCGGCCGCATCAATACGTCAATGGCGGCTGTTGGCCGGGCGGATTGTGGGTGATCGCGCTGCAATGGCTGGGCCGGCCGCAGGCGGCGCAACGGGTGCTGCGCGGGCTGGAACAAGCGGTGTGCGTGCCACGGGGCGAGGATGCCGCGCCGGATTTTGCAGAATGGCTGCATGCCGTCAGCGGCTGGCCGGGCGGTCGAACCTGCCAAGCGTGGAGTGCCGGCGGCTATCTCGGCGCGTGCGCCGCGCTCAACGAAGGCAACGCCCCGTGGTAAGATTACATCGTCGGATGAATGACCGCGTGACCGCGCGTCTACGCGCGGCGATACCGACCGCGCCGGTTGCCAGTGCTGCCAACGCCGCCGGCTCCGGCACCACTTCATCCCACGTGTAAATCTCGATCTCGTCCAGGCAGAAGGTGTCGCCGATCTTGAGCGGGGCGCCAAACGGCTGCAGGATTAATGTCATGGCCACCGGCGGCGCGCGGAAGAAATTCGAGTTGAGTGTGAATTCGTACTCGCGCCAGGTGTTGTCGAGCGTCAGCGTCTGGCGATGCTCGACGTTGTTGGTCCAGAACAGCCAGATCATGTCCAGCCGGCTGAGGCCGGGGAAGCCCGGTGCGGCAGGGAACTTTGCTTTGAGGCGCAGGCGTGTGGCTTGGCGCCAGTTGGCATCCGGACTGATGTCGGGCTTGTAGGTTGAACTGACCCAGACGCCGCTGTTGACCAGCGTGGCGCGCAGGCAGCCGGCACCGGCAAAAGGCGCATTGGTCTCCCAACTGACCGCCGCGCGGCTGCCGTTGCGGAAGCCTGCCAGCGACGCATCGTCAAAGTGGTAGACGGTGACATAGCGCCAGGCGGAGGTTTGCACGTTGCCTTGGTCAATCAGCGTAAGGTACGGGCTGGTGATGGCAGCAGTGTTGCCGGCCTTGTCGCGCATGGTGAGGCGCAGGTGCGTGTTGGAGTAGGTTTGGGGCAGGCCCGCGACAAACCACGTGTACGCGCCGGCCAGGCCATTGAACGCGGGTGCGATAACGGCATAGCCCGGATTGAGGAAGTAGGCCAGCGAGAAATTGTTGCTGTCGAGGTTCGCGTCGGCAATGCCGGTGGTGGTCCAGGCAGGCGTGTGGGTGGTGCCCTCCAGCCACATTTCGCCACCGGCCGGCAGCGTAAATGCGGCGCTGCCGGGGCTGGGCGGGGTGATGTCAACGGTGAATGTGAACACCGGCGACGTGGCGCTCGCGCTGCTGCTGCCGGCGATGACGCACCAAGTGTGCGGACTCTCGGCCAGCGGTGCGGCGGGCAGATACTGCATAGCCATGCCGACATCAACCGGTGCGCCACCGTCAAGCACGACGCTGAAATTCGTTGCGGCGGGATCGTCGCAGGTCCAGGTCAGCAGCGGCCGGTTCGTGGCGACGAAAGCGTTGTTGACGGGCGCGAGCAGGGTGGGCGTCAGGCTGGCCGCCTTGGCCGTGATCACGCGCAGTTCGTCCATGTAGAGCGTTGCGCCGGACGCGCCGGCGAAGAGCACCGCGGCCGACAATTCCACCTTGTTGCCGAAAAAGAGATTGCTGCTGAGCGGCATGAAGTATTCGTGCCAGCGATCACCGGCCTGGATCAGGGGCGTGTTGCGGTAGAAATCGTTGCTGGTCGCGCCCTGCCATACGCGCCAGGTGAATTGCAGATAGATTTTCGAGCTGCCGGGCCAGCCACTGGCGGGATTCAGCGCGATGATCAAGCCGACCGCATTCGACCAGTCGGCCATGGCGGTCACATTGCGCTGGTAGAGCAACGAGCTCCAGAACGCGCTGGTGTTGCGCACCAGCTTGATGCAGTTGCCCTGGCGGGCCTTGGCGGTCTCGAGCGTGGCCTGATAGGAATTGCCGATGGACCAGCCACCCCAGCCGGTGTCGTCGAACGTTGCCAGCGGCACATAATGTTTCGAACGCACGTTGACGGTGCAGGTGCGGATCATGTTGGACATGACCTCGAATACATTCGGATCGAGGACGTTGCCGAGCCCGGCGCCGGCGTAGTAATATTGTCCGGTGATCGTGCGCAGGAGGTAGTCGTTGATGCGTTCGTCGTGCAGCATCGGGCAGCGGCGCTCGTTGAGCCCGGCGCTGTTGTGGAACCATAGCACGCAGTCCGCCGGCACATTGGTGAAACTGTAACGCCCCACTGCGCTGGCGCTGGTCGTCGCGTACAGCGCGCCGGTGTAGAGCAGGTCCACCTGCGCGTTGCCGATCACCGCGCCACGGTAGTCATACACGCCGCCAGAAATGTTGGCTGCGACGATCGGCGGCAGCGCATGCGCCGGGTCAGGCGCGAAGTAGATTGGACTGGTGATGCACTTGCGCGTCGCGACATTGTCATTGACTTTGACCAGGTAGAACGCCCGCGCCGTCTCGGCCACGACGATGTTGGTCTCGAAACTGGTCTTGTTCGGCGCCCAGCTTTGGAGCACAGAGCCATTGCGGTAGAGCGCGACGTTGGCGAGCACGTCGCCCGGCTTGGGATTGGCCCAGGCACGAATGCGCAGGGTGTGGTTCGTGCCGTTCGCGGCGAGGGTATCGCCGATGGTGATCGCGCCGTTGTCTGCATCGAGGATCGCGAGCGCACCGCTGGAGGAGATGGTCTTGTTGGAGCGGCAGCCCCAGTCGATGACGGTGTTCAGGTCGAAATTTGTTTTGGTGACCAGGGGGCAATAGATGAACGTGTAATTGCGCGACAGGGTGGTGCTGTTGTAAAACGTGTCGTTCTCGCCAAACCCGGCGAACTGGTAACCGCGGTTGTAAAGGTTCAGGCACATCTGGAACGACGAGTTCTCCTCGGCGCCGAGTATAGCCACACCGCCGATCTTTACGCCGGTCAGCAGGTCGAACGGCAGATGTTTTGTGAACATTGCCGGCGCGGTTGCCGTCAGATGGGCCCAAATGCTGTAGACGTGGGCATTGTTCATCGCCCAGACGATTTCGTGGTAGGGCGGCAATTCCAGCGAGGCGGAATCGGCGTATTCGGGCCAATACCAGTTCTGCGGCGCATCGCCGAGGTAGGCCTGCCACTTGTCGGCCTGGTCGTCGTAATAGCCCCACCAGTTGTGAATGTAGCCGTCGCCGTAGCCGGACTTGATCGGGTAGGTGTTGGGATGCGGGTAGTCATTATTGGGCGCGGTGCTTTTGCCCACCGACCAGAGGTGCCCGTAGCGGCCCTTGGCGTGTTCGTTGTTGTACCACAGGTTCAGCGCGTAGGGATAATTGATGTTGAAGTTGTTGCACGCGCCGCGCAGGCCCGGGTCGGTCAGGTAGTTGGTGCTGGTCACGGTGGTGTTGGTGGAGAGCGGGTCGCCCGCGTTCTCAAAGCGCCAGCCGCCGCACTGCCACCAGTCATAGCCCATGGCGCTCAGGAGTGTCGCCATGTATTCCATGGAAAGCAAGCCGCCATTGTGTTTCCAGAACGAATTGCCGCCGCGGCCGAGATGGTTGTGGTCGCCGCCGGCCCACCAGCCCAGCGCGGTCATGTCGACGCGCGGCGTCAGTGTGATGGTGATGTTCGTGCCGTCGGCCGGGACGAACACGCTGGTGTTGGTGTATTCGAACTCGTCGCCGTGCCAAGCCAGGATGTAGACGTTCGTCGGCGCCGCGCCGACCGATTGGCGCCAGGTCGGCCCGAAGGCGAACACACCCAGCGGATCTGTCCAGCCCGCGCGGCTGTTGGGCAGAGGGCCGCCGCCGGCGTTGTTGTAGTGCATTTCGAGCACGGCTGGCATGGGTGCGCCACTGCCGGCGTGGACGACGTCAATGTTCAGGTAAATATCAGCGGCACTTGCGCCCGCGGCCAGCGCCAGCAGCGCCAGCACCACGTGGACGGGCCGCGCGGGTGTCGATGAGGCGACCGACCGCGCGCAACAGCGCGCGAGCACCGCGGCAGCATGCCTTTCACAACGCTTCATAACAGCTCCTGATCCGGTTATGTGATAAACGGCTTTATCACATAGTATAGCATGATTCCGGCCGCCGTGCAATACCGGCGTTGCACCCAGTTCCGGCGACTCGCTGCGCAGCATTGCCCGCGAGACGCGGGCGCTACGAGTAGCGCCGCCGTCTCGGCGGCACCCACCCGCCAACCATGCGCTAACATTGTTACCGACATCCACATAGCTTTCTTAGCGCCGCTTCTGTCCGCGTCGCCGGAACCGGGTTGCATGCACATCCAGTGATGGCATGACACTGGCGCGGCCAGCGCCACCGCGCCGGCGGGCTGGATCGCACGGTAAACGCCGCGCGTTACGCGACGGTGCGTCGGCGTGCGCAGAGGCAGACAATGCCGGCCGTCAGTGCCGCTAGCGCGGCCGGTTCCGGCAGGACTTCGTCCCAGGTGAAGATCTCGATTTCGTCCAGCCAGAATTGCTCGCCGCTGGCCGGTTGCGCGCCGAACGGCTGCAGAATCATGTTCATGGTGACCGGCGGCGTTGGGAAGAAATTCGAATTGAGGATATACACGGTGACATAGCGCCAGGCCGAAGTGCGCAGGTCGCCTTGATCAATCACGTTGAACAACGGACTGGTGATCGAGGTTGCGTTGCCGGCTTTGTCGCGGATGGTCAGCTTCAGGTGCGTGTTCGAATACGTTTGCGGGATGCCGGCCAAGTACCAGGCGTAGTTGCCGGCCAAGCCAGCAAAGGGATCAACGATAACGGCATCGCCCGGGTTCTGCGCGTAGAACAGGCCAAACCCATTGGTGGCGAGATTCGCATCGGCAATAAACGTGTTGGTTGGCGACGCGGCGCTGCCGGACGTGGCATCGGCGATAACACTCCATGCATGCAGACTTTCCGCCAGTGGCGCGGGCACTTGATACTGCTGGCCACGCCGGCCGCAATCGGTGCGCCGCCATCCATGATCACCGCGAAGTTGGTGACCGAGGGCTGATCGCATTGCCAGGCCAGCAGCGGCTGGTTGATGGCAATGAACGCGCCGCTGGCCGTGAACATTTGCGCCACCCGCCGAGGTCTAAAAAACGGCCGGCCGATCAGGGCGGCGACGCCGTCGCGGAGTGCCCGGGATGCCGCACACCGGGCGCCAGCACCAGCGAGGCGAGCAGCAGGGCGACCAATGCCATCACGCTGCCAATGCTGAAAAACAGGAAGGGGTAGAGCCAGCGGATGAACACCGCTTCGGTCGTGGCGTTGAAGCGCTGCAAGAACGTCATGGTTTTAAACGCCGCGAAATCCGGCGTGAGCAAGGCATCCTGCGGATTGCGCGGGTCGTATGCCAGGCACACCGGGGCAAAGGGCGGATACGCGCCCGGCGGGGTCATGCGCCGGCCCACGTCGGCCAGCACGGTGTACCACGCGCCGCTGACTGCAAAAGAAAAGAGGGGCCGGAAGCTGTAGCGATAATCGCGCTCGAACAGGAAAAAATCCCGGAACGAGGGCGGTGGCAGCGCCGTGCCATTCTGCGTGCGCACATAGCGGGTAGCATTGGTCTGCAGCGTGAAGGTCATGGTCGTCACCATCGGATAGGCCGACGCGCGCGTGAACGTGCCGGCATCCGTGGCCAGCGCGAGCACGATGTCGTTCGAGGCGCTGATCGCGCGCAGCGTACCCTGCACGCCGGGAATGACCTGCACGGTTTCCGTGCGCACGATGGTCTGCATGCGGTCGGTGGAGGATGGCGCGCTCTGGCGCATCAGAAAACGCTTCACGCCATTGGCATCCGTGGTACACAATTCCGTGGCCGCTGACTGCAGCGCGTGGGCTGGTGTATCCGCAAGCCGCACGGCGGTCGCCTGGCCGTTGCTGATAACGGTTACGGCGGTGAGTCGGCCATTGTGCATCCGCCCTTGGACTTGCATGCCGCTGGCCCGGGTGCAGACAACCTCCTGGTCAATGGCGACGATCAGCACGGCCTGCGCATCATAATATTTCAACAATGCCGTGATCGTGCCGTACGTCTTTGCGCCCCCGAAAAAGAGGCGGAAGGAATGGCGGCCCCAGCCATAGCCCGCGGCGATCAGCAGCGCGGCGACGAGCGGGAAAAACGCAGCTTTGGCAACGCGCTTCATGGGGCCGGCGCTTGTTCGGTCGTGCCGATGTTCATGCGGCCGTAGGGCTTGATCACGCCGCGCCGGACCATGACAACAAACAGCAGGGAAATGCCGACGCCGACCATGCCCATGGCAATCATCATCAGATAGCCGCTGAAATAGTCCAGTTGTCCGGGCGGGCAGAAGCGCTTCGAGTAAAAAGTGACCCACAAACTCACGCCGTTGAGCATCAGCAAGCGGGTCAGACTGCCGATGATGCCGCTGCCGGCGGCGACCGTGCCCATCTTGTCGCGCGGAATATAATCATAGGCCATGGGGCCGGCGACGGTGCTCGAGAGCAGGCCGATCAGCGCGCCAATTTCACCAAACAGGATGATCTGCCACAGCAGCGGGCGGTGGTCGGGCAGGAAAAACTGGACGAAGCAGTAATACGCAATTGTCATCAACAGATTGCCGCAAATCGAGTAGGTGTAGAGTTTGATGCGGTCGAATTTGTCGGCGAAATAGCCGACCACCAACGTCAGCGGGATATTGATCAAACCGCCGATGGCGATGTTGGTGCCCATTTCCTGCTTGGTGTAGCCCCATTGCTCGGTGAACAGCAGCGTGCCCATGGTGCCCAGGCCGATAGCCAGAAAGGTGCGCGAAAACGAGAGCAGGTAGATTGGCCAGAGGGTCTTGTCGGAAAAGACGCTCTTGAAAAAATTGGTGAAAGAAATCTTCTGGCTGGTCAATGCCTGCACCGGCTTGCGCTCGCGCACGTAAAACGCCACGAAGACGGTGGTGATGGCCAGAATCAACGCACTGGTCCAAAAGGCGGCCCGGTCACCGGTGATCACAAACCATGGCTGAAATTCCTGGTCGTCAAAGCGGCCCAGCATGATGGTGTAGACGAACAGCAGATAGGCGTAACCGATGAACTGGGCTATGCCGCTGGCGCGGCCGCGCTGCTGGGGTGGAATGACCTCCTGCTGCAAGATGCCGAACGGCATGCTCATATCCGCCAACGCCAGCCAGACCACCACCAGCGGCACCAGCACATACACATTGCGCACCAGCGGCACAACGATGCTGCAGGCGATCATCAAAATCCAGGCGGTGATCACAAATGGTTTGCGCCGGCCACTGCGGAACCAGACGTGGTCGCTGACATACATCACGACCACGCCGACGGCCACATTGAAGAACACGTTCAAGCTGGAAATGAAGGCGATGGTGGCGGGATTGTCGAAAAACTTGCGCAGGGTGAAGGTCAAAAAACTGCTGCTCATCCCTTCCGCCAGCGTAGTCGCAAAGCTGGGCAAGGTGATCAGCACGACCCAGCGCCAGGGCACTTGCTTGTGTTGGGTTTCAATCATGCGCGGGACCGGTTAGCGCGCGGACGGTTTGGGCCGGGCGGGCGCGCGATGCACGCTCTCGCGCAACACGAGCGTGCCGGCGAGCGCGCTGGTCTTGACGTGCTGCCCTTTGTGGGCGATGCGGTGCAGCAACTGCGTGACGGCCGTCTCGGCCATGACCTCAATCGGCAGGGCCACGCCGCTGATGCGCAGGGGCGCGCGATCCTGAAACATGTCCGTGGCGGCCGAAATGATGCTGAAATACTGCGGGTTGATGGCGCGATTGCGATACAGATGCGCGACGAATTTCTGGGCGATGGCATCGCTGTAGGTAATGACGCCGGCCGGCACCGCGGCCAGATCGTGCGGCGTGCGCGCCGCGTCGATTTCCGCATACGTCTCGGAGAGAAACACCGGGCTGAGCCGGTGTGTGTGGCACAGGCGCAGATAGGCGTTGCGGCGCGCGCTGACGGTTGCATGCGTCGCGTTCCCTTTGGTGAAATCAATGTAGCCGATGCGCTGGTGGCCGGCCTCAAGCAGGCAGGCGAACGCCAGGCGCACGTTGTCGTACTCGTCAAACACGACGCTGTCGTGCGGGTGGGCGTGCGGCGGATTGATGTGGATGGCGGGCACCTCGCTGTGCGCGGTCGCGTGCAGCAATTGCGGCACGTCGTTGGCGACAAACAGCACGCCATCGAAGCGCCGCTCTTCAATCATGGCCGCAATGCGTGCGAGCGCGTCTTCGTCGCCGGTGCGGTAGAGCAGCGCCGTGGTTATGTAGGCGTGGCGCAGCAGGCACTCGACGCATTGCTCGAGGATCAGGTGGGCATAGGGCACGCTGATCGTGTCGCGGTCGGTGATGAATGCCACCGTTTGGGTGCTGCCGCGAAACAGGTAGCGCGCGCGGATGTTGGGCCGGTAGTTGAGTTTCTTGATGGCGCTGGCAATGCGCTTGCGCGTCGGTTCCGACACGCGAATGGTGTTGTCGGTATTGTTCAACACCTTCGAGACCGCCGCGTTGGAGACGCCGGCTAACAGGGCTACATCGCGAATCGTTGCAGGCATGGGTGGCTATGGTAATGCAAACCCCGGACGGCCCGAGGGCGCGACGGCAAGGCGTGCAGGTGACGCAGGGAACGCACCAGTATAGCGAGTTGCAGCACGGCTGTCAATATCATGGGCGGTTCAGGGTTCAGGGTTCAGGGTTCAGGGTTCAGGGTTCAGGGTTCAGGGTTCAGGGTTCAGGGTTCAGGGTTCAGGGTTCAGGGTTCAGGGGTGAGGGG
>Ga0247841_10009470_pt1 | contig 13632 bp, 9 predicted proteins | sample LaCruzMarch2015__2_FD_192410 | JGI IMG/M metagenome (GOLD analysis project Ga0247841, IMG submission 192410) | Freshwater microbial communities from meromictic Lake La Cruz, Castile-La Mancha, Spain - LaCruzMarch2015_18m | ecosystem: Environmental > Aquatic > Freshwater > Lake | place: Spain...
CCTCGACGAGCGCGTTGACCATCGCCCGGTGGAGATCGGGGTAGCTTGTGATCTCGAGGCAGTTCACGTAGGGAATGAGAAGATCCGTCTCGTCCTCGAGACAGCGCTTCAGGTTGTGAAGCAACGAGGACTTGCCGTGCCGACGGGGACCCAAGATCAGGAGGTTCTGGGCGAGGCTCCGCGCATCCGAGGCCAGCGCACGCAGCTCATCGTCGCGGCCGACGAAGTACGGCGGCTCGACAATTCCCCCGACTCTGAACGGTGCCGCACCCATGGTCCTCCCCTGTAGCCAAAAGTGGCTATAGCCAGATCTGGCTACATCGTAGGCCGTTCGCCCGGAAAGTCAAGAATCCGTCTCTTCTCGTTGCGGTCCAGCGCTACCTGCCTGTCAGGGCGCAGGCTGCGGCTTTCTTGGCATACGCGGCGGCGTGAGGGGCGTGGCCGACCATGTGTGCGGTCGCAGCAGCATGACCGGCAGCACGGGCGGCAGCGCAGGCAGCTGGCCGCTCAGCAACGTCTCGAGCTGCTGCGTGAGCGGCTAGGGCAGCGGTGCGGGCCTCGCCCACGCAGATCTCGCCGCGCGCCCAAGCGCGGGCTGCTTCGATGGCCTTGCGCGGGCGATCGTCGTCCGGGAATGCCTCTTCGAAGTAGGGCAAGACGCGCTCGGCGCAATCGGCGGCCCAGGCGGCCTGTGTCCGGCGGTCCCTCATCGAGGCTTCTTTGGCGCCCTGTTGGTCGTTGCGGTCTGTCATGGCTATCCCCAGTGTACGGCTGCAGGTCCGGCAGGGTCGGATAATGATTCCAATGTCAAGAAGCAAGATCTGATCGCGCCACCCCAATGCAGGGGCACCCCTGTTGACGTCGGGCCAGACTTGACACGCGCGTTGCGCGTGCAAACCATTCACGCCGTGAATGGAAACCATTCAGCGCGAGAATGGAAGTGCAGCATCAGATGGATCGAGCTCACGCGCCTGGTCGCCGGGCATCCTGTTGTCGTCCCAGCCGGGGCGGCTGTATCACTGGGGTTCGCAGGCGGGGACATCCGTCGACTTCGTGCTGGAGTGGGGACGGAGCCTGCTCGCGATCGAGGTCAAGCTCTCACAGACCGCGCGCTACGACGACGTCCGCGGCCTCGAACGGTTCCTTGAGAGTCAGCCGGCCTGTCGCGCCGGTGTGCTCGTCTACGCGGGCAATGAGATCGTTCGACTTGGCGAGAAGCTCGTGGCCGTGCCCTGGACGGCGATCGCACGGTAGCCGCTCTCGTGGCACGTCAGGGGCATCGCAGATGTCAGCAAACACGACCGGTGCGCCAGAGCCACATCGAGTAGCGAGTCGCGCAGCGACTCCCAAGCTGTCCAGCGGAGCTGGCAGCCCACCATCACCCTTCGGACTTTCCTGGATGGCACAGATGACGGGGGCGGCATTTCAGAGTCGAGTGGCGGTCAGCAGTTGCGCAGCAACTGCCAAGCGGCTCAGCGCGCTGAGTCGCCGCGGACACCCCCAAGCTGACTGCGGTGCAGTCAGCCAGCCACCAAGCCCCGACGCCCGCGCCAGGAGTTGCGGAGCAACTCCCCTAGCGGGTCGGCTCGCCGAGCCGCCACCGTCACCCCTGCACAGAGTCCGATGGTAGCTCCCTACGCCCGCCAGTGTCGTGACCATGCCCTCTTCCCACCGCTCTGACTAGCAAGTATGATCAATCTAGCATGGAGCTTCAGATCTGCGGTGCGACGTACGGGCAGGCTAACAAGAAGGGATGGCAGCTAAGTCAACGATTCGCAACCGCAGCCGCTCAAGACACGGGGACCACGACGGCGGGAGGACGCTGGTGACCATGGGTAACATGGCGGCTCAACAGACGTACAACTCCATAACTCTGGACGGTCTCGTCTCCGTACTTGAGAACCGCGCGGGAAGCAGGAGAAGTTACGGGGACACCGCAAAAGGCGCAAGGATTGCCGTGCTATTGGGTGCCGGGGCCTCCAAGTCCGCTGGCATTCCACTCGCCGATGAATTCGTCGCTGAGATTCGCAGACGGTTCCCAGAGGTTGTCCAAGGGATAGAGCCCAAGTACGCCGAATACATGGCCCGTCTAGCCCCAGCGGATAGGGTGAATCTTCTCAGAGAGTTCATTGACCGGGCCAAAGTGAACGCGGCGCACCTCTATCTGGCTCATCTAGTCAAACAGGGCCGCATCGACCGCATTCTGACCACCAACTTCGACTCTCTCGCGCTCCAGGCGCTGGTTCTCGTCAATGAGAGACCTTCGGTCTATGACCTGGCCAACATGAGGCTCTTCAAACCTGGGCAGGTCACGTCTCCCGCAATCATCCATCTTCATGGGCAGCTAGGTGGGTTCGTCAATCTCAGCACGAAGGACGAGTTCAACTCTCTCGGCAACCTCGTCGATGACGTTCTGCGCGACACTCTCGCGGACAGGGCGCTCATCGTCGTCGGCTACGGCGGTAGGAACGATCCAGTGTTCCGCCGCCTGTGTGTCTATGGCGAGCAGTACGGAGGCTACCACAACGGCCTATACTGGGTCTCTAGCCAGAACACGGATCCCCCCGAGCACGTCCGCGACCTATTGCTGCATGACCCCGCCAGGATGGCGTTCTACCTCCGCAACTACGACGCCGATTCCTTCTTCATGGAGCTTGCTAGTCGACTGCAGGAGGGCTCCCCACTGATTGTTGAGCGAGCTTTCACCTTTCTGCTACAGGCGATTGAGAAGATAGGAGCGTTCAGCCTTGAAGAGGGTGGAGAGAATCGAATAGACGCGACGCGGAGACAGGTCGGGTATGCGATTGCGTGTCACGAGAACGGCGCAATGTGCGCGCGAGGCACAGCGCAGTGGGCCGAGCGCGCGCGCGTGAGCATTGTGAAGCGAGCCGAGGTCATTCAGAACGGCGGGCCCATCAACGAGGAGCAGTTCGAGGGAGTATTGGCTGATGCGGTTGAGAACGATGTTCCTGAGGCAAGGCGGCTGCTGGCACGGGCTCTCATGATTGACGGTAACCGCTTGGCAAGAGAGGCCACGCAGTTGCCAAAGGACGGCGAGAGGTTCGCCAAGGCCATGGAAGCCGAGGCGAGGTATGAACGCGCGATCGTGATATGGCCTGATCTCGTGGAAGCGCGCTGCAGTTGCGCCGCCGTACAGGTGTTCCTGGCAGAACACGCGACGGACGAAAGGGCAAATGAGTTCTTCCTGAAGGCCCGTCGGCACTATGCAGAGGTTGCGGCGTGGGTCGACAAGCTCAGCTATCAGGGCTTCCGAGTGGCCGATGACGGTATATCGGAGGTGGCGCTCGACCCTCTCGTTCCGCCTTTCATTGTCGCCGCGTACAGAAAATGGGGGGATGCACTAACGACACTCGCGGGGAGGAGAGACCCTGAGGAGACGGAGAGCCTACTCGCCGAAGCCGCGTCCAGGCGAAGGTTCGCTGAAGCACTGAGTTCGAGGGCACCGAGCATGTAGGCAGGCTTTCGCCCCTCCATCGCAGCATCCGTGCCGGCCGTCCCCCTGGGTGGGAACGTGCGACCTCGAGTTGGCGGCCCAAAGCACCAGCGACCTGTGGTCCCGCATTGCCGCCTGTCTCGCGCCCTGCTCGTCACGGCGCTCTGTCATGGTTGACCATCGCATCAGTGTGCGGCTGCAATGGACGCAGACGCCATTGCCAGATTGCTCCTGCGCAGGCGCCTCCCCGCTCCGACGTCCCGAACACATGTTCGGCTCCATTCTGACACCTTGGAGCGACAAGTCCACGACGTGCGACGCTTCTTCCGACCCGGCTTCTTCATTCGGCTCCGGCCTGACCTTCCTGGGGCGCGACGGAAAGCCAGATGCTGTATCGGGCGCCAAGAGACAAGATCTGCCCACAGCGCCCCCGCTATCGCCCTCAAGGCTCCCCAGAGAAGGCACGAAGGCAGGACGTGCCCGCTTCGCTGAGAGTTAGACGCCCAAGCCGCGATAGCGCTGCGATCGATTCATGGCCCTCCTTGATCTCTGGTTGAACGCGCGCGAACAGGTCGGAGACAAACATGTCCAACAGCTCATCGCATTTGCAGGCGATGGCAAGCTACTTGATGGCGGCCCCGGCCCGTCCGAGTTCAGAGCCTTTCTTTCGCACATCCCAACCGAGCTCCTGAAGCGGTATGCCTCTGAGTGCCTGGTCGAATCGTTTCCAAATAGCGGGTTCGCGCTCCAGGATGTCATCAACGAGGTTGGCGCTCGCTTGGGCGCGCGCGTTGAGCCTGGCCGATACCGAGGTACTGCAGGGCGGATTGGTCATGACGGACTGTGGACGTTCCCTGGCGGGCACTCTCTGGTTGTCGAAGTCAAGACAACCGATGCCTATCGCATCGATCTGGAGAGGATCGCTGCGTACAGGAAGGCCCTTGTCGACGAAGGACGCGCGTCCGAGGACAGATCATCGGCTCTGATTGTCGTAGGGCGTCAGGACACCGGTGATCTCGAGGCCCAGATACGCGGGTCACGCCATGCTTGGAGCATGCGGATCATTAGTGTGGATGCTCTCGTTGCCCTTGCCGAACTCAAAGAGGAGGTCGAAGACCCCCAGCTCGTATCGAGGATTCACCAGATCCTCATTCCGCGCGAGTTCACTCGCTTGGATGAGATCGTAGAAGTCCTATTCAGTACGGCTGAGGAAGTTCAGCAGGAGGAAGCAACAGAGATAGAAGAGCCGGGACCAGCTCCCGCCAAGCAGCCGAAGTTCGTGCCCGTGGCGTTCCACGAGGGCTGCCTCGATCGGATCACCGCGCACCTTTCGGTGAACCTGGTGAAGCGATCGCGAGCGAAATACTCCACGCCCGACGGGCGGATAGCGGTGAACTGCGCGGTCTCCAAAGAGCATGACCCGGACACGCAGCCCAACTACTGGTTCGCGTTTCATCCGCACCAGAAGGACTTTCTGGAGAATGCCGAGACTGGCTACGTGGCGTTTGGGTGTGGATCCGCGGAGCGTCTGCTACTCATACCGTTCTCGGTGTTTCGCGCATGGATTGACGGGCTATGGACCACCGAGGCAGAAGATCGTTTCTACTGGCACGTTGTCATCTACCGCGAAGATGGGCAGCTCATCCTTCACAGGAAGAAGGGCGAGTCGCGAATCGACCTGACGTCCTACCTGGTTCCGCCTGGCGGGGCGTCGGCGTAGGCGGAACTCACTCGCGGGAGCCGTGCCCCCGGGGTACTCAGCCCCTCCGGCGTCTTGACCTCGAAGCCGAGGTTGAGCAGCCCACCATCACCCTTCGGACTTCCCTGGATGGCACAGATGACGGGGGCGGCATTTCAGAGTCGGGAACCGCTCAGCAGTTGCGTGGCAACTGCCTAGCTGCTCAGTGCCTGAGCAGCCGCGGACACCCCAGGAGCCAGAATCTCGTCAGCATTGAAAGAGTTGCGGCAGCAGCTCCCAAGCTGCTCGTTCCGAGCAGCCGCCTACGTCGCGGCGGGGGTGTCCCCGTCTTCGTACGAAAAACAATGGTAGACCCCGGCGCCGCAGAACCTATCTGCCTAGCGCTGCATCGTCCGCCTGGTGGCCAAATTGCTGGCAGAGGAGATGTAATCCCACTATTATGCGCGTTTCTAGACCCTATGGATCCTATTCGGCTAGTATGGTGGAGCGCCCAATGGGAGGCAGTAGAAGTGGTCGGAGCACGGAGTCTTGAGGAAGCGTTGGTCCTCACCAAGCCTGCGGAGCGGGGAGGCAGCATTGCCTCCGGCCGCCTGAACTACCAGAAGGACTGGACCCTCTGCAAACTGCTCGAACTCCATCGAAGTGGCGGGCCGTACTTGGTGATCTGTGACTACCATGAGGACGTGCTCGTACTGAACCGACCGTTCCAACCCGACGCGCTGGACCTCTATCAGATCAAGTCAAGACGTGAGGGGCAGCGAGCTTACAGCACCACCGACCTGACTCGGCGTCCGGGAAAGTCCGGCGAAACGCCGTCGATCATCGGCCGCCTGGCGAGCAACTGTCACAAGTTCGCATCGTACGAAACAAGAGGAGTCCTCGCATCAACCACCGGCTTCAAGATGGACCTGAACCACGAGGGCTCATCTCAGGACCTGGGAGCTTTTGGTTTCTCCGACCTATCCCTAGAGGAACAGTCCCGGATCATGCGGGCGATCGAACGGGATCTGTCGCCCGACGATCCCGCCGACGTCGCCGATAGCCTGACATTCGCCCGAGCAACCCTGAGTGTCACGGACCATTCGACACACGCGCGGGGGCAGCTCGCGGACTTCCTTGAAGAGCTGTATCCGGGTACGTCCTATCAGGTCGGGCCGCTGTATCGCGCGATCTTCGATGAGATCAAGAAGCGGAGCGACTTCGAGGACAACTGCGGAACATATGAGGAGCTGCGCCGCAGAAAGGGAATCTCGAGAGAAGACCTCGCGGGCATGCTCGCCTGCGCGAACGTGGGAGCGGATCCTGCAGCGGAGTGGAAGCGTGTAAACGGCCGCTTGAATGCAGAAAACATGGCGTGGGACAAACTCGAGCGGCTGAGAGCGGGGTGGCGTCGCTATGAGGCGGAGCGGATGGACTCGGCCAATCTCGCCGTGGGCGAACTGGGTGCCTACTCATCCCGGTGCGTGGCCGTCTACCGTGCGGAGAGAGGCCCTATCCGCACCCTGACTGAGCTCCTCAACTGGGTGCGGGAGGACGCCCCTCAGGCTTCGTTCTCATGGTCCCCCGCTCCGGAATACGTGCAGGCTGCAGTCCTGTGGGAGGCTGTCCATGAAACACCGCAACTACCGGATACTGATCAGAAACCTGCGGAGGAAGCGGAATGAGGATCTGCAGATTCGACGCGATGTGGGTGGTGTCACACGCAGAGAAGAGCGGAAGGATGCTCCAGTTCGACGAGAAGACGACCGTCATCCGCGGGGAGAACGAGACCGGTAAGTCCGCACTGATAAAGAGCATCTACCACTGCTTCGGCGCGGAACCGCCGCGGCAGAGTCAGGAGTGGAAGGCCGCACGTGCGAACGTTCTAGTCCGGTTTAAAGTGGACGGTGCCGTTTGGCACATGCTGCGGGCAGGCGATCGCTTCGGACTCTTTGACAAGAACGGCGACCTGCACGGCAAGTACGCCAGTGTCACTGACGAGCTGGCTCCCGCTCTCGCGGAGCTGTTCGGTTTTCGCATGACATTGGTGAATCAGCAGAACGTCCGCCAAACGCCGACTCCAGCATACATGTTCCTTCCTTTCTACGTAGACCAGGACCAGGGTTGGTCAGCGAACCTGGCGTCCTTCAGGAACCTCCGGCAGTTTCGCGACTGGCGACATGAACTAGTCGACTACATGGTCGGCGTGTACCCCGGTGAGTACTACGCACTTGACCACCGGATCAGGCAGCTAGAGGAGGGCATGCTTGGACCCATGTCGAAGATGGATGCGCTGGACGAACTCCGGTCCGAGTTGCGGGTCAAGTTCCGCGGCCCAGATTTCGATGTGGAGATCGCAGAATTCGGCGCGGCGGTAGATGAGTTGCTCGCCACATGTGCGGTACTGAAGGACTGGGAGGAGAAGTACCGAACAGATCTTCAGAGACTCGAGAGTGAGAAGCTGCTTCTGGAAGCGCAACTTGCGGTCGTCAAGCGAGTGAAGTCAGAGCTCACAGCAGACTACGAGTACAGCACGTACGATCTCCCAGAAGGGGCCATTGCCTGCCCTCTCTGCGGGCAGGAGTACAGCAACTCTTTTGAAGAGCGGTTCTCGATCGCTCGCGATGAACACCGATGCCTTGACCTGATGCTGGAGATCTCACAGGAACTTGCGGACAAGGAGCTGGAGAGCATTCGGCAGCGCGAGAGCCTGAATCGCGCCGTGTCTGAGTATGAGGGAATACGGAGGCTTCTCGTAGAAAAGCAGGGCGATGTTACGCTTAGCCAGCTGATTCGCACAGCAGGGCGAAAGGAGCTCCTGTCGACCCTGAAGGAGCAGCGTGATGCCGTCGAGATGGCTCTGGGGCGAATGGCTGCCGATACCGCCAGTGCGAAGGAGCGCAAGCGCACTCTCGTCCGGTCCGGCAAGGAGAAGCGAGAGCTGGTCGAGGCGGACTACCATCTGCGCATGGAGCAGTACCTTGAGATCCTCAACGTCCAGAACTTGCCAGAGGACCGTTGGGGAAGCATCGAAGCGCAAATACAGGAGAGCGGGAGCAGGCTTCCCCGGGCCGCGCTTGCGTACGCCGTCGCCCTGGTGCACCTCGTGCGCGCACACGGCGATGCCGCCTACTTCCCGCTGGTGATCGACTCACCGCGGCAACAGGATCAGGATAGGGCAAACTACCGCCGGGTCCTCGAGTTCATAAGGGACAGACTCCCGGACAACACGCAGCTGATACTGGGCCTTTTCGATGACCTTGGTGTGGATTTTGGGGGGCGCGTGATTGACATGGTCGAGAAGCGCCGCGCGCTGAGCCCGCTGGAGTACGACGCTGTCGCGAAATACACTGACGCGTTCGAGACTCAGCTGGTGTTCTAGAGCGGAACCTGCAAGGCCAAGCCATGGCTCCATTCCGCGACCTATGCAAGCCACGTGGGCACTAGTGACTCGCCCTCCTGCCCCTCTTGCTGCACAATCGGGGTGCGCCGAACCGCGGCCGCGATGGGGGAGACGATGACCAGCAAGCCGACGTACGAGCTCGTGGGGCATGACCATCCGCGAAAGGACGGCGGCTACGCGCTTCCTCGCCTGACAGGCTCGTGCGCAGTAGCTGGGGACGCACTCGCCATGGTCGATCTCGTTCGTCTGCGTTCGGAAGGAGCTGGAAGTGGCTGAGAAGAGAGAGTTCCAACTCCTTGCGCGCGATTTCGCCAGGAAGGATGGGGTCGCGCGCGTAACCGGTCGTGAGATCTACTCTGTAGATGTCTCTCTTTCCCGCATGCTGCACGGTCGCATCCTGGGCAGCCCCTACGCTCACGCGATGGTGAAGTCAATTGATCCCTCAGCCGCCGTTGCGATGGGAGCGACGGTGGTCACGTTCGCCGACGTGCCGCAGGCGAAGTTCAATCAGCGGATCATCACGATCCCGCCGGTGCTCCACAAAGACCATCAGGTGCTCTACGACAAGGCCCGTCGCATGGGCGATGCGATTGCGGCGGTCGCGGCGGAGACGGAAGAACTCGCCGAAGCCGCAGTGCGCGCGGTGAAAGTCGAGTACGAGGTTCTGCCGGTCGTCACGGACGCGTTCGAGGCGATGAGGCCGGGCGCGCCGAAGATCCACGACCGGATCCTGTGGGGCGAAGAGGTCATCGAGATCAAGAACAACATCGCCTGCGCCCGTACGGTCGACGAGGGCGACGCGGACAGGGCGTTCAAGGATGCGGACGTCATCGTGCGCGAGGTGTTCGACCTGCCGAAGGTCTACCACGCGCAGATGGAGACGAAGTCGTGTGTCGTGCGCCCGGAGCCGAACGGCGGGCTCACGGTGTGGCCGACGACGCAGTCGATCCACAACGTGCGCATCATCCTCGGGCAGATCTTCGACATCCCTCTCTCGAAGATCGACGTGCGCCGGGTTCCGATCGGCGGAACGTTTGGGTCGAGCATCCAGATGAACTCGCCGATTCCGATCTGCGCCGCGCTCGCCCTCAAGAGCCAGCGGCCGGTGAAGCTGACGCTGACTCGCGAAGAGGATGCGCACGACCACTCGCGCTACGGCTGCCGCATCGACCTCGCGCTTGCGGCGAAGAAGGACGGGACGCTGCTCGGTGCGAAGATGGAGGTTACCGTCGACATCGGCGCGCACAACGTCCAGGCCTACTCGTTCCTCGGCGTGGCTGTCGGCTGGCTCGTGTCGCTCTACCGTCTGCCGAACGTGCGCTACCGCGGCACGGCGGTGTACACGAACAAGGCGCCGTCTTGCGCGATGCAGGGCTTCGGGAACCCGCAGATCACGTTCGCCGCGGAGCAGTTGATCGACATCTTGGCCGAGAAGCTTGGCATGGATCCGATCGAGCTGCGGAAGAAGAACTACGTCGGGCTCGGCGACACGTTCTGGGGCCAGGGCCCGCAGGTGAAGTCAATCGTGCGATCCGATGGTGTTCCGCAGTTGCTCGATGAGGGAGCACGACGCATTGGCTGGAACTCGCGAACTCAGCCGAACGACAAGCTAGGGCGGCTATGCCGCGGGATTGGGATGGCGAGAGGATTCCACACCTCGAGCGCCGGGGCGCCGCAGCCGGGCGACGTCATCGACTTCTCGGGCGCGCTCGTCAAGGTGAACGTCGACGGCTCGGTCGACGTCGTGACGGCGCTCATGGACCACGGCGGCGGAACGCTCGAGGCGGTCGCGAAGCTGGTTGGCGAGACCCTGTGCGTGCCGTTCGACCTCGTGAACGTGGCCGATGTCGGGACGACGACGACGGTCTACGATTGCGTCACCCACGCAACGCGCGGCGTCTACGCCGGCGGCGGGGCGGCCGTGAAGGCTGCCGGCACGGTGCGGAAGGATATCCTCGAGATGGCAGCCAGGTTTCTGAACATGTACCCCGATGCGCTCGACCTCAGACTCGATCCTGAGCTGGGCCAGGGCGTCGTCTACGCGCCGTCGATCCCCGACCGCAAGATGAGTCTCAAGGAGATCGCGACGCGCTGCTGGTCGGAGTCGTGGAAGACGATCGCCGCGGTCGAGAGCTATCGGCCGACGAGCTGCCCGCCGGCCTACGTCGCCGTGTTCCTCGAGGTCGAGGTCGACACGTGGACGGGCCAGGTGCGCACGGTGAACGCGGCGCTCGGCGCGGATTGCGGCACGGTGGTCAACCCGGCGATGGCCAGAGGCCAGCTCGAGGGCGGCCTGTCGAAGGGCGTCGGCTACGCGCTTATCGAAGGCTGCGAGTGGTGCGAGGACGGTCAGCTCACGTCGCGCGGCTTCCCGATCGACGCGAAGACTCCGGCGATCGGTGAGACGCCGCTCATTGAGAATCTGCAGACCTACTTCGCGAGCACATACGAGCCGACGGGTCCGTTCGGAGCGAAGGGCATCGGCGAGGCAGCGATGAACCCCGTGGCTGCCGCATACGCGAATGCCATTGCCAACGCGATAGGAATTCGCTTCACGAAGCTTCCGATCCTCCCAGAGGACATCGTCGCCGCCCTCGAGAAGACGGGCAAAGGAGGTTCCCGCTGACCATGGACAATGGACTCCGGACCTCAAATACCCACATCTTGACTCACCGCTTCGGCTACCTGCGGCCGACGTCGCTCAAGGAAGCGCTGGCGATGCTGAAGGAGCACCCGGACGCGCGGATTCTCGCCGGCGGCACGAACGTCCTCGTCGACATGAAGATGCAGGCTAAGCCTGCCGACGCGCTGCCTTCCAAGGTGATGGATATCACACGCATCCCCGGGCTCTCGGGAATCGCTGAGGAGAGCTCGGGTGTTCGGATTGGGGCCGCGACCCCAATTCGCGCGCTCGCAACCTCGGCCCTTCTCTGGACTTCGTACACGGCGCTTGTCGAGGCGGCGGCGGCCTTCGGTTCAACGCAGATCGCGATGCGCGGCACGCTGGGCGGCAACATCTGCAACGGCTCGCCGGCCTCAGACACCGTGCCGGCGCTGCTCGTCCTCGGTGCGGAGGCCATCCTTGCGAGCGCGTCGGGCGAACGCGTTGTGCCGCTCGGCGACCTTCTCTCGGGGCCGGGCAAGGTGCGGCTGCGCGACGGCGAAATCCTGACGGCCGTGCGGCTGCCGAAGAGCGTCGGGCAGGCTGGTTCGGCGTTCCTCAAGATCGGTCGCGTCCGCGCCGACCTTGCCAAGGTGAACGTCGCCGTGCGCCTGACGCGCGACGAGGCTGGACGCTGCGCGTCGGCACGGATTGAGCTCGGTTCGGTCGGCCCGACGGTGCTGCGAGCACGCAAGTCGGAACTTCTGTTGTCAAAGGAAGCCATCAGCGAAGCAAAGGTGCTGACTGCCGCGGAAGCAGTAGCCGGAGACATACAGCCAATCGACGACGTCCGGTCTACCGCCGACTACCGTCGAAAGGTTGCCGTCGCGTTGGTCCATGATTCGATCCAACTCGCCTGGGCTCGGTGTTCTGGTGAATCGGCTGTCATCGCCGCGTTGCCCAGATCCCGGACAACAGCAGAGGGGAGGGCAACGCTTACAGGAGAACGGGATGCGCCCGTTCTCCCCTCACTCATGGTGGACGCAGATGAATCTGCGATCGTGTCCCTTACTGTGAATGGCGAGGCGATGGAGATCGACGTGGCGCCGAACGAGCTGTTGCTGAACGTCCTGCGCGAACGGCTGGAGCTGACGGGCTCGAAGTACGGCTGCGGGATTGGCGAGTGCGGCGCGTGCACGGTGTGGCTCGACGGTCAGCCGGCGCTCGGCTGTCTCGTCCTTGCAGTCTCGGCCGACGGAGCCGACGTCCGAACCATCGAGGGACTCGCCGCGCCGGACGGGACGCTCGATCCGCTGCAGCAGGCCTTCATTGACGAGAACGCCTTCCAGTGTGGTTACTGCACTCCCGGGATGCTGATGATGTCGAAGAAGCTGCTCGAGGAGATCCCGCAGCCGACCGAAGCGGAGATCCGCGACTATCTGCGCGGCAACCACTGTCGTTGCACGGGATTTGCGTCGATCACACGAGCCATCCTGCGTGCTTCAGGAGGTAGATCATGAGTCTCCCACAGTTTGAGGTCCAGCAACCTCAGACATTGGGGGAGGCTCTGCATATCCTCTCCGAGGTCAAGGGCGCGGAGCCGATCGCCGGGGGTACAAACCTGATCGTGGACATGCGCGCAGGAACGCATCAACCCCGGGTGGTGGTCGACGTCGCGGCACTGCGTGACCTTCACGGAATCGAGGTCACGGACACCGAAGTCATCATCGGCGCAGCCACGACGATCGCCGAGATGCTCGAGAGCCCCATCCTTGCGAAGCACGCGGCGGTGCTCGTCAAAGCCTGCTCGAGTTTCGCCAACGCCTTGATCCGCAACCGCGCGACGGTCGGCGGGAACCTAGTCACTGCGGCGCCGTGCTCCGACACCGCGCCCGCACTCTTGGCGCTCGACGCGGAGGTAAAGCTGGCCAGCGTGCGCGGAATGCGGCGCGTCCCACTCGAGAAGTTCCTCGTGAACGCGTTTTCCACCATCCGCCGTTCGGACGAGCTTCTTGTTTCGGTGAGGTTCCGTATTCCGTCGGCCACTGCGACGGGTGCATTCCGCAAGATGGGACTGCGCAAGGTTTCGTGTATGGCGAAGGTGGATGTGGCAGTGATGCTGGACGGAGACGCGACCGGGCGCTGTACGAGCGCGCGAATCGCGATCGCCGCAGCGTCTCCCGCCGCGGTGCGAGCCCGTGCTGCGGAAACGGCCCTGGTCGGGAAAACGCTGACCCCCGAGGCGATCGCTGCTGCGGCAGCTCTTACGGCGAAGGCGGCCACACCGCGCGCTGGGTCGGAGTACAAGCTGCGCGTCGTGGAGGCGCTCGCGCGCCGCCTTCTCGCTGAGGCCGCCCTGGCGCTCGAACGAGGAGGGTCGAGTGCCTAAGAAGAAGACCGCGCTTCGCGTGAACGGACGGCAGCACGAACTTGCGCTCGATCCCAACGTGTCTCTCCTTCAGGCGCTCCGGGACCTCGGCTACACCGACGTCAAG
>Ga0247841_10009472_pt1 | contig 13630 bp, 13 predicted proteins | sample LaCruzMarch2015__2_FD_192410 | JGI IMG/M metagenome (GOLD analysis project Ga0247841, IMG submission 192410) | Freshwater microbial communities from meromictic Lake La Cruz, Castile-La Mancha, Spain - LaCruzMarch2015_18m | ecosystem: Environmental > Aquatic > Freshwater > Lake | place: Spain...
CATTTCCTGGCACGGTTAAGAAGAAAAACAAAATGTTATTCGAAAGCAAAATATATGTTGGTACATTCTATCCGATTGCTGATGTTCAAATGGAATAATGATTTAGCTATACTTAATTAACAATGCCGTCTCACGAAATCAAACTCCTTAATACCAACTCAGGAAAAATTTGGAGCCTTCGATAAATCATCGTAGCAAAAAATCATGGATCGCAAGACAGATTGGCTTAAATTCCTGAGGCCACACCGAATCGTTTTATCAAGGCAGGGTAATCAGAAGGTTATTGATGAAACCATCCTGATGTTTAAAGCGATGTCACTTAAAAGTTAATAAGTGTACAACTTCAATTCCTTTAAGAATTTAAATCCTTTGTATTGTTAGTGAAAAGTTCAAGATCCGCGATAATGGCTGTTGCGGCAATGATAAAGTTAAGCGTGTCCCAATAATCGATCATTACGTCGGTATCGCAAATTACTTTCTTTGCCATGCTTTTATCCTGAGAGATTCCGCATCAATGTTCTTTCCTGAAAAAATAGCAGAGAGATCTGATATGTCAATATTTGGGTCTGCAGAAATCATTGTTACCCCATTTATTGAAATCTCTTTCTTGTTTCCGGATTTTGGGGTTGAAAGAATAAAATCAAAATACTTGGAAAGATCTTTCAAGAGTTCTAATGTTTTGACGTTTTTGTATTTGATAACGACTTCCGGCATAATATCCACGAACTATTGGAATTAGAAATTCCATCTGCAGAAACCATTAAAGAGGGTGATTTTTGATTATTCAGGATTTGCAAGATAAGAGTCGTCTTCCCAACTTGCCGTGGACCATATATTACCTGAATGAACCTTCTTTTTTCACGGATCCTTCTTCTAAGATCATGTATAACAGGACGTTCGAACATAAAATACATTTTACTCATTGTGCTGAGTAAAATTACTAATTATTTTTAGTAAAATACATAAAAGCGAGAAATATTCACAAAATCTCCTCCTCACAGCGCAGCCTGAATGATCAAAATGGGGGTGGGTTGTATCCAAACTCGTGAAAAATCATATGCTTTCGAAAAATCACTGTAGCAGAAAAAGCGGTATCGCAAGTTGGATGGGTTTAAATTCCTGAGCCACCATCCAATCGTTTATGAACGGTATGGGAATGATCTTAAAATGCCCATACCCGATTTCAGTTTTCAATCCTTTTCTGAATAATCCTGATCAAGTATCAGCGCCCAGGCATCAAGGGCAACTTTTTTAATTTCATTTAAAGTCATTGGCTATATCTGATTCCAGATCAGACAACGAAGTACTGAATACAGAAACTCCATATCTCCCTAGCAGTTCGATAAAGGTTCTTTTCGTCAACCCGGCCATCTCCGCTGCCTGCCCTGATGATAGTTTCCCATCTTCATACAATTTAGATGCGATGATCATCGAAAAATTATAATCCTGCAAATCAACCTCATCCGGAATATTTAACTGTACTATTCTCATTGCTAAAGTTTTTATTGTTTTACAAAATATACAAAAATTTACCCGGTGAGAAATAATGGAACTCAATGGATGTTTGACTGTTATTTCGTACTTTTGAAAAAAAATCAAATGGGACTGGTAAACGCACCTTTAATCCTCAGGAACCCGCGAAAACCGCAGCTTTCCGATGTGACGGTATCCGCCCTGGCCGATACAGGTTCGGTTCACCTGTGTATTCCGGAACATGTCAGGATCCAGCTGCAACTCGATGAGCTTGATAAGAAGGAGGTCACACTGGCCGATGGTTCCAGGAAGCTTGTTCCCTATGTTGGCCCGATAGAGATCCGGTTTTGCAACCGTATTGGCTTTGCCGGTGCGCTTGTGCTTGGTGACCAGGTTTTACTTGGCGCCATTCCCATGGAAGATATGGATCTGGTCGTAATTCCAATGACCCGTTCTATCGAAGTAAATCCCTTGAGTCCGAATATTGCAACTTCCATCATTAAATAGCCTCTTTTTTCATGCCACAACTTATTCTGGATGATGGAACCCGGTTTACAGGCCAGTCCTTTGGGGCACAGGTAGCCGCTGCAGGTGAAGTGGTTTTCAATACCGCTATGACGGGTTACCCTGAAAGCCTGACCGATCCCTCCTACAAAGGCCAGATCCTGGTTTTAACCTACCCGCTGATTGGCAATTACGGGGTGCCCGGCAGGGTGATAAAGGAACAGTTGTCAACATATTTTGAATCCGATCATATTCACATTTCCGGATTAGTGGTTGCCGGCTACACGGCAGAATACAGTCACTGGAATGCGCTCGATAGTCTCTCCGACTGGCTGAAAGAACACAATGTTCCGGGTATCTGTGGCATCGATACCCGTGCTTTGACCAAGCTGCTGCGCGAACGGGGTGCGATGCTCGGAAAACTTGTACAAAACGATCCCGGTGAGATTGAAATGTTTGATCCGAACCTGGTAAACCTCGTTGACCTGGTTAGTTGCAGGGAACCGGTGCTCTATGGCAGAAAAAATGTTCCTGTAGGATTGGCGGCTGAAAACCTGGCCGGGTCAGCTTCAGGTGGTGATGATTTAAGGATATTACTGGTCGATTGTGGCGTAAAGAATAACATCATCCGTTGTCTGGTTGGTCTTGGTGCCACGGTGATCAGGGTTCCCTGGAATCATGATTTCACAAGAGACAATTATGATGGATTGGTGATATCCAATGGCCCCGGCGATCCGCAACAATGTTCGCTCACCATCGGGCATTTGAAGAAGGCTCTGCTTCAGGACCGGCCCATCTTTGGAATATGCCTTGGAAACCAGCTGCTTTCCATTGCTGGCGGAGCAAATACCTATAAGCTTAAATATGGCCATCGGGGATATAACCAGCCGGTATTGAAGGTTGGCACTAACCGGGCTTACATCACTTCCCAGAATCACGGTTTTGCCGTTGACAATAACACACTCGGCGATGACTGGAAGCCGCTTTTTGTAAATCTTAACGACCATACCAACGAAGGGATCCACCACCGGACCAAACCGTTTTTTTCGACCCAGTTTCACCCGGAAGCCTCCGGAGGTCCTACCGACACAAAGTTTCTGTTCAACGATTTTATCAGCCTGGTAAGGAAATTTAAATCCGGAATCCCATATGATCCACAAGGTAGATAAGGTACTCGTGCTGGGTTCCGGCGCACTTAAGATCGGAGAAGCCGGCGAATTTGACTATTCGGGATCGCAGGCGCTCAAAGCGCTCAAGGAGGAAGGAATTATGACCATCCTCATCAACCCAAACATTGCAACCATTCAAACTTCTGAGGAAATTGCCGACAAAGTTTATTTTCTGCCCGTAACGCCCCAGTTTGTTGAAAAGGTCATTGAAAAGGAGCGCCCCGATGGGATACTGCTTGCATTTGGCGGGCAAACTGCCCTTAATTGCGGCGTTGCATTATATAAATCGGGAGTTTTGGCAACCTACAATGTAAAAGTTCTCGGCACCCCGGTTGAAACGATTATTCAGACTGAGGACCGTGACCTCTTTTCACGGATGTTGCATGACATCGAAGTAGGGACTCCCAAAAGCTTTGCTGTCGGCAATCTGGACACCGCGAAAACTGCCGCTACCGCAATCGGTTATCCGGTTATCATTCGCGCTGCCTATACCCTGGGCGGACAGGGAAGCGGCTTTTGTTCAAACGAGGCTGAACTTGAGGTTCTGGCCGCCAATGCCTTTTCTTATTCCGGACAAATCCTTGTGGAGGAGTCGCTGAAGGGCTGGAAAGAGATCGAGTACGAGGTGGTGCGCGACCAGTATGATAACTGTATCACGGTGTGCAACATGGAGAATTTCGATCCGCTGGGAATCCACACCGGCGAAAGCATTGTGGTTGCACCATCGCAAACGCTTACCAATATTGAGTACTACAAACTGCGTGAACTCTCCATCAAGGTTATCCGGCACCTCGGGATCATTGGCGAATGCAACATCCAGTATGCACTCAATCCCGGGTCTGATGATTACCGGGTGATCGAAGTCAATGCCCGCCTTTCACGATCATCGGCGCTTGCCTCCAAGGCTACCGGTTACCCGCTGGCTTTTGTCGCAGCTAAACTTGGACTGGGCTATGGCCTGCATGAGCTAAAGAACTCCGTGACCAAAGTTACTACTGCCTGTTTCGAACCATCCCTTGATTATATCGTCTGCAAAATCCCGCGATGGGACCTGAGCAAATTCACCGGGGTCTCCAAACAGATCGGCTCCAGTATGAAAAGCGTGGGTGAGATCATGTCCATAGGCCGCACGTTTGAAGAGGTAATTCAGAAGGGTTTGCGGATGATCGGACAGGGCATGCATGGGTTTATCGGCAACAAGGAACTCAGCGTTGACAACCTGGAACAGGAACTTGCCAATCCGACCGACACCCGTATTTTTGTCATTGCGCAGGCATTTGCCGAAGGATTTTCAATCGACCGTATCTGGGAACTGACCCGCATTGATAAATGGTTCCTGTACCGGCTTAGAAATATTTACGATACGGGGCTGGCATTGGCTGCCATCGATGATTTGGCGGCAATTCCGCCCAATCTGCTTCGTGATTCAAAACGACAGGGTTTCTCTGATTTTCAGCTGGCGAGGCTGGTTGGAAAACATGAACGGGCTGAAATTGAACAGGATATGCTGCTTGTCCGCTCAATCAGAAAAAAACTTGGGATCATGCCCAGTGTTAAAAATATTGATACCCTTGCTGCTGAATATCCTGCTTTAACCAATTACCTTTATCTTACCTATAACGGGGATGAACACGATGTGAAATTTCCCGATGACCGGATGTCAGTGATTGTCCTTGGTTCAGGCGCTTACCGCATCGGCAGTTCGGTTGAATTTGACTGGTGCAGTGTGAATACCCTGAACACAGTGAAAAAGGCCGGTTTCCGCTCGGTCATGATCAATTACAACCCTGAGACCGTCAGTACTGATTATGATGTTTGCGACCGTCTTTATTTTGACGAACTCTCGTTCGAACGGGTGATGGATATTATTGAGCTCGAAAATCCAAAGGGAGTGGTTGTGTCGATGGGGGGACAAATCCCCAACAACCTGGCTATGCGTCTGCATAAACAGGATGTTCCCATACTTGGAACATCCCCGGTGGATATCGACAATGCGGAAGACCGCCATAAGTTTTCTTCCATGCTCGATAAGCTTGATATTGATCAGCCAAGGTGGAAAGAGATGACAAACCTTGCTGATATATATGATTTTGCTTCGGAGGTTGGGTTTCCGCTGCTCATCCGCCCTTCGTATGTTCTGTCGGGCGCTGCCATGAATGTGGTATCAAACAAGAGTGAACTTGAGTATTTCCTGACGCTTGCTGCCAATGTGTCAAAAGAGCATCCTGTAGTTGTATCCGAATTCATCCAGGATGCCAAGGAGGTAGAGATTGATGCGGTTGCAAGAGTGGGTGAAATAGTTGCATATGCAATCTCGGAACATGTTGAATTTGCAGGCGTTCATTCGGGAGATGCAACCATCGTTTTCCCCCCGCAGAAAATTTACGTGGAAACAATTCGTAAAATCAAGCGGATTGCCCGTGAGATAGCAGGCTCCCTGAACATTTCCGGCCCGTTCAACATCCAGTTTCTGGCCAAGGATAACGATATCAAGGTGATTGAGTGCAACCTCAGAGCCTCGCGCAGTTTCCCTTTTGTATCAAAGGTGTTGAAAATCAATTTTATCGACATCGCCTCCCGGGTGATGCTGGGTATTCCTTTCGCGAAACCCGACAAGTCGATGTTCGATATCGATTATATTGGTATCAAGGCTCCCCAGTTTTCGTTTTCCCGATTACAAAAAGCCGATCCGGTTCTCGGTGTCGACATGGCTTCAACCGGTGAAGTCGGTTGCATAGGTGATTCATTCTATGAGGCCATTCTTAAAGCGATGCTGTCGGTTGGATACAGGATCCCTGAGAAAAATGTCATGATCTCATCAGGACCTACCAAATCGAAAACAATATTGCTAGAATGCTGTCATCAGTTGCATGAGAACAACTATACAATATTTGCAACCCCGGGAACCGGAGCATTCCTGGCATCCAATGGCATTCCGGCTACCATTCTGCACTGGCCCGACGAGGATGCCTCCCCAAATGTGCTGGAATACCTGCAGAGCCGGCGCATCGACCTGGTCGTAAATATCCCCAAGAACCTTTCAAAGCATGAGCTGGATAATGATTATTCAATCCGTCGATCTGCAGTTGATTTCAACATCCCCCTGATTACCAATCCGAATCTCGCTGCAGCGTTCATTATGGCTTTCTGCAAGATCAGGCCCGGTGAAATTGAGATAAAAAGCTGGGATGAATATTAATGTCCTTTTGCATCCGGAGCCAGATTTTTTACAAATTTTTTCCCGATAAAGTTCCACTCTGGTACGACTGCTGTGGTCCGGTTGCCCATGTATTCCATGATTTGTTTGACTATTTCCGGATGGTCTTTAGCGATGTTATGCAGCTCACCGGTATCTGTTTTCAGGTTATACAGTTCGACCCGCCGGTATGGCTCAGAAGTCACATTTTTCCAAACACCCTTCCATTCACCCATGCGCACAGCCATGGCGCCGCCTCTTCCCGGATATTCCCAATAGAGGTAATCATGCTTTTTTTGTCCTTTAACACCAAGTAGTTCAGGCAGAATCGATATCCCATCCTGGTCGGGGGAAATGGAAATTCCAGTCAGATCAGCAAAAGTTGACATGAAATCCCAGGATGCACATGGTAATCCTGAGACTTTTCCTGCTTTGATCACCCCGGGCCACCGGGCAATCATCGGCACCCTGATGCCTCCTTCGTGTAAGGAACCTTTATAGGCTTTGAGTATCCCGTTGCTTTGGAAAAAAGATGGATCAGCGCCTCCAACCTGAAAAGTAGCGCCATTATCACTTGTAAACAGGATCAGCGTATTTGAATCAAGACCGGCCTCTTTTACGCAGGCTGCAACTTTTCCAACATAATCATCCAATGCAGCAATCATGGCTGCGTAAGTCGCATGTGGGTAAGCACAGGGAAGATATCCACTGTATCCTGAATAGGGCTTATCAATCAGGGTCCATTTGTAAATATCCAGATAGATGCCGGGTACCTGAAGCGCCAGGTGCGGCAGGTTAAAGGCAAGATAAAGAAAAAAAACTGAATCACGATGTTCCCTGATAAATCGTGAGGCCTCTTCCGTGATCAGATCCTGGGAATAGACATTGCCCTGAAATTTTTTATAGGATGCAACATTGGCCGCATTTCCCTTGAACTTCTGATGGGGCGAAAACACTGGATTTTCAATATTGATTTTTTCTTCATTTCTCCATAGATAAGAAGGATAATAGTTGTGAGCCTGCCTTTGACAAAGGTACCCGTAGAAATAATGGAACCCTTGTCGTGTAGGAATCCCGGAAGAACCGGGACCTCCCAATCCCCATTTTCCAATACAAGCTGTTTTATAACCTGCCTGCTGCATAAGGGTCCCCAGGGTAAAGGTGCTGTCCTTCAAAGGCATCTGGCCCATAAAAGAATCCCATTCGCCAACTTCAACATTATCCCTGATGTAGGCATGGCCCATATTCCTGCCAGTGAGCATGCCGCAACGTGACGGTGCACATACCGGGCTGGCGGCATAGAAATCGGTGAACCGCATTCCTTCCCGGGCCAGTCGATCGATGTTGGGCGTGGAAATGATCTTTTGCCCGAAACACCCGGTTTCACCATAACCTAAATCATCGGCCATTATCAGGATAACATTGGGTTTTAATACTTTTTTCCGTCCCTTTTGTCCCGTTTGTGAAAGCGCGGAAATTGCTGCAAATACTAAGACAAATGCGAATCCTGCAACAGTTAAAACCAATCTCTTTTTCATGCGGGTTAAAATTACCTATTTTTGCATTCCGAATTTTCTGATATGACGTATCTTAAAAAGTTTTTCTTCCTGATCATCTTTTCCTGTTTTCTCATTGTTCCCTTCACCGGCTGTGATGTTACCCGGCAAGCCCAACAGGTTTCCGATCTTGCCAGATGCGATTTCCGCATATTGTCTGCCGAGGATATAAATGTAGGCGGCGTAATGCTGCAAAATATCAGATCGGTAAGCGACCTGAATTTTAGCGACGTTGCGCTTATCATGGCCGGATTGGCAAGTCCCACCCTGCCCCTCACCCTTCAACTCAATATTGAAGGACGTAATCCCAATGTGAGGGTTGCCGGATTAAACCGCCTTGAATGGATCCTCTTTATCGATGATAATCAGATGACCTCCGGGATCCTTGATAAACCCATCACCATACCGGCCAAGGGCACATCTGTTTTTCCGGTTCAGATCGGGCTTGATCTTAAACACGTATTATCGGGAAAATCAGCCAGCGCTATACTGAATTTCTGTATGAACCTTACCGGAGTGGGGAATGAGCCTACCCGGTTTAAAATAAAACTGAAACCTACCATTATCGTTTCTGGTAAAGAGCGAACTCTTCCGGGCTACATCACTGTTAAAACTGAGTATGCCTCAAAATAATTCCGGATCAGCTGATAGCTGAGTTTATCTCATCTTATGAATTGAACAGCAACACATTCATTGCCCAGAAAGCAATTGCTCCTGCCAGGTATCCGATCAGCGCCCACAATGATACTTTTTTCAGATACCAGATGAAATCAATCTTTTCCATCCCCATTACCGCCACTCCTGCTGCCGAACCGATAATCAGGATACTTCCCCCGGTTCCCGCACAATAGGCCAGCATTGTCCAGAAATAGTGGTCGGGCGGAAAGAGGTTCTGGTACATCCCCATGGCTCCGGCCACGAGTGGAACATTGTCCACAACAGCTGAAAGGATCCCGATAATGATATTGATAATATAAAGGTTTCCGATCTCCTTATCCAAAGTCCCGGCCAGCAATTCAAGATGCCCGGCCGATTGCAATGCTGCAACAGCCAGCAGGATGCCCAGGAAAAAAAGAATGCTTGGGGTGTCAACCCTGCGAATTACCCCGGCAACGGTCACCATCGGGCGATAATCGTCATTTTTCGACTTATGCATGACTTCGGTTACCACCCACAGCAATCCAAGTCCAAGCAGGATACCCATATATGGGGGCAGGTTCGTCAGGGTTTTGAATACCGGAACAAAAAGCAGTAACCCGATTCCAAGAAAAAACACGAGGTTTCTTTCAAAGGGTGTTGTGGAATTTTCGTGGGCGCTGGCTGTCTTTCCCGATTTAATTATATTGCCTTTCATTGTCAAAGAAAGTAACGCAAGGGGAATAATCATCGATAATAAACTGGGAATGAATGTTTTTAAAATAATATTCACCGTGGTCACATGTCCTCCGATCCAAAGCATAATGGTGGTCACATCCCCGATGGGGCTGAATGCCCCTCCGCTGTTTGCTGCAATGATTACCATCCCGGCATAAAACCATCGTTCCTTCTTATCCCCGATAAGTTTTCGGAGCAGGGCAACCATGACAATTGCCGTTGTAAGGTTGTCGAGTACAGATGAAAGAAAGAAGGTGATAAGGCTGATCACCCAGAGTAGTTTTACCCTGTTGGTTGTTTTTATTTTATCGGTGATGATCCGGAAACCCTCATGGGAATCGATCAACTCAACAATAGTCATGGCGCCAAGGAGGAAAAAGAGGATCTCGGAAATCTCACCCAAATGACCGAGGAGGGCATGATGCGAAAGCCAGTCAGGGAAATTTCCGGCAGGATTTGATCTGAGGTATTCGCTATAGTTTGTGGAGCTGATCAGTATTTGTTCGCCTCCCATTGCGAAAAGCAGCCACATTATAATGGCAAGAAGAAGTGCCGTAGCCGATTTGTTGACTTTTAGCGGATGCTCCAGCGCAATAATCGCATAACCGGCAATAAAAACAAAGATCATTGTAATAAACAAAGCTGTAAATTTTTAGGGTTCTGTTAATAATTTTCGGAAAATGCTGATGCACCCGTTGATTTCATGGTTGATCCTGGTGGGAGTCGCAAACCATTCAACCAGGTGAATCCTGCCCGATTTATCTTTCATCATGAGTTGGATCCGTTTTTTGGGCAACCCTGATGAAATGCATTTTTCAAATTCCTGAATAGCCAATTGACGGGTGTCGTCTGATAAAAAATTGTAAAAGGATTGATTGCTCAGCTCCTCAGGTAACCAACCCAGAATTTTACCTGCCGAAGGGGAAAACATTTTTATCTTACCAAACAGATCAGTAATAAAAAGTACATCCTCTGTTAAATTGATAATGCCTTGTAAAAAGCTTTCATGTTCCTTAAGTTCATCAAAAACCAGTTTTTGTTCCAGTTCAGCAGAAACCCGACTGGCGAAAAAGTTCAATGCATGATTTGTCAGATCTGAATTTTCCATAGAATGCCTGTGCATCGCAACTAAAAAACCAATGATATTTCCCTGGCTGCTGAAAATGGGAAGACCGGCGAATGCATCCAATGACAGGTCGGCAATCAGGTAATCATCCGGAAACAACGACTGGAGATCCCTTGCGAAAATATGCATTGATCCGTCAAGTAAATGAGCAAAGGGTGATTCAATCAGGCTGAATTCAAAGTTGTCGGCGATCTCACCGTCATTTATAACTGCAATAGTTCGGGCCTGTTTTCCTTCAACTGTAATTTCACCAATTAACACTACATCAGCATTCGTTATCTGCGTAAGAAAAAGAGCAAGGGTTTCAAAATATTTTCTTCCGGTTAAGACTGCCATTTCCATGGCGCCTTGCCTGATCAACTCTGCAACCTTTGCTCCGATTTGGTTTCCCATATTCCTTGATTGATTCAGGGTGCAAAATAAATCAAATATCCGCTGTGTATTTTAAAATTATTCGCTGATGATCGTCGCCGCAATGATATAATCCAGCTGAGGAAATGTTTTTTTAAGATATTTATTGCCATAAATCATCACTGAATCCTGGTGGTTCGCTGGCTCAAATCCATATTCCGAAAAAAAAGCAGCAGTAACTTCAAAGCCATCAATTACCCTCCCAACAGGTGGAAACCCGCGTAAACCATTAAAATTTATTGTGTCCAGTTTGTGATTGTCTTTCATGTTGATAAACAATTGAGCAGTCCTGCTGTTTAACCCGTCCCGGGCATAAGATATGGTACCTTTCAGATTTTCGGTCATAACTGGTTCATCGGGAATCGGACGCTTATCCCAGAAAAAATTGACATCTTTCCTGTCTCCGATCCCAAACTGAACCACATACCCAGGTTGAACCCTGAACAACGCACTGTTATTGTAAAATCCTGTATGTAATAATTGATAAAGCCTGTCGGCCGCCAACGGTGACCATTCCCGTATTACTTCAATGGTGAAATCTCCTTCCGTGGTTTTAAACAACGCTTTAAAGGTGGCCGGCGACCGGGCCATCATCATTGATTGATCTGGAATTACCTGGCAGATTGCCGGAAATGCTGACACGAAAAGTAACCATGGTATCAAATATTTTTTCAAGATATTGGAGATTTGTTTATGAGTCGGGTCTAAAAAGTCATAATCACCTCACCCTCAACCTCTCCTAAAGGAGAGGGAATTCCCCTTCTCCTTGAAGGAGAAGGGGTTAGGGGATGAGGTCAATTTGATAAACTGTAATTTTTCGCGATCATAGCGTTGTTATAAGGGACTCAATTAATAATGCTACAAATTGATAATTGAAATCAGTTTCTTCGCATTCAGCGAAAAGTTGCTCAGCCACCACAAATGTACAAAATGAAATTTTTCCTGACGGTTTTTTTGCAATTGACTGTGACGGTTTGGAAGTGTCAAAATATTAATTAATTTTAGCTGTTCATTTACAGCAGGTTAGGTAGAAACAATCTAAATTAGATCGGTTATATGAAATTACCAAAATCTATATCCAACTGGATCAGCATCACTGGCTTTATCATTGCCATCAATAGTTTTATCTTAATCTTGTTGTCGTTTGTGCAAGATTTGGTAACAGAACATCAGAATCCATACACAGGCATTTTTACTTATATCATCCTTCCATCTATAATGGTGATCGGCTTGCTGATGATTCCGATAGGCATGCTTATTAACCGCAAAAAAACACATGATCCCGACAAGCGCTGGCCGGTTCTTGATATGAACGTTCCAAGGCAACGCCAGAAACTGGTGATGATTTCTGTCTTCACATTCCTGTTTCTTATTGTTTCAGCCATGGGCAGTTATGAGGCTTTCAACTATACTGAATCAGTCGAATTTTGTGGTAAGCTATGTCACAAAGTGATGGAACCCGAATATGTCACCTATCTGCATTCGCCTCATGCAAGGGTAGCATGTGTTGAATGCCATGTGGGGGAAGGTGCCGGCTGGTATGTGCGGTCCAAACTTTCGGGTCTTTATCAGGTTTATTCGGTAATATTCCATAAGTATCCACAGCCCATTGAAACGCCAATCCAAAACCTGCGCCCTGCAAGGGAAACCTGTGAACGGTGTCACTGGCCGCAAAAATTTTATGCACGCAAACTTCGCAGTCAGCGGGTGTATGTTACAGATTCTCTCAATACTGAATTTAATTATTCCCTGCTCATGCGCATCGGACCTAACTACAGCGCCATGGGTCTTGTTGAAGGAATTCACTGGCATATCAATAAGGATATGCATATCGAATATATTGCCGCTGCAAAAGACCGCGAGACCATTCCATGGGTGAAGTTTACTAATCTCAAGACAGGCGAGGTTCAGATATTCCAGGATGAAGAAAATATGCTGGATCCCAAAGCAATTGATACATTAGAACACAGGACAATGGACTGTATGGATTGCCACAACCGGCCTTCTCATTCCTATAAATCACCTATGGTTTATGTTGATAATGCAATGATTTCTGGTGAAGTCCCGAAGGAGCTTCCTTTTATCAAAAAAGTGGCGATGAATGTACTAAAAGGAAACTTCACCAATAAGGATTCAGCAATAACATATATCCGCGACAGTATTACAAATTTTTACAAATCAGGGTATCCCGCTATTTATCAGTCACAGAAACCGCTGATTGACAAAGCGATCAATGGCATTCTGCAAGAGTTCTCACTGAATGTGTTCCCTTTCATGAGGGCTTCTTCAAAACAATACCTTAACCATATCGGTCATCTTGAATCCGATGGATGTTTCCGTTGTCATTCCGACAGGCATAAAAGTGAGAAAGGCGCTGTGATTTCGAAAGACTGTAATTTGTGCCATACCATTATTGCCCAGGGGCCAACAGGCAATATCCGGTATGCAACTGTCGACAGCATTATGGAATTCCAGCATCCGGTCGATGTAAAGGATAATTGGAAGACCTATTTCTGTACAGAATGTCATAGGGAATTGTACCCCTGAACCTTGCCTGTTTGTTTTCTTTTGACCAGTAATAATAAATCAACCCTGATTTAGATTATAATCATTTTAAATTAGAATTTTTCATACATTTGCACACTTAATTTAATGCATATGTTCCTAAATTCAAATAAATTCCGGGGTGAGGGGCTGACGTATGATGATGTATTGCTTGTACCTGCCTATTCAGAAGTACTGCCACGGGAAGTTGATGTTTCAACTTTGCTTTCCAGGAATATAAAACTAAATATACCTATTGTTTCGGCTGCCATGGATA